>ERZ1026876.1687-NODE-1687-length-10442-cov-3.941273_pt1 | contig 10442 bp, 9 predicted proteins | sample MGYA00380168_ERZ1026876 | MGnify/ENA primary metagenome ERZ1026876 (study PRJEB33269, sample SAMEA4719804) | human gut metagenome | biome: human-associated habitat; feature: organic feature; material: feces | place: Cameroon | collected 2013-10 ... | reverse complement strand
CGAGTCGAGTGTGACTCTGCGGGAGGCCATCCTCGTCCGGGATTTCCTTCTGCAGGAGGGCTACGATGTCATGATGCTCCGGGACGGTGACGATGTGAAGCTCGATAACATTGCCCGCACCGTCATCTGTAACAATGTTGCCGACTGCCATATCGCGATCCACTGGGACGGTGATGGACTCGACTACGACAAGGGCTGCTTTTACATGTCGGTCGAAGATGGCATCAAGTACCTGGATTCGGTTGCGACGGCCTTTTTATGCTCTTACGCCTGGCAGCGCATTTTCTAACCGCTCTACAGAAAATGATTTACTTCATTTACTGCTGCACATACATAATCATGCTGCTCCTCGCCAGCGATGTCGGTGGTGCGGAAGGAAAGATTTCCTTTCAGGATGCAGTCAGAGCTCGGCTGCTGATGTGTATCCAGCTTGTAGGGACACGGCCGGAACAGAAAATTTGAGCGTGCATTGTCATAGGCGAGACAGTTTTCGATGTGAAGCGCGCCCGGGTTGAAATTATCACTGAAACCATGCAGTCCGTTTGAAAAAGAGAGACAGTTTGTGACCCAGTGTGCACATTCCTGACCTTCGCCACCGAGCTTGAAGCCATTGGCTCCATTCGCATACGCGATGCAGTGTTCCAGTCGAACGGCACCACCTGGTCCGCAAGAAATATTTGTGTATAGATCGAAGCCATCGTCGCAGTTATGGTGTGCGATACAGCGGACAAACTGATTCCCCTCACCGGCACCACTGCGACAGGCGAATCCATCAGCATTCTGCCGGGTGAGATCATGGTTTTCATAGGAGTGACAGTCAATCAAACAGTTAAACGATGGCCACTCCGTACGATCTAGTCGCAGGGTTGTGATACAGAAGCCGGCATCCCGCCCGGCAGTACAGGTATGGTGTACGATACAGTTTGAAATCTGATTGTGGTGCCCATGGATCATCCAGCCGGCCACACCTTCTGTATCCTGCCCATCCAGCTCCAGTCCAGAGAAATCCCAGTAATCTGAGTCTAGGGTGATCAGTGCGTGATGTTTATGGTCTGGTCGCAGGACAGCGGCACCCAGACAGCGGACTTTCTTGCTGCGGCCAGGCAGTCCGGACATCTCTTTTGTGAGAGCTATCGGTTGGTAGATTCCAGGCAGCAGAAAAACAGTCCGTCCTGGACGGAGCATACGAAGTGCGGACGATAAAGAAATCGGGCTTTCCAGGGTTCCGCCCCCCTCCTCACTTCCGGAAGGTGAGGCATACAGATCCCGCTCTGTATCTCTGCGCTTTTCAGAGACTGCTTCGGATGCAGGCTCTGAAGTTCGCGCATCGATCTCGAGTACTATGTGCTCAACCTTCATACAGGCATTACGTGCAGCGAAAAAACCAGCGTAGATCGTCTTCTGATCCAGAACCTGCAGGATATCCGAAGAAAGCGGAAAATCTCCTGAAGAAAGCGAACCCGGTTTTTCATCCGTCGGATATTCTGTCGCATACGCATACGAGAGTTTCTTGCCGGAACGCATCAGCCTGCAGTGCACCCGGGTACGATAGCGATTGGCAGGAGCCCCAGAAAGCGGAGTGCCGACGGTACTTTCCAGCAGGATGCTGCGGTAGTGAATGCCCGGATTTCCGCCGGGATGTACGACACCGCTGCGAAACGCGGCACATAGATCGATCGGACAGTTCGCTTTTCGCTCGGAAGGCGCGAAGCGCAGCATGGCGAAATTACTGGATGCCGGGTACTCCTCGAATCCTAGACGAAGCGGATCCTGTCTGGCCGGACCTAGGATATCCCGTAGCATGATACCACAGCCTTCCTGACCATTGGCTGCGGCCCCGTTTTCAGGACCGAGCTGCAACAGCGTCAGATCTGCGGTAAGCGTAAAATCTGCCGTCGCAGGGATGCAGCAGTAGTAAAAACAGAGACCGTCATGTGCCGGCTGAAGTTTTCCGCCCCGTGATTCTATCTCGATACCATCATTGATCGTGCGCACCTCACTGAGTCCCCGCTTTTCCGGCAGGATTCCGGTGTCAAAATTCAGATCTGTTGATTGTCCGAAGGTGATACTGTGCCACTCTGCATCCATCATCCGGTTGCCTCCTTCTTCCTGTGTTCTTTCTGATGCTTTCACGTTGCAATGCAGTGTTTCGGACGTTTACATCCTGCACTCGAGTGCCTGCGAATGCCTTCATCCGTTTCCTACATTTGTTTATATGCAGATCATAACGAATTCACTTCACGGAAGTCAACTCTCAGGATGCCGGTGATCTAAGGAGGTAAAAAGATCATATGAAAAGTAAAATTAGTGATGTTTTCCGCTAAAATCGTCCATGTTATCATGAATGCACAGTGAAAGCAGTCTTCGCAGCGGTGTATGTGTGAAGTCATGTGGGAGGAGAAGCATGTCTGAGAAACGAAACATCTGGAGAACGATCTATAACCAGCGTTACCTGCTGCTCATGATGCTGCCGGGGATTCTGTGGTACATCGTGTTTAAATTTGCAACCTACAGTGGACTCTTACTGGCCTTTACCAATTACGGTTTCAAGGACACCGTGAGCTTCGTCGGGTTACGAAATTTCAGGCGTCTCTTTAAATCTGCTGTCTTCTGGAACTCTTTTCGGAATACACTGATCATCAGTCTTTGCAATATCGTTTTTTACTTCCCGTTCCCGCTGATTGTAGCGCTGATGATCAATGAGCTGAAATCGCTCACGAGAAAGCGAATCGTTCAGTTCCTGATTTATATTCCGTATTTCTTTTCGTGGGTGGTTGTCGGGTGCATCTTTGCAACCCTGCTCTCACCGTCCGGTGGTGTGGTTAATCAGATTCTTTGCTTCTTCGGCAGAGAACCGATCTATTTTATGGCAGATCCGCACTGGTTTCGCTGGGTACTCATTATATCGTATATCTGGAGACAGATGGGCTATGGCGCGGTCATTTACGTAGCGACACTTTCGACGGTAGATCCTCAGCTCTACGAGGCGGCGGCCATCGATGGCTGTGACCACCTGAAGCAGGTCTGGTACATCACCCTGCCGAGCATCAAAGGAACCATCATCACGATGCTCCTCTTAAACCTTTCTCATGTACTCATGATTTTCGAACAGGTTCTCGTCATGTACAACTCCTCGGTTTATTCCGTCAGTGATGTACTGCAGACCTACGCTTACCGGGAAGGCATCCTGTCTGGTAACATCGGATATGGAACCGCGATCAGCCTGTTTACCGGTATCGTTAGTTTCTGTCTGGTCATGGGAACCAACTACTTAAGTAAACGATTCCTGGATGATGCGATTCTATAGGAGGGCATGATGACGTTCAAAAAGAAGAAAGAGGGGAGTACCATCAGGGAATCCGGATGGCGTCGCGCCTATCGTATATTTAATGGTATCATCCTGACACTGATATGTATGGTGGTCGTGCTTCCGATCTGGAATGTCGTGATTACATCGCTTGCAGAAGATAAGGATGTTATGGGCGGTGTCTTTTTGCTCTTTCCGAAATCGATCACACTGAAGAACTATATCCGTGTACTGTCCAGTGGATATATGAAAGGCTTCTGTAATTCTCTGCTGATTGCGGTTTCCGGCACCATCACTGCGATGGCCGTGACCGTCCCACTCGGATATGCTCTGGCTCATAAAAAGCTGATCTTTCGGCGCTTCTTCATGCGGGCGGTTTCGATCACACTGGTGTTTGAAGCGGGCATCATGCCGTTTTATGTACTGATTCGTGCACTGGGACTGATCGATTCATATCTTTCGCTGATTCTTCCCTTTGCCGTATCCACATTTAATCTGATCATCGTAAAGAACTACATGTCTTCGATTCCGGACAGCCTCGCGGAGTCGGCACGACTGGATGGATGTAATGATATCCAGGTTCTTACGAAGATCATCATGCCGATCTCGATTCCGATCCTGGCGGCGGTAACCCTGTTTTACTTCGTGTCCTACTGGAACCGTTACACTGAAGCGGTGATGTTCATCAACAGCAGTAAGAAGTATACGCTACAGGTTATGCTCCGAGCGCTGGTCTTCCAAGGGGATGGTTCCCTCGGTGAGAACAACATCGTATATGACAATACAAAGATGGCCGTGATGGTATTAGGTATGCTCCCGGTCCTGATCATCTATCCGTTTGTACAGCAGTACTTCGTTACCGGATTGATGGTAGGATCGGTGAAAGAATAAAGAAAAGGAGTAAGGTATTATGAGAAAGAAAATTGCATTGACCGTGGTGACCGTGTTGACATGGACGACGGTCTTAGGAGGCTGTGGGAAAACGGCACAGACAGGAAGCGAAGTGCCGAAGAACACACAGACGTCGACGCAGGGCGCAACAGAAACGACGGCAGAAAAGAAGGATCCGGTGACCCTGCGACTCTGCTCCTCCGAGAATACCTTCGGACTAAGCAATGATTCGGAACTGCAGCAGTCTGTCGTCGATCTTCTCGAAGAGAAGACCGGGGTTCAGATCTCGCCGATCATTCCTCCGGTCTCCAGCTACTCCGATAAGCTGGAAACCATGATTTCCGGTGGTGATGTTCCGGATGTTTTCTACATATCGCAGGCCATGACCCGACTCCCGAACTATGTCGCCAGAGGAAAGGTACTGAAGCTCAATGACTACATAAAGAATTCAGAAAAGCTCTCTTCGATTCCTCAGGACTCCTATGATGCACTGGCGATCGATGGCAGTATCTATCATGTTCCATATGTAAATCCGAAGGTAAAAATCCTCTATATGCGGAAGGATATCATGGAAAAGTACGGCATTGAGCTGTCTCATACACCGACGACGGAAGAATTCATGACCGAGCTTCAGAAACTGAAGGGCACTGGAGTTATCCCGTTTACATTTCCGAAATTTGTGGATAACTTCCAGATTTTCATGAATGCATTCGGTGCCTATGCTGGTGTTTATCAGAATAAGGACGGTGTCTATGTGGATGGTTTCCAGGAGCCGCAGATGATCGATGCCCTGAATTATCTTCGGGAGATGTACCAGTCCGGTGTACTGGATCAGGAGTTTATCACGACGGAGATGGCAACCATGCGTGAGTATATGTACACTGGAAAGGCGGCCTGCGGCATCGACTATACCACAAACTACATGAATTACCTGAATGAGAGTAAAAATGCAGGTAATGAGACGGATGTTTTCCCGATCTACTGCATCTATGGACCAGATGGAGATGGCGGTGCGTTAAATGAATCCATCCAGATTGCGCTTTGTGTATCATCGAACTGCCCGAACCCAGATGAAGCAGTGAAGGTGATTGAAACCCTGGTAACGGATCCGGAGATGTATCCTGCATTCTTTAACATCGGTGTCGAAGGAAAGCACTACACCGTCGATGGTGATGGTAATATGGAGCCGACAGAAAAGGCGAAGAATTCAGGTTATTCACCGAAGTTTTCCTTCTTGTATGATTCTTACATTCCGGAATTTAAGCTGGATTTCAAGCTGAAGAGTTCGCTTGAACAGGCGATGCCGGCACAGAAGGAAATCATCAGCGAAGCGATCAAGGTAAAGGGACCGAAGTATATGGTACCAGCCGAGAAGTCCGAGCTTTTCGATGAGTGCTCAGCATCCATCACCAGCACATGGAAGGAAATGGTTTCGCAGATTATTCTGGGCAGCGTTTCGGTAGAAGAGGGTATGGAGAACTATAAGAACTTCTGGAGCAGTATTGATGGTGACCAGATTTTAGCAGAGTTAAATGCATAAAGTATAGCACGAAATATCTACCCCGTCCCCCGGATACGATGGCAGTGATACTGTCTGCCGCATCCGGGGGAATTTATGCTATGCTGTTCTACAAAAAGTAATCAGAAAAGAGGCACGAGGATGAACGCAGGCGACGAGAACAGACGACAGAGATTTTCCTATATGCGCACGATATACATCCAGTTTTTTGTCGTATTCATGGTCGTGGCGGTCTGCATCAATGTAACGCTATTCGGTTACTATATGTGGCGGGAACAGAAGCTGCTGCGCGAAGAGAAGGAACGTCAGCTTGAGCAGTCACTGTTTTATATTCAGCGGATTCTCGAAGAGGCTGATACGGTATCTGCCAGCATCTGGGGCAGCGCACAGGTACAGGACATCCTGAAAAAAAGAAAGCAGAAACCGGATTATCTGATGTACCGGGACTGTATGGATTATCTCGCACAGACCTTATCAAACGTAAACTCTGCTGCATGGGCGGACCTGTATATCTCGGATTCCGGCTACCTCGTTACGTCCAATGATGGCGTCTTTTATCATATGGAGGAAGCCGAGAAAGACTACTATGCGCAGAAGACAGTCGAGCTCACGAAGCCGGGGTGGTCGATGGATTATCAGACGCATTATTTATCCTATTTTCATCGAAGTCATCAGGTTATCACGCTGATGCAGCCGGTGTACGCCACCTCAAATGGTCGGAAAGCCGGTGTGCTCTGTGTCGGCGTGCCGATCACGGAGCTTCACAATTACCTGACCGATGAAACCGATGAAGAAGGGATGGTTCTTTTCCGAAAGCCGGAAAAGGATGATTCCTTTGAGATCCTGGAACGGGTGGATGAAGCGACGGGCGTCCGTGTTTATCTATACTATCGAAAACATCCGGCCTTCCCAGCGGTGGGCACGATTCTGGCCTGCATGGCAGGGATCATCATGCTCTTTGGACTGGCCTTCGGGATGATCATCCGGATATCCGAAGAAAAGATGATGCATCCAGTCAGTGTGCTGATGGACGCTATGAAAGAAATGGAGGGTGGAACCTTCGGCGTTCAGATTCATGAAGAACGAACAGACGTCTTCGGAGATATCTTTCAGGGCTTCAATCATATGGCGGCGAATCTGCAGCGCCTGATATATGAGGTACTGGAGGAACGTGTACGAAAAGAAGAATTCCGCTATCGTCTTCTTCAATCGCAGATCAATCCGCACTTTCTCTATAATATTTTCAACAACATGATCTGGATGACGGAGCAGAAAGATTATGACGGCCTGGAGCAGATGATTTCGGCGACAGCAGGCTATTACAAGACAACATTAAATCATGGAAATCAGGATATCTGTCTCGCGGACAATCTGAAGCAGCTGCAGTGCTATATTCAGATCCAGAAGGTTCGTTTTGTAGGACAGTTTGAGTGTGAACTTGCATTTGAGGATGCAATTCTTTCCATGTCCATCCCGAATTTCTTCCTGCAGCCGCTGGTGGAAAATGCCATTTCGCACGGTGCCCGGAACAAGCGGGGCGTCACACAGATTCTGGTGACCGGATGGCTGGACGAGGGGAATCTTCATTTCGAAGTTTGGGATGATGGCTGTGGCATCGAAGCTCATCGTCTGGAGGAGATACGGAAGGCCATCGCAGATGGACGCTGCGCGAAGGATGGAGAGTATTTTGCGCTCGCCAATATCGCCGGTCGTATGGCACTTCGCTGGAAAAAGCATGCGAAGATGGAGATAGACAGTGTGTATGGTGAGTGGACGAAAGTGCATTTATACATCCCGGAGGAGGAACATGTATAAGATAATCATAGCGGATGACGAGCATATCGTACTGAATGGAATCACCAGAACGATCCCCTGGCAGGAGTACGGTGTTTCAGTGGTGGCGGCAGCGGAGGATGGAAAAAATCTGGTGGAGCTCGCACTTTGGCATCAGCCAGATATCATTCTGACCGATATTCGCATGCCGGAATTTGACGGTCTGTCTGCATTGGCCCAGTTGAAGGAGCTGCTTCCGGACTGTGAATTCCTGATCATGACGGCGTACGAAGAATTCGAGTATGCTAAAAAGGCCATCGAGCTCGGCGTGTCTGGCTACATCGTGAAGCCGGTACTGAAGGCAGAGCTTCTGGAATATGTGATGGGGATCACGAAAAAGCTCGATGTACGGAGAGGATATAGGGCGGACCTGAGTTCAGAAGATGCGATTTCACAGCAGGAGTCCCGGACTGCCATCGAACGTGCGCTCCGCTATATGCGAAGTCATGTGGAAAAGAACCTGTCTCTCCTGGAGATCGCGGAATACCTTCACATGAACCCATCCTATTTCAGTCGATATTTTAAAGAAAAGACCGGGAAAACCTTCTCGGAAACCCTGCAGGAAATCAAAGTCGAACGTGCTAAGACGCTGCTCGGAACCACTCATTTAAAGACTTATGAGATCGCCGAGCGCCTCGGCTACCGAAGCGCCCAGCATTTCTCCGTTCTGTTTAAAACCTACACAGGATTGACACCACAGGAGTTTCGAAATCAGAGCATATAAAATAGAGGGTATCAAGGACGAAGATGTTCAGAGTACCCTCTATCCATGCAATCGTGCATCGATCGTCATGATTGCAGGAAAAATGATCAGTGAGGTGCTCTTTGAGTAATCGAGATGCTTTCGCATGAGCTCGGCGGCGTGCGTATACTCCTCTTCAAGAATCGCCGTGATGATCTCAATGTGTTCCTGAGCTGCCACCAGATGGCGCTCCCAAATATCCGGGCCATTAAGCTTACGAATCCGTTGATTCTGATCAAAGATATGCTTCAGCATATCGATTCGGTAATATTTCGATCGGTCGATTCTCGAAGGCACTGGTTCCATGGTTAATCGCTCTCCTGGCAGCTCTGCTGGTGACCTTTATTCCACAGCTGAGTCTGTCCCTTTCAATCGCGCTCGGCATGAGTGTTTAAGGTGAATCTATGAAAATTACAAACGTTACAGGAATCCCATTAAGATGTAGCTGTGAAGCGATCAGTGATGCACTGTCCACCTCCTTTGCGCGGCAGGCACTCCTCGTGAAAATCGAAACGGATACCGAGTTGTATGGCATCGGTGAGGCCTTCACCTATGGTGCACCACTCGAGGCCATGCAGGTGCTGGTAGAAAAGGAGCTGGGTGCCATGCTGATCGGACGCGATCCATCGACGATCGAAGAAATCTGGAAGACCATGTACTGGCGCTCCATCGCCCACGGTAGACGTGGCCTCATCATGGGCGCAATCAGTGGTATCGACATCGCCCTCTGGGACCTCTTCGGAAAGATGGTGCATCAGCCGGTGGCGAAGCTACTGGGACAGCACTTCGACCGCATCCCATCCTATGCAAGCGGCGGTTTCTACAAAGCCGGCAAGGGCATCGATGGGCTTCGTGCAGAACTCGAAGGCTATATGAAAAAGGGCTATCGCGACGCGAAAATCAAGATCGGCAGAAATATCGATCGTGTGGGACAGCCACTGAAGTACATGGCATTTCAGGACAATGCTGTGACGATCGAAGAGGACTACCAGCGTATCGTAGCCGCGAAGGAAATCGTCGGTGGCGGTCGCCTCCTCGTCGACACGAATGCTTCCTGGGATTCGTTTACTGCTATCGAAAGAGGAAAAGAGCTCGTGAAGCTCAGCGTCTGCTGGTTAGAAGAGCCGATCTCGTTCGAAGATATCGAAGGCTATCAGCGACTGAAGCAGGCCGTTCCAGAGCTCAGCCTCATCGGCTGTGAGACGCAGCAGGGCCTTCGGAATTTCGAAAGCATGGTGAAGTCCGAAGCCATCGATATCCTACAGCCAGATGTTGGCTGGGCTGGTGGCATCAGCGAAGTAAAGAAAATCGGTGCCCTCGGTGAAAGCTCTGGCCGGAAAATCTCCCTCCACTGCTTCGGTTCGGCGGTCCTCTTCGCCGCGACCCTTCAGGTGGCCGCTGCGATGGCAAACACCGAAATGATGGAATCTGAAGAAAACCCGAATCCTCTAAAGGAATCGCTTACGAAAGTACCTTTCGAAACGGATGAGCACATGAATTTCTTCGTACCAGAGGGAGACGGGCTCGGCATCGAACTCGACTGGGATCAGGTCGATGCACTTTGTGTGAAGTAACGCCACACCACACTGCGCTGCTCTACATAAGCGGGCCGGAAATCAGCTGGCCGCATCCGTCCGCCGATCCGACGACGCATCACTATCCGCTCTACGTTTCCCTCGTCGATGCCCGAGACGATACCCTCTGCTTCGCACAGGCCTACGCCATCCAGGAGCTGAGCGCGGTCCCGTTCTACCTCGGCACATACCCGCATACGACAGCCAGCGGTGATGTTTTCCGACAGTCCAATGAAAACGGCCTCAGCGATACATGGCTTTTCCGAAACCGCATGGGCACCGGAAGCCGTACGCATGTCTTCTACCTGAACCACGGTCTGTGAGAATAACAGGCAGCATGGATTGAAATTCATAGACACCACCCAATGTCTTCTCCAGGATATCAAATGCTCTTTCTACATAGCAGGGTTCATAGCATGGCAACAGCCTTGCATAGAAAAGTGAAATTTCCGGCGCATGTGCTTCGCTTCCCTCTTATTGAAAACCCCTGCATAACTTGGTACAATAAGATGATGCATTATCGACACTTTACGAACCTTTCGAAAAGGTTCATGATATAGAAAAGAAAGGAGCAGC
>ERZ1026876.1683-NODE-1683-length-10461-cov-5.319431_pt1 | contig 10461 bp, 9 predicted proteins | sample MGYA00380168_ERZ1026876 | MGnify/ENA primary metagenome ERZ1026876 (study PRJEB33269, sample SAMEA4719804) | human gut metagenome | biome: human-associated habitat; feature: organic feature; material: feces | place: Cameroon | collected 2013-10 ... | reverse complement strand
TCATCTAACTGTGATTTTTGCCGTGTGAAAAATTGTGGGGACCTATGATTATAGTATTATATTTGTATTTAAATGCTTGATTAACATCTTATTTGGGGAGTGAAAATAATGAGTTCGGTTATTATGCCAACTAGTGGTATCCATGAAACTGCAATCATTCATCCGTCTGCTAAAATCGGCAAGGACGTAAGCGTAGGTCCTTATGCTGTCATCGACGAAGATACGGAGATTGGCGACGGCTGCGTGATTGGTGCGCATGTGACTATCCATCCATATACTAAAATCGGCAAGAATTGCCACTTTTTCCCGGGCTGCTCTATTGGTGCGGTACCGCAGGATTTAAAATTTGTAGGTGAAAAAAGCTATACTATTATCGGTGACGGCGGCAGCTTCCGTGAATGCTGCACTGTTCACCGTGCATGCGGTGAAGGCAACGAAACCCGTATCGGCAATAACATCCTGATGATGGCCTATACTCACGTTGCACATAACTGCATCGTGGGCAATAATGTTATTATGTCTAACGTTGCAACACTTGCAGGTCACGTTATCGTTGAGGACCGTGCTGTTATCGGCGGTTTGTCTGCGGTACACCAGTTCTGCAAGATTGGCCGTAACGTAATGATCGGCGGTATGGCACGTGTAACCCAGGATGTTCCTCCGTTTATGATCTGCGCCGGTGATCCTGCTTTTGTTTCCGGTCTGAACAGCGTAGGTCTTTCCCGCGCAGGTATGCCGGTTGAAGAACGCAGCGAGCTGAAAAAGGCTTTCCGCATTCTTTATCGCAGCGGTCTGCCGCTGCAGGAAGCAATCAGCACTATGGAGCAGGAGCTGACAAGCTCCGAACCAATGGAACATCTGCTGCGTTTCCTGCGTAATGTAGAACGCGGCATCATCCGTACACGCAGAGGCTAAGGCTATGGAGGTGCTGGGCGTACTTTCAGGTGTCGGACATCTGCCGGTAGAGGTAGCACGCTCAGCGAAAGAGCTGGGTTACCATGTTGTCGCTGTAGGTGTTGTTCCCGGTATTGACGAGGAGCTGCCCGGCAGTGTTGATGTTTATTACGATATCAACATCGGCAAAATCGGCAAGATTATTTCTACGCTGAAAAAAAATAAGGTTACCAAGGTCACCATGATCGGCAAGGTAACAAAGGAAGTTTTGTACAAAGCAGGCAGGATTGTTCCTGATCTGCGGGCGATAAAAATTTTGGCTACCATTCCGGACCGCAAGGATGATACTATCATGAATGCGATTGTCAAGGAGCTGGAGGACGAAGGCATTGAGGTTATGGATCAGACATTACTGATTAAACCGTTGCTGCCGCCGCCCGGTGTTCTGACCAAGCGTAAGCCTACGGAGGCAGAGCTTGCGGATATGGAATTCGGCTTTGAGATGGCCAAAGCCATCGGCGGACTGGATATCGGTCAGACTGTTGTTGTAAAAAATCGTGCCGTTATGGCGGTAGAAGCGATTGAAGGCACTGATGCCTGCATTCTGCGCGGCGGTTTTTTAGGCAAGGGCGGTGTTATCGTAGCCAAGGCTGCCAAGCCGAAGCAGGACCAACGCTTTGATATTCCCGGTTTCGGTACGACAACGATTGAATCAATGATTCACGCCGGTGCTACCGGAGCGATTATTGAAGCAGGTAATACTATCATTCCGGAGCGTGAAAAGGTGATTGCGCTGGCGGATGAGCATAATATTACCATTCTTGTAAAATAAATATCGGAAAAATTTCGTATTTCTTAGCGGCTGATAGCTTATGTCAGCCGCTTTTTGTGTTATAATATATACTGAATATATATAGGTAAATGCAAGGAGACATCATGGCGAAAATATTAATATCTGCCGGAGAAGCCTCTGGCGATATCCATGCAGCTGCTGTGACTGCTGCTATAAAAAAACTTGATAGCAAGGCCGAGGTTTTTGGTATGGGCGGCGACGCTCTGCGCAAGGCCGGCGGCGAGGTACTGTGGGACATCAAGGATCATGGCGTAATGGGTTTTGTGGAGGTTATCCGCAAACTGCCTGATTTATTCCGTCTGCGCAATGATTTTGCGCGCATTATGGACGAACGCAAGCCGGACTGTCTGGTAGTTGTCGACTATCCAGGTTTTAATATGAAGCTGGCAAAGCTGGCTCACGATAAAGGAATTCCCGTTGTATCATATATTGCTCCGTCGGCATGGGCTTGGAACAAGGGCCGTGCCAAAAAGGTTGCGAAAATAGTGGATAAGGTTGCCTGCATCTTTCCTTTTGAATACGATGTGTATAAGGAAGCAGGTGCTCCCGTAGAGTTTGTAGGTCATCCGCTGCTGGATATTGTACATCCTACAATGACAAAGGCCGAGGCTGAAGCCTGGGCCGGCAAGCAGCCCGGTAAAAAGCTGGTACTGCTGATGCCCGGCAGCCGTCTGATGGAAATTGAAAAAATGCTGCCGACGCTGCTGGCAGGTGCAAAGCTTTTAAAGCAGCAGTTGCCTGATGTGCAGTTTGTTATGCCGCGCGCTAACACAATTCCGCTTGTTATGCTGCAGGAAAAAATTGCGGCGTATGGCATTGAGGTAAAAATTACCGAAGACCATAACTATGATTTGTTCAGTGTAGCGGATTTGGCGCTGGCTACCAGCGGTACGGTAACGCTGGAGGCTGCTTTGTGCGGACTGCCGAGTGTTATTGTTTACCGTACTTCCGCACTGAATGCTTTTATCGCGCGTTTGGTAATCAACATCCCCAATATCGGACTGCCGAATATTGTTGCGGGAAAAACGATTATGCCGGAGCTGCTGCAGGAGGACTTTACCCCGGAAAAATTAGCAAAAACTGCAGTCGAGCTTTTGCAGCCAGAGCGTAAGGCACAGATGCAAAGCGATTTGGCATATATGAAGCACAGACTGGGTGAGCCAGGTGCGGTAAACCGCGTTGCTCAATTAATCTTAAAAATAACTGAGGAGAGAAAATGAATTTATACCTTCGAGCACTGAAATATGTTAAAGCCTACTGGATGCGTGCGCTGGCAGCGCTTATCTGCACCGGCATTGCCTCCGGCTGTACTGCTTATCTGCCCTGGGTTATCAAGGACATGGTAGACCAGGTTCTGCGTGATAAGGATACATCTATGCTGAACTATATTGTAATCAGCATTGTGGTTGTTTTTATTATCCGCGGTGTTTCCTATTACGGACAAAGCTACCTGATGAACTATGTCGGTCAGCGTGTGATTATTGATATCCGCAGGGATGTTTTTGAAAAGCTGCAGCGTTTAAGTATGAGCTTTTATGACAAACATAAAACCGGTACCATTATGAGTTATGTTACTAACGACGTTAATGCGTTGCAGTCTGCTATGGTAGAAAACGTTGTGGAAATGTTTACCGAAAGCGTTATACTTATCGTGTCTATCGCTATGATGCTGTATCTGGACTGGAAGCTGTTCCTCGTAACCTTTGCAACCTTCCCAGTTGTACTGTTCTTCATTGACAGCTTCGGTAAGCGCATCCGTAAATCCGGCAGCCGTATTCAGGAGGCTGCTGCTGACATTACCTCTGTACTGCAGGAGGTTGCTTCCTCTCCGCGTGTTATCAAATCCTTTGTGCGCGAAGGCTATGAGGTAGAGCGCTTCGACAAGGAAAACATGAACAACTTCCGCGCCAACATGAAGTATGCGCAGCTTTCTTCAACGCTCACTCCGACGATTGAATTTGTTGCGGCTGTCGGCGTTTCCATTATTCTCTGGTACGGCGGCAACAGCGTTATCAATGGCAGTATTACCGCAGGCTCTCTGGTAGCCTTCCTGACCTATGCTGTTAATATTTCTAACCCGATTAAACGTTTAAGCCGTGTTATCGGCAATATTCAGAAGGCATTGGCTGCAGCGCAACGTGTTTTCGACGTATTGGATTTGCCTGAGGTTATTAAAAATGCACCTGATGCCAAGGCACTGCCGAAGGTAAAAGGCGATGTACGCTTCAATGATGTAAGCTTTGCTTATAACGAAAATGAAGAAGTGCTCAGCCATGTTTCCTTCGATGTTAAGCCTGGCGAAATGATTGCCTTTGTCGGTCCTTCCGGTGCTGGCAAGTCTACCGTAGCCAGCCTGTTGCCGCGTTTCTACGATGCGACTAACGGCAGTATTACGATTGATGGGCAGGATATCCGCAAGGTTACGCTGGATTCCCTGCGTGAGCAGGTTGGTATTGTACCGCAGGAAACAGTGCTGTTCAACGGTTCTGTTTATGATAACATTCTTTACGGACGTCTTGATGCGACACGTGAAGAGGTAGAGGCTGCAGCGAAGGCTGCGAATGCCCATGACTTTATTATGCAATTGCCTAACGGCTATGAAACAATGCTGGGTGACCGCGGTATGAATATTTCCGGTGGTCAGCGTCAGCGCATTTCTATTGCCCGGGCAATATTGAAGAACCCGCAGATTCTGATTCTCGACGAGGCAACCTCTGCACTCGATACGGAAAGCGAGCGCGTGGTACAGGAGGCTCTGGACCGCCTGATGGTAGGCAGAACGTCCTTTGTTATTGCGCATCGTCTTTCGACGATTAAAAATGCTGATAAGATTATGGTTTTGGAAAAGGGCCAGCTTATCGAGCAGGGTAACCATGATGAGCTGATGGCTATGGACGGGCTGTACGCGCATCTGTATAAGATTCAGTATCGCAGCAAGGAAGCCAAGTAAGGCGAAAAGAGGTTAGTAAATGTATATACTCTACAATATTCTTATTTTAATAGTGCTGGTAATTTTTATTGTCCCCTATTACACTTACCGCCTGTTTACAGAAAAAGGCTTCGCCTTGCGCTTTAAGCAGAGCCTCGGTTGTGTAGATGAAGAGGATATCGCTAAGGTTGCCGGCAAGGACTGCGTATGGATTCATGGTGCATCCGTAGGCGAAATTGTTGCCACCAGTCCGCTTGTTAAACAAATCCGCAAGGAAATGCCCGAGCGCCCGGTATTGGTATCTGCCTTTACCGTAGGCGGTTATAACATGGCCAAGCAGATTATTCCCGAAGCAGATGCTATTATCTACTTCCCGCTGGATTTACCGTTTGTCGCAGAATCTCTGGTCAAGCGTATTCATCCCGGTGTCTTTATGCCGGTAGAAACAGAGCTGTGGCCTAATTTCCTGCGCGCTATCCGTGAACGCCATATACCTGTAATGATGGTAAATGGCCGTATCTCCGAAAAATCCGTAAAAAATTACAAATATCTTTATGGTATCTGGGATGATATGCTCAATACCGTAACCCGCTTTTGTATGCAGTCCAGCATTGATGCCGATTATATTGCGCATCTCGGTGCCGACCGCAGCAAAATCTTTGTTACCGGCAATACCAAATTTGACCAGACCTATGCGGAGGTTACGCCGGAGGATTTGGCGAAATACCGTTTTGAGCTGGGCTTGAAAGAGGATTATCCTATTATCGTTGCCGGCTCTACGCATCCCGGCGAAGAAAAGGTGCTCTTTGAATCCTTTAAGTGCATCCGTGAAAAATATCCGCATGCGCGTCTGATTATCGCACCGCGTAAAACTGCCAGAGCGGAGGAAATTGCCAAGCTGGCAAGCCATTACGGCTATGAAACAGGCTTCCGTTCCAAGATGCTGGAGGAAAGTGGTGAGCGCAAGGAATATCCTTTGCTGATTATTGATACCATCGGTGAGCTGGGACGTATTTATGCCGTAGGCGATGTTGTTTTCGTCGGCGGCTCCTTCAGCAATACCGGCGGTCACAACGTACTGGAGCCTGCTGCCCATGCCAAACCGATTCTCGTCGGCCCGAGCATGCAGAACTTTAAGGATTCCTATGCACTGTTGAGCAAAGTTAAGGCCTGCAAGATGGTTAACAATAATGATGAGCTGACGAAGGAAATGCTGGATATTCTGGGCAATGACGAGCGTCGTGCGCAGATGGGTGCAGCTTCTTTGCAGGTTATCAAAGAGAACCGCGGCGCGGATGTGCGCAGCATCCATTATCTCAAGGAGCTGCTTGATTTAACTGCTGTGCCTGCCCGTGAATACAAAAGCTATCCGATTAATACGCGTAACCTGACGGATGAAGGCGGCGGACGCCTGCGTCACGGTGATGCGATTATCCAATATGTTATGCAGGTTGCCTATGGTCCGGAAACTCCGTTCTTCGGCTGGCTGTTGCTGGCAGTTCTGCGTGGCATGTCTTATTTATACGAATTCGGCGTTTGCTGCAAGCTGTCTATGTATAATTGCGGCCTGCTGCACAGAAAAAAGCTGAACTGCTGCGTTATCTCTATCGGTAATATTACCGTCGGCGGCACCGGTAAAACTCCTACCGCCCAGAAGATGGCGGCAATTATCAAGTCTATGGGCTATCGCGTTGTTATCCTGAACCGCGGCTACCGTTCGCATTGGGGCAAGGAGCTGGGCGTAGTTTCCGACGGCAATAAGATTTTCATGACTGCCTATGAAGCAGGTGACGAAGCTTACCTGATGGCCAAGACTTTGCCGGGTATTCCGGTAATCATCGGCAAAAACCGTGCCGTTACCGGCCGTTATGCCGTTGAAAAGCTGAATGCCGAGGTTATCATTATGGACGATGGCTATCAGCACTGGCAGCTGGAGCGCGACCTGGATGTCGTCTTGGTAGATACGCTGAATATGTTCGGCAATGGTTGTGTGCTGCCGCGCGGTACTCTGCGTGAGCCGCTCGAAAACCTGAGTCGCGGCGATTTGTTTCTGCTGACCAAAACCGACCAGAGCAGCAAGCTGAGCCGCATTCAGCTGCGTCATACTATTGCCAAATATAATGACAAGGCACCGGTAGTAGAAAGTATTCACCATCCGAAAAACTTTGTGGAAATTGCCGACTGGTACAAGGGTATTTCCGAAAATATCAAGGATCTGGAAGAGCTGCGCGGCAAGGATGTTATGGTTTTTTCCGCAATCGGCAACCCGTCATCCTTCGAACAGACGCTCTCCAGTATCGGTTTGAATATCATGGAGGCTGTACGCTATCCCGACCATCACGATTACGGTATGCTGGAAATGCAGTACATCAACGAGCGTGCCAGCAGCCTAAAGGCTGTAGCAATGGTTACTACAGCGAAGGATGCTGTTAAGATACCGACTGAATTTATTTATTCTGCCCGCGAAATTCCTTTGTATATCCTGAATATGGATATCTGCATTACCGAGGGCATGGATAAGTTCAAAGAATATATTGATCATGCCATTAAAAAGGAGCTTGATAAAAAATGAAAGTTTTATGCGTAATTCCCGCACGTTATGCTTCTACCCGTCTTCCGGGCAAACCGCTTTCCCTGATTGCAGGTAAGCCGATGATTCAGCACGTTTATGAGCGTGCCTGCCAGGCTAAGCTGCCGGATGAGGTAGTTGTAGCTACCGATAATGAGCTTGTCAAAAAGGCTGTAGACGGCTTCGGCGGCAAAGCAATGATGACATCTCCCGACCATCCGAGCGGTACCGACCGTTTGGCCGAAGTAGCGCTGAACTATCCCGATGTTGATGTTATCGTTAACGTACAGGGTGATGAGCCGATGATTCCGCCTGAGGTTATTGACCGTCTGGCTGAATGCTTTACCGGTGACAGCGAGCTGCAGATGGCAACATTGAAGGTTGCTATGAACGAGGAGGATTACAACAATCCTGCTGCCGTAAAGGTTGTAACCGACCTTAACGGCTATGCACTGTACTTCTCCCGCAGCCTGATGCCGTATCCGCGCAATAAGCCGGAGGGCTACAAGGTTTACAAGCATGTAGGCATTTATGCTTACCGCCGCAGCTTCCTGCTAAAATATGCAGCACTGCAGCCGACACCGCTGGAAAGAGCGGAAAGCCTGGAGCAGCTGCGTGCACTGGAAAATGGTTATAAGATTAAAGTTCTGGAAAGCGATTTCCAGGGCATCGGTGTTGATACCCCCGAGGATTTGGCAGCAGTCAATGAGCTGTTTGCTAAAATGAATAAATAAGCTGGAGGATACTTATGCAAATCGTTAAAGTTGGTAATTATGAAGTAGGTCAGGGCCATCCCCTGATGCTGATGGCAGGTCCCTGCGTGCTCGAAGGCTATGAGCGCAGCCTGATGATTGGTCAGCGTACAAAAGCAATCTGCGACAAGCTGGGCATTCCCTATGTATTTAAGGCTTCCTTTGATAAGGCTAACCGTTCCTCTTATGCTTCTTTCCGCGGACCCGGCATTGAAGAGGGCTTAAAGCTTTTGGCTCAGATTAAAAAGGATTTGGGCGTTCCTGTAGTAACCGATATCCACGAGCCCTGGCAGGCTGATAAGGCTGCCGAGGTTGTAGATATTCTGCAAATCCCGGCTTTCCTGTGTCGTCAGACCGATTTGGTTTATGCAGCTGCCAAAACCGGCAAGACTGTTAATGTAAAAAAAGGTCAGTTCCTGGCACCTTGGGACATGAAAAATGTTATCAAAAAGGTTGAGGAAGCAGGCAATCATAACATTATGCTGACCGAGCGTGGTGCAAGCTTCGGCTACAACACACTGGTAACCGATATGCGCGGTCTGGCTATTATGCGTGAGCTTGGTTATCCCGTAGTTATGGATGCTACTCACAGCGTACAGATTCCCGGTGGCCAAGGCACCTCCAGTGGCGGTCAGAGCCAGTATGTTCCGCATATGGCACGTGCTGCTGCGGCTGTCGGCATTGATGCACTGTTCTTAGAGGTGCATGATAATCCGGCAGAAGCACTGAGCGACGGCCCGAATATGGTTAAGCTGGATAATCTGGAAAAATTATTGACCGACGTGCTGGCAATCGACAAGATTGTACGTGGCTAAAGGTAGGGTGAGAATATGGAAGCAATGCTAAAGCATGCACAGGATGTTCTGCGCATGGAGGCAGAAGCGATTTTAGAGCTGGTGCCGCGTGTAGATGAAAATTTTGCTGCGGCAGTAAAATTGATTTTAGACTGTCAGGGCCGTACCGTTATTACCGGTATGGGTAAATCCGGTCTTATCGGCCGCAAAATGGCTGCAACCTTTGCCAGCACCGGCACACCATCCTTTTATCTGCATCCTGCAGAGGGTATTCACGGTGACCTGGGCATGGTTACGGAAAGCGATGTTGTTATTGCTCTCTCCAACAGCGGTGAAACTGGTGAGGTTTTGAATATCCTGCCGTCCTTGCGCCGCATCGGGGCAAAGATTATCGCTATGGTTGGCAAGCCTGATTCAACACTTGGCAAGAATGCCGACGTTGTACTTAATGTAGGTGTCAGCAAGGAGGCCTGCCCGCTTGGCCTAGCTCCGACAAGCAGCACGACCGCAGCGCTGGCCTATGGTGATGCGCTGGCCTTGGCGCTGCTCAAAAAGCATAACTTTACCGCAAGTCAGTTTGCTATCTTCCATCCGGGCGGCAGCCTGGGACGCAAGCTGCTTTTGACCGTAGGCAGCATTATGCATAAGGGCGAGGAGAACCCGACTGTACTGGCGGATACCAAGGTACAGGACGCTTTGTTTGTTATTACCGACAAAGGTCTGGGTGCTGTATCCGTTGTTGATACGGACGGCGTTATGCAGGGTGTGCTGACTGACGGTGATATCCGCCGCGGTCTGAGCAAGGGTGTTGATTTCCTGCAGCGTCCGGTTTGCGAGCTGATGACGAAGTCTCCGAAAACTATTACCGAAGACAAGCTGGCAGCACAGGCTCTGCATCTTATGGAAAGCAACAAGCCGAAACCGATTACAGTATTGCCTGTTATTGACAAAGACAATAAGGTTATCGGCCTGCTGCATATGACCGACCTTGTAAGACAAGGAGTGGTATAATGATCAGCTGGTTCGACGATGCACAGGATGAGGATGACGAATTTATAGAAGCAGCTAAAGCAATTAAATTGCTAGCATTAGATGTTGACGGCGTACTGACCGACGGAACTATCTATATTGCGGCAGACGGAGAATGCTTTAAGGGCTTTAACGCAAAGGATGGCATGGGCATCAGCTGTGCTTTGCGTAATGGTCTTGATGTAGCGATTATTACCGGACGCAAAAGCGAGATTATTCACCGCAGAGCCGAAGAACTTGGCATAACAACCATTATCGAAGGCGCGAAGGATAAGCGAGAAGCGCTGCGTTCCTTAAGAAGGCTGCGTGGGCTGTCGGTAGAAGAGGTTGCTTATGTAGGTGATGACCTCAATGATTTGCCGGCCTTTGCCGAGAGTGGTCTGACATTTGCTCCCGATGATGCTGCGGAAGATGTGTATGATGCAGCTGATATCGGTTTGGATAATCCTGGCGGCAGAGGTGCTGTCCGCGAGGCAATAGAGTATATTTTAGCTGCTCAGGACAAATGGAAAAAAATTGTTGCTTCATATGAGCAAGCTGGACAAGGAGATAGACAATAATGTGGCTTTATTATTTATTAAAAACAATGAGTACCGTAATTTCCTGGCTGCCCTATAAGGCAGTTGTGGTTATCGGTAAGG
>ERZ1026876.1680-NODE-1680-length-10462-cov-43.034304_pt1 | contig 10462 bp, 9 predicted proteins | sample MGYA00380168_ERZ1026876 | MGnify/ENA primary metagenome ERZ1026876 (study PRJEB33269, sample SAMEA4719804) | human gut metagenome | biome: human-associated habitat; feature: organic feature; material: feces | place: Cameroon | collected 2013-10 ... | reverse complement strand
ATTGCCTCTTGTCTCGTGGGCTCGGAGATGTGTATAAGAGACAGGTAAGTAGGTCATTTTTTCTGAATTTTGTATATCAGCAGACGAATTTAGTATTAACAAAAGCGGTAAATGAAAAATCAAAGAATTTAAATATTGATGAAAAAAATAAAAAATTTATTGCAGATTTTTATAAATATGCATTTGTGGGATTAGTGCAAGAATGGATAGAAAATGGAATGGAAGAAAATCCAGAAGAAATAATAAAGAAATTGAGCATAATGTTAGACGGAAATTTTGATAATGCAATAAAAAGATTATCTTTTTAGACAAAAAAGCAGTTTTGTAAAAAAATTATACAAACTGCTTTTTTTGTTTATTGAAAATTTTAAATATTATTGTAATATTATGTTTATAATATTACAAAGGAGGAAATTTTATGTACTATAGTAGTGGAAATTATGAGGCTTTTGCAAAGCCTAAAAAACCGGAAAATGTTGATAATAAATCTGCATATATAATAGGATCAGGATTAGGAGCATTAGCTGCAGCTTGCTTTTTAGTTCGTGATGGACAAATGAAAGGTGAAAATGTTCATATTCTTGAAAAAGAGCCTATACCAGGTGGAGCATGTGATGGTTATTATTACAATGATATAGGATATGTAATGCGTGGAGGAAGAGAAATGGATAACCACTTTGAATGTATGTGGGACCTATTCAGATCAATTCCTTCAATAGAAACAGAAGGAGTAAGTGTATTAGATGAGTATTATTGGTTAAATAAAGCAGATCCAAATTACTCTCTAATGAGAGCAACAGTAAATCGCGGTGAAGATGCACATACTGATAAAAAATTCAATATATCAGATAAAGGTGCAATGGAAATAATGAAGTTATTTTTCACACCAGATGAACAATTATATAATAAAAGAATCAATGAAGTTTTTGATGAAGAAGTATTTGATTCAAATTTCTGGCTTTACTGGAGAACAATGTTTGCTTTTGAAAATTGGCACAGTGCATTAGAAATGAAATTATATATTCAAAGATATATACATCATATAGGAGGTTTACCAGATTTTACAGCACTTCGTTTTACAAAATATAACCAGTATGAATCTATGATATTACCAATGATTAAATATTTGGAATCATTTGGAGTACAATTCCATTATGGTGTTAAAGTTGAAAATGTATTATTTGATATAAAATCTAACAAAAAACAAGCAAAAACTATTGTAACCATAGTAAATGGAAAAGAAGAAAATATTAATTTAACTGAAAATGATTTAGTATTTATAACAAATGGTGGTTGTGTCGAAAATTCTACACTTGGAAGTCAAAATAAAAAAGCAGAATTTAATTATGAAATAAAACCAGGTGGAGGCTGGGATATGTGGAGAAAAATTGCTAAACAAGATAAATCATTTGGAAATCCAGATAAGTTCTGCTCTAACCCAGAAGAAAGCAACTGGATGAGTGCAACAGTAACTACATTAGATGATAAAATACCTCCATATATCGAAAAAATATGTAAAAGAAATCCTTTTAGCGGAAAAGTAGTAACAGGGGGAATTGTTACTGTAAAAGATTCAAATTGGCTTTTAAGTTGGACATTTAATCGCCAACCACAATTCAGAAGTCAACCAAAGAATCAATTATGTGGTTGGATTTACGGACTATTTAGTGATAAACCAGGAAATTATATTAAAAAGCCTATGAGAGAATGTACAGGTAAAGAAATTTGTATGGAATGGTTATATCACTTAGGAGTACCAACAGACCAAATAGAAGAGCTAGCAACAAATAGTGCAAATACAGTTCCATGTATGATGCCATATATAACAGCGTTTTTCATGCCAAGACAATTAGGAGACAGACCATTAGTAGTACCAAAAGGAAGTGTAAACTTTGCATTTTTAGGTCAATTTGCTGAAACAAAGCGAGATACAATATTCACAACAGAATATTCAATAAGAACAGCAATGGAAGCGGTATACACATTACTAGACATAGACAGAGGAGTTCCAGAAGTATGGGGCAGTGTATATGATATAAGAGATTTACTAAATGCAACAGTAAAACTAAGAGATGGCAAGCCAATAACAGATATGAAACTAAATTTAATAGAAAGATTCATAATGAAAAAAGCACTAAAAAAAGCCAAAGGAACAGACATAGAAAAACTACTAAAAGAGCACAAAGTAATACCAGATGAAACAAAATTACCCAAAGCATAAAAAAACGGGGACGGTCCTGGAAATAAAAAAAGAGGGACGGTCCTGGAAATAAAAAAAGAGGGACGGTCCTGGAAAATAAAAAAAGAGGGACGGTCCTGGAAATAAAAAAGAGGGACTGTCCTCAAAAATAAAAAACGAGGACCGTCCCCCGTTTTTATTTTTTTATTTTTGCGTTCTACTAAAATCTAAGTTTTTATAATACCATATTCATTGTGAACAGGATCTTTAAATAGATTTATTTTGGGTGGGAAGTATGTGAATAAAACAAAACATAGTAAAAGAATTATTAGTGTAATTATTGAAATGCTTTTATTGCATTCGTCATCAAATGAAAGCATATTTTTAAATGCTATATATTCCCCAATAAATACAGCAACAAAAAAACTACCAATATCTAAAAAAGCAAAGTTTTTTCCAATGATTCCTGTATATGTATAAAAGAAAATTACAATAAAACTAATTGCATAAATAATACCTAAAGTTTTGGCACATAAATAATTCTTTACATCTTTGCCTAAATAAAAATATCCAATAACAGTCATTATAAGCATAGGGTAAAATACTAATTTTAGATGTTCCCACGTACTTTCATTTGTACTGCTAAATGCCGCAACTATACGGTTATTACCAGACCATTCAAATGTAAAGTGAAGCAATGTTCCGACTATACATACAACAATAAATGAAATAATTTGGAATCTAACAATTTTTTTCAAATTTTCAAAAATAAAATCATCCCCTTTAATTTAATATATTAAATTAATTAAAAAATATTCTAATAATAAATCTAAAAAGGTAAAAAATAATATAGATATTACAAATGGAGGAATTAATATTATGTTTTTACCCAAAAGAGTGTTATATGAAAAAGATTCAGAAAATTACGAGTTAGGACAATATTTATTAAATTTATATAAATCAAAAGGAATTAAATGTGATGTAATAGAAAATCACAATAATATAGAAGAAATGCGAAAAAAAGAAAATTCAGAGTTTAGAGATATGAAGCAAAATCTTATAATTGGAATACGAAAAACGCATAAATTTGTAGAAAATCATAAAATATCAGATTATCTTGTACCATACACATCTTCAGGATGTATTGCTATGTGTTTATACTGTTATTTAGTATGTAATTTCAACAAATGCTCTTATTTAAGATTATTTGTTAACAGGGAAGAAATGTTAAATAAAATTATAAAAGTTGCGAATAATACAGACGATAATTTAGTATTTGAAATAGGAAGTAATAGTGATCTTATATTAGAAAATACCATAACAAACAATTTGATTTGGACAATTGAAAATTTTGCAAAAAGTCCAAAAGGTATGCTTACTTTTCCAACAAAATTTGGAATGGTAGATCCAATATTAAATTTGAATCATAATGGAAAAATAATTGCAAGAATGAGTGTTAATCCCAGTGATATAATAAAAAATATAGAAATAGGAACGTCACCACTAAAAATTAGAGTTGAAGCAATAAATAAACTAAAACAAGCTGACTATAAAGTAGGAATACTAATAGCACCAGTAATTTTTTTAGATAATTGGAAAGATTTATATGAAGAGCTAATAAAATATCTATACGAAAATTTAAGTGAAAGTGTAAAAAAAGATGTTTTTTTTGAAGTAATATTTATGACATATAGCTTTGTTCATAGAGCAATCAACACAGAAGCTTTTCCAACAACACAAGATTTATATGACAAAGAAAAAATGACAGGACGTGGAATGGGAAAATACACATACAAGCCAGAATACAAAAAAGAAGGAGAACAATTTTTCAAGGAAAAACTGAAGAAATATTTTCCAAGTAATGAAATAAAATATATCGTATAAAAAGAGGCACAAAAATAAGAAAAACCCCATTTATTTAAGCTACTTGCTCAATAAACGGGGAAAAGTAAATTATTACTTGGTTTCTGTTATTTTTTTGCAATTACTTCCTTAAAAATAGGAATAATTACATTCTTGCTAATCTTTCTTTGATCATAGTTTTCCTGAGCGTAAGAAATAATCTGATTTTTGTCAAATTTCTCAGGATGTTCCATGACATACATTGCCGCATCAGCAAGTGCCTTACTGTTATTCATTGGAATAAGTACGCCATAAGGTGTTGGGTATATTTCGGTACCAGGAATTGCAGTAAGTTCATCATCATTTGGATTTAATGTGTCTGGAACACCACCACCTAATGTTCCTACAGGAATATTGTTACAAAGCATGCATTCTTTATAAACAAGTCCATCAGGTTCATTATCAGATGGGGCAAGAAATACATCTGAAATGTTTTGCAAAGCCCTTACGACATCTGCTCCTTGTCTTCCAACAAAATGAGTATTGTGCAAGTTTAGCTCTGCTTGATGTCTCTTTAGCTCATCATCTAATGCTCCTGCTCCAACAATAAGAGTTAAGACATTTTGACCTTTTTTTTGCATTTCCTCTTCATAAATTTTGGCAGCATCTAGAACCAAATCAATTCTTTTAAACTGAGCAAATTTTCCAACGAAAATTGCAAGTTTATCATAGTTGGTTGGTATTCCAGGTGTTGGCAATATATTAGAGTGAAGTGAACCTAAAAGATCTTTTACATTAACTGTATCGTCTTTGTAGAAAACACTAGTGTCACATCCATTACGAACAAGAACAACCTTATCAGCTGCAAAAGGGAAAAGCTTTTTAAACTTTTCTTCTTGTTGCTTTGAAATTACAAAAATGCGTTTTGAATTTCGTGCAGCTTTTTCAGCAGATTTAATGTAGAAATTATACTTTTCAGCATCTTCTGCACTAACATTTGCATCAGATAAAAGTTCTTTGGCTCTTTCATATCCCATAAGATCTGTACCATGTATTGTACATACTACAGGAATATCATAGTCAGTAAGTATGGCTGTGGAAATCCAACAATGTTGACCATGGAAAATATCTGGTTTATCGTTTTTGATATGAGTTTCAAAAATCTCTCTAAACTTATTACAGTAAGCTTTTAATTGCTCATTTGTAATATTCCAAAAATTTTCAGAGCTGTTAGTGTGCGATGTAAACATAACGAAGTTAAAAGGCAATGCTCCTTCAAGTTTTTCGATAGGCTCTTTTTCGCCTGTAAAAGGTACAAGATGATAAGTAACACCATCAAGCTTATTAAAACTTGTATTGTTATTTGCTGTAACAATATGAACTTCATGTCCCATTTCTACATATGTTTTTGCCTGTGCCGTAATAAGTGTACCGCTACCAGCACCTTGTGTTGGATATGCAGTAACAATTGATATCTTTAGTTTTTCCATGTTATAACCTCCTAAAAATTGTAATGGGCTTATTATATCATAGCATTGTCAAAAAATAAAGAATTTATGCTAAAAAATAAGAATTTGGAGAGAAATGATTGTTTTTTCATAAAAAAATGGAAGAGCCGAGAAGGCTCTCCCATAAGGTAACTAGGTATAAATTAGCGACCCTTAAGAAAACTCAAGTTCTTGTCTAATTCATTCATATCGATATTCAACTTCAATGAATTTGGACTGTTAATTGCCCATTTCATAGGCTCACTTAATTCAGTTTCAGACAAACGCATTGTCAGCTTGCAGTTAGGACAGGTTACATAGTAAATCTTATCCAAAGAAACCTGAAAATCTTCAGGACTTGCTTCCAAAAGGGAGCCACAACCTGCACAAGTTATGCGCACATTTAAAGTTTGGTTACCTTTTTTAAGTATTTTCATCTCGAAAATACCTCCTTTGTTGTTATTACATCGAATGATGTTAACTATAATTATATCACATTCTTAGTGTTAATGTCAATGAGCGATGGACGGTTCTTTTTGACACCCTTTGACACTTTGACAAAAAAACACTTGACTTAGAGCTAGCTCTAAGTGATATATATATTATATACAAAAGGAGGAAGAAAAATGGAAAAAATTTTAGACAAAATTGAAAGTCCAAAAGACTTAAAACCACTATCTATAAGTGAAATGAAAGAATTAGCAGAAGAAATTAGATCTGCTTTATTAAAAAAATTAAGTATACATGGAGGTCATTTTGGTCCAAACTTTGGTATGGTTGAGGCTATAATTGCAATGCATTATGTTTTTGAATCACCAAAAGATAAGCTTGTATTTGATGTATCACATCAAAGTTATCCTCACAAAATTTTAACAGGAAGAAAAGATGCCTTTTTATATGAAGATCATTACGATGATGTAACAGGATATACAAACCCAGAAGAAAGTGAACATGATTGGTTTAATGTTGGACACACATCTACATCAATAAGTTTAGCCTCAGGTCTTGCAAAGGCAAGAGATTTAAAAGGAGAAAACTATAATGTTATTGCAATTATTGGAGATGGTTCACTAAGTGGAGGAGAGGCTTTAGAAGGTCTTGACTTTGCTGGAGAGCAAAAATCAAATTTCATAATAGTTGTAAACGATAATGATATGTCAATTGCCGAAAATCATGGTGGACTATATAAAAATTTAAAAGAGCTTAGAGCTTCAAATGGAACTTGCGAATGTAATTTATTTAAAGCTATGGGTCTTGATTATGTATATGTAAATGATGGAAACAATTTGGAAAGCTTGATTGATACATTCAAAAAAGTAAAAGATATAGACCATCCAATAGTTGTTCATATAAATACAGAAAAAGGAAAAGGATATAAATTTGCCGAAGATAATAAAGAAAATTGGCATTGGACTATGCCTTTTGATATTGAAACCGGTAAGCCTACAGTTTCATTTGATGGTGAAGATTATGGAGATTTAACTGCTAAATTCTTATTAAACAAAATGAAAAAAGACGAAAAAGTTGTTGCAATAGTTGCAGCAGTTCCAACAAATATAGGCTTTACCAAAGAAAGAAGACTAGAAGCTGGAAAACAATTTGTTGATGTTGGAATAGCAGAAGAGCACGGAATTGCAATGGCATCTGGAATCGCAAAAAATGGTGGAAAACCAGTATTTGCTACACATTCAAGCTTTATGCAAAGAACTTATGACCAATTATCACAAGATTTATGTATAAATAATAATCCAGCAACAATACTAGTAAATACAGCATCTGTATATGGAATGAATGATGTAACACATTTAGGATTATATGATATTCCAATGATTTCAAATATTCCAAATATGGTTTATTTAGCACCAACATCAAAAGAAGAATATTTTGCAATGTTGGATTGGTCAATAGAGCAAACAGAACATCCAGTAGCAATTCGTATACCATGTAATGGAGTAATTTCAGATGGAAGAGCACCAGATACAGATTACAGTGACATAAACAAATTTAAAGTTGAGCAAAAAGGCGAAAAAATAGCAATATTAGCATTAGGAGATTTCTATCAATTAGGAGAAGAGCTTGCAAAAGAAATAAAAGAAAAATTAAATATAACACCAACTCTAATAAATCCAAGATATATAACAGGTTTAGACGAAGAGCTATTAAATAAATTAAAACAAAATCACAATCAAGTAATAACACTAGAAGATGGAATACTAGAAGGTGGATTTGGCGAAAAAATAGCAAGCTTTTATGGAAATACAGATATGAAAGTAAAAAACTATGGAATCAAAAAAGCATTTTATGATAAATACGATGTAAAAGAACTACTAAAAGCCAACAAACTAACGCCACAACAAATATTAGCTGAAATTTAATATACAATAATAATTAGTGGAGGAAAAAAATGACAATAGCAGAAGTAAGTAAAAAATATGATTTTACACCAGATACATTAAGATATTACGAAAGAATAGGTTTGCTTACAAATATACCAAGAAATAAAAATGGAATACGTGACTATGATGAGCAATCTTGCAAAAAAATTGAGTTCATAAAATGTATGAGAAATGCAGGTGTCGAAATAGAGATATTAATAGAATATATGACACTATTAGAACAAGGAAAAAATACAGTAGAAGCACGAAAAGGTCTGCTAGAAGAGCAAAGAGCGAAGTTATTAGAAAAGCAAAAAAATATAACAGAAACAATAGAAAGATTAAATTACAAATTAAAATTATATGATGAAATTGTACAGGGTAAAAGAAAAGATTTTACAGAAATTTAAGGAGGAGTTTTTATGAAAAAATTGGTTGTTTTTTATTCATATACTGGTCATACAAAGATGATTGCTGAAAATATACAACAAAAACTTAACTGCGATATTCTTGAAATTAAACCAGTTAAACCATATTCAACAGATTATCAAACTGTTGTTGATGAAGAGCAAAATAATAGTAGTGTTGGCAAAACACCAGATATTCAAAAAATTGATAAAAATTTAAATGATTATGATGAAATTATAATTGGAACTCCAGTTTGGTGGTATACAATAGCTCCAGTAATTAGAACATTTTTAACACAAAATGATTTATCAAATAAAACAATAAAACCTTTTGCAACAAATGCAGGTTGGCTTGGACATACATTTCAAGAAATTCAAAAATTATGTCCTAATTCAAAAGTTGATAAGGGAATGAATATTGTTTTTGAAAGTTATTCAGATAATCTAGTAACATCACCTGATGAAATAGAAAAATGGATAGATGAACTCTAAAATCATCTCAAAGGAAACGGTTCTTTTATGTCGAAAAGAACCGTTTCTTTGACATAATCAATAAAATTTGAAGAGTTTGCAAATATAAAAAGTTATGGTATAATTTGATTAAATCAATATGGAATTATTAGTTGCAATAAAATAATAGGAAGTGGATGTAAAATGGAATTATCTAATACTAAAGAACTTAAATTATTAAGAAAAGCATTTAAAACTTTATGTAATTAAATAATAGAGGGGGCTAATATGGCAATAAAAATACCAAAGCGTGATACAATAAGCGAAAAAATAAAGGAATATAGTGAATTAGAGTATTCAGAAGAAAACTACGAAAGATTTTATTCAGATGCTACCAAAATATTGATGAAAAAATGGGATGAGTATGCTAAAAAATCAAATTTGTCTGAAAATTATAAGAGAGTTTTAAAGTATGCATATACATCTTATGTAGAAAAATTAAAAAGGTTAAGATTTATAAACCCTGAAAATATAACATATATATTTGAAATACTTGATAAAAATATTACTTCATTTTCTAATAGGGATAATAGAGCTTATGCAGCGTGGGAACATAATGGTGGAGGTTTAGTAATTAATCAAAAAAATCTTGAAGGTAGGAGTCAAGACTATGTAACTAGAATAATATATCATGAAATGACACATGCTCTAATAAATAGAAAGATAAATGGATTAAATCCTGTTATTGATGATGGCGTACCAGATAGATTTAAAATTAATGCAAAAAAGCCAACCACGATAAAAAAAAGAACGAATCAAATCACCGGTTTTCTTCATGAATTGTTAGCAGAAGAAATGGCACAGCAATTATGGTATGAAGAAGGTAATAGACCTGAAAGAACAACACAACCACCTGGTCTTATAGGATTCCAACCAGACAGAGCAATATATTCTAATTATGGACCAGGATTTAATAGATGTTACCAACAAGTTGGCGAAGAGTTTGTAAAAAATTTAACAAATATAAACACTCCAGAAAATAATACTAATGAAAAAAGATTAAAAGCACTACTTAAATTATGTTTAACTCCTGATGCAAATATACTTGATATTATATATAATAATTATTGTAATCCAGACGAAATACATAAAGCAAAGTTATTTGATACGATTGGATATATTGTAGGACGAGCAGGAAAAGGTGGAAAAAATGATCCAGTTGGACAAAAATTTATAGATAATATGAAACGTCTTATGGCTGAAGGTGTCATATATACTGACAGAGAATTGTTTGGCATTTTAGAAGAAGATAGAGAAAGATTTTGCGGTAGAGCAACTCCACAAGATATATTAGAAACATCAAGACATGCTATACGAATAAATCCAGGACAAGTTTCAACAGGAGTTCGTACTACAAGACAAATAACACTAAGAAACAGAAATGATAGAGATAATTCCACACATAATAAGTAATTATAGTAAAGGAGAAGATATGGAAGATTTAAACAAAAGATTAGTTGAAGTGGAGTATATATTAAAAAAATTAGATGATGAATACATTAAAAAAATCCCGCTAGAAATATGGAATTATATTGATGAAAATAAGGATAAGAATTATATATTTAACTATGATGAAAGCAAGACCTTAGTTGAGCAAAACTTAAATATTAATACTATATCGATTTTAACATATATAAATATGGAGTATTTACTTGGCGAAGA
>ERZ1026876.1676-NODE-1676-length-10503-cov-4.314893_pt1 | contig 10503 bp, 24 predicted proteins | sample MGYA00380168_ERZ1026876 | MGnify/ENA primary metagenome ERZ1026876 (study PRJEB33269, sample SAMEA4719804) | human gut metagenome | biome: human-associated habitat; feature: organic feature; material: feces | place: Cameroon | collected 2013-10 ... | reverse complement strand
GTCTTCTTTTGACATCTTTAACAAGGTCTTTATCCCTCATATCCTCCCACTTAATCATTGTCTTCCTCCAGGTTTATCCATTTCTCCAGTGCTTTGATGCACTTCGGGCAAAGATCGTACTCTACGCTTTCGGTATAATATACATTCTTCGCGCGGTCGTATCTCATAAACGCAAACGCGTTTTCTTCATCCTCGTGATGGTCAAAATACTTACCACATCTATCACATTTTGTTGCCCATGCCATGATTCCACCTCCTATCATTTTCGCGGCCTCACGAAAATGGTCGCCATCATTTAACTTCCTGGTCAAGCCACTTTCTAAATCCCTCTTCACATTTCATTTCACAATTATCCAGTTCGGCGTAAGCACACGGATTGTGATACTCCTTTCCTTGGCTTCGTACAACTTTTGCCAGCTCATCTTTATCCATCTGCTTGATCCACTCGAAATTCGTGATATTCTTCGGCCTTATAGTTACGCCATTGGCCCTCAAACAAACAGGAACCATGTCGCCATCATCCAGCAAAGCAATGCCAATGCCATCCTTGTTGATATATAAGCAGTCAGATCTAACCCCGATTATTCTTTCGAATTCATCCTCGGTCATCGGTTTATTCGTTTTTGCGTTTAGAAAAGTAAATTTCATCATCCACCTCCTACCATTTTGTTGATGTCAACGAATTGGCCTTGATTCCTTGAATGCGTTAGCCATCATCAGAGTTGTCTCTGCCTCGTAATTTCCGCACATTCCAGGGCAATCAATGTCTGCAAATACACTTCTGAAGAACCCGTCGAATCTGTCATTCTTGTAATCGCCTTCAAAATGCTTTGGAATCTCTAACTGTATAATCACTCTTCTGCCCTCCCATTTTTCTGCTTTCCCTTAATATATTTACGAATCACCGCCTGCACGTCCTCGTAGCAGCGCTTATCTGTTGTCTCCATCTGAATGCGATACAGCTGTTCACCTTTTTCGTTATGTGTAACTTGCGAATGAAATCCTGTCATCTTACCCCCCCTCTCAATCATATTCGTAATCACCCAATTCGATATCTTTTTTACATTCCGGGCAAACGCACCACCCTCCATCTCCCCAGTAATCTGATTCAAAGTCAACCTGATCGAACGGGATTTTCACGTCTTCACCGCAGTGTGGGCATATCACGTTGATATGGTCCGGTTTGCTTACAATGGTATAATCCGCCTTCATTTCACCCTCTCAATCAAAAACCGAATTGTCTCTAAAAGTTCCTGCTTCGTGATGCTGTTGATGGTTTCCATCTTCGCCACCTGCCGGATTGCCTGCATAATTTTGTCATCTGGAAAATCTATTCGGCATCTAAATGCCATGTCGAATATCGCGGTCGCTTCGCCGAGACTCATTGTTCTATCGTTATCCATCATTCCTTCCTCTCTGATCCCGTACTTGCGCATCGTAGATCCGCTGATATTTGTTCTGCAGATATTTCCAGTGAGAATTCCGGCCTCATCCATCCGTTTTCTTGCGCTGCGAGCATGATCGAGGCTGTCAAACATCCACAGAGTTCCTGTGCCGTATGCTGTATGAACTCCAACCATTCCTGGAAGCCCGTTAACGAACTTTACTACTGTGCTCGCCATGTTGGACGGACCAACATTCCCTGTCGCTACGCTGTATAATTCCATCGTTTGATCCTCCTATTCGACCGTCCGTCAATTCAGTGGAAATGCGGCAACATAATATTCTGCTAATGCTTCTTTACTCGGGATAGTTTCTCTACATAACATCTCTTCGATTGTGTATTTGTGAAGGTAATATTCTCTAGCTACCGCAACGAAATATCTGAGCTCTGGATGCAACTTCTGGCGAAGCATCAACGAGAATATTTGACCATCTTCAAGATTCATCCCAACAGGAAAAACCGCTATTTTCCCATTCATCCGGCTAACTTCTCTACATAGATAAATAGAATTCATAGTCCACCTTTACGCTTTATGTCCGCGCTTTCCATCTCTGCTCGAAGCGCTTCTCCTTCGCCTCGATCTGATTCCAATTCACATCTAGCTGAAGCTCCTTCGCGCATTGCACGACATCGCTCCATTCCTCGCGTAGCGATGCTCTGACCTCCTTCTCAGTCTTCGGCGTCGGATTCTCTCCCCTCTTCACACGTGCCAGCTTCAGGGCCTCATGCGCACACTCCACGAGCTCCTCGGCCAGCATCTCCAGCATGGCCGGTTCTCCGATCTCTTTAATCATGCTTTCACCTCACATCGTAGTAGCTACCCATACCACAAAGCCAACAATCGCCATTGCGATAAACATTTCAGCCATGTTTCCTCCTTCGGATGGTTGCCATCCTGCATTTCGGATTCGTACACTTGAATCCGGTATCTTTGTTTGCGTATCGTGTAGGCCGGCCGCACACTACGCACGGCGGCCGCATCCTCCTGTTTATCCTTCTGGCCAAGCTCCCCATTGTGCCTGCTGCCTCCATTACTCTTTCAGAAAATCTTCGATCGACATCTGGCCTTCAATCTCGTCATCCTGTTTCTTCTCCGGCGGTTTCCATCCATCCTTGCAGCATTCAAAAGAATAGCTATAGCGTTCTGACTTGTGAGTGTTCCATGCGTTCCATGGTTTCATGCTCAAAATCTGCAGATCAAGTACGCTCTTCGGGATGGTCTTTCCCGGATGGTAGTTATCTATAGGATCGTCATTAATCAGGGTCTTCAGCATGAGCGGAGCACAACTTGTATAGATTGTTCCTTCTTTTGTTTCCTCCGAGAAGCTCATGTATCTATTTGGCTTAACCCCGCATCCGAATGCGTATTGCATGACCCATTTTCCACCATCGCGAACCGTAATTTCTACGTTCTCTATATTGCGATCGAGTTCAAATATGTCTTTTATCGTTACCACTGTCACGCCTCCAGATTTGCTTTCGCAATCTTCATTGCCATGATTGGTACGACTGAGTTTCCAATCTTCGCCACCTGATCTTTAACCGGATAGCGATGGCCCTCGGCGTCATGGTCGATGACGTAATCTTTCGGGAATCCCTGCGCAAGTTTCAGCTCTTCCGGTTTCAACATTCTGAATCGAATATCGCTGATGATGTACCGCTCACCACTAAGTGTGAGTACGGTGCTCACCATGCCGAACCTATCTTTTGTTGTAATGGTTGCGAGCGGCTCATTAAGCGACTGCCCGCCGCCGGTTCCGTAATACTTAATCAAGAATGCTGATACTAAGCCGAAATGTCCTGGCGATGTCGTGATCGTATGAAGCGGCTCCTCTACGCTCTGACCGGTTCCACTCTTGTAGAACTTAGTGATAAAAAGTGAAACAAGCGCATAACGATTTGATGTATCGAGTGTCTGGATCGGCTCATTTACAGACTGTCCGCGTGCGTCTCCTTCTTTGGTTTCGCTGTGGTACTGAATCAGAAATGGTGCTGCTGCCTCATCCGGCAAGATGAACGGTTCCGGATTTTTGATGATGAATTTATCAATTCCGTTTGCTATTCTCTTTAGCGTCGCTTCTGCGAGTGGCTTCTTTCTCTCGAATATTGATGATCCTAAGTCTTTAAAATCAAGAACGCTTGAAACCGGAATCCATTTCTGGAGTCCATCTGTACCGTATCGGTTATGCGTCGGGACCGGGAATCGTATCTGTTTTCCATCGCTCCGAAGCACCGCATACCAGCGCTTTCTAGTGGTTGGCGCTCCATAGTCTGCCGCAACGAGCGTTTTACATTCAAACCTGAACCCAAGCTCCTGCATCGCGCCAACGAATTTTCTGTAATCTTCTCCCTTTTTCTCCGGGATTGGATGCCCTTTTTCATCGAGCGGCCCCCAGTCCTGGATCTCCTCGACATTCTCCATGAAAAGCATTTTTGGAAGATGACCAGTAATATTAAGTATCTGTTTGCAGAGGCCGTGCACCGCCCACGGAAGGATTCTCAGTCCGGCCTCTCTCGGCTGCCCGCCCTTCGCCTTGCTATGACTTGTGCAATCTGGGCTTGCCCACATAACATCAACAATATCATCTGGTTTTAAATACTTAGATAAATCAACTTCAAAGATGTCTTCAGTAAGATGCAATGTCTTCGGATGGTTCACTGTGTGCATTCTGATTGCGGCCGGATCATGGTTGATTGCAATGCTGACCTCAATTCCAGCCATCCTTAAACCTTCCGAGGCTCCGCCGCCTCCGGCGAATCCGTCAATAGATAAATGGCTCATACCACGCATGTCTCCCTGCTGTATTCCTCCGTGCGTCCGATGCCATCGAACGTACTTGCAGAATCAAAACGGTTCAGGTTTGGCATGATCTGATTAACCAGCCGATTAAACGCGGCCTTCTCTGCTGCTGCCGACGTCTCCCCAGATGTAAGCACATCCACCTTCACCGTATATGTCGTTACGTATCGTTTGAACTTCGTCATCTGTATGCCTCCAACAAATACTCGTTCATGTCAATTTGGTTTGTCTCTGGCGGCTTGCACATTTCATTCACCGCCCGGCTATAAAACTCATGGTTTATTTCGAAACCGTAAAACGATCTCCCGAGTTCCATGCATGCTCTTGCAGTTGAGCCGCTGCCGAAGCACGGGTCGATCACTACGTCGCCTGGATCAGTGAATATCTCCACCAGCTTCTTTATGACTGATACCGGCTTTTGTGCAGGGTGGATCTTCGGAATGTCCTTTCCGTCTCTCTCCCACGAGAACCAGTTGAATACCATGTGCCCGGTATTCCGAATGTTCTTTCCATCCTCATCAATCTGCACTCCGTTTCTGAACTTTGGCAGCTTATCCTTGTAGAACAGAAGCGCATATTCCGTGGCTCCAACAACTCTCATGTTTGCTTTGAGCACCTGTGGGCTGTAGTTCTTCACGAACACAAGCGGGATGTAATTTACAAAGCCGTGCTTCTTCGCCGCCTGGATGAGCGTCGCAGTCTGCTCGAAGCTGCAGAACACAATCATGCACGGCGCATCGCTCGACCGCCCCCGTGCGGACTTCCATCCACTCTTCGGTTCCTTTTTGAGGAGCTGTGAGCAGAAGTAAAAATATTCGTAGAGATTGAAATTAAAATCGCTTGCAAACCCAGGCTTACCGGCCAGCTTGCTTTCTCCGTTTTTATTATCCCCCCCCCACATACCATGTAGGGTTGCTGCCATAGAAGTTCCGGCCGACATTGTACGGAACATCTGCAATAATTAATTGCGCTTTCTGAATCGGGTAGCCTTTCCAGTTCTGCATCGAGTCGTTATATAACTCGCACTTGATCTTACTCATCATCTACCTCGATCAGTCCGCGAGACTGCAACACCTCCATGTAGCGCATCGTTCTGCACTTCTTCACATGCTTTCCTCGTACCGGCTTAACGATCACGAGATGCGGTAGCTTCTCGATGACCTCGCACATGATGTTTACTTCGTCCGTTTCTCCGTTCGAATAAACAACATGGTCGCCAATGTTCACCATCGACCGGAGCCGTCGCATTGTGTACGCCGGCCGGCGCACATTCACCCTGTAATATGTTCCCATTAGCTCTCCCCTTTCTTTTACACTTCGTGAATTCGAATGCCGTACTGGTAAAGCATGAGCTTGCGCTTGATGATGTACTCTTTCGTTCGCATGCCCTTCGCATCCTCGACAATGTGTATGCCCTGGCCGATATCGAAATACTCGAAATCAGAGATATAAACGCACTGTCGCTCGATGCACTTCCCGTCATGATCTCTCAGCGCCGGGATGAGTACGTACTTCTGCTGCCGTTTGAGATCGCTGATCTTTCCGGCCTTCTCGAGCATCCGCAGTTCCTTGTACCGCTCAGCTTCGTGCTTACTGTCAAATGTGATCCCATCGACCTTCGTCTTCTCGTTTCTATACTTCCTGTGTTCTTCCAGGTTTCTCCATGCCATAGCTTGTAACATCCTCCGCATTAGTTGAACGGCAGCCCTTCATCTTCCACGTCATCCGGAATGTGCATAAAGCCGTCATTGTCAGCCGGGGCCTGCTGCGCCCTTTCTCTTTCTGCCTTGCTTTCAACAAACTCGAAGTGATCCACGACGACATCGGTCGTATATACCTTGTTTCCCTCCTTGTTTGTGTAGCTGCCCGTCTGAATGCGACCCTCGATCGCTATTCGATTTCCTTTCGCGAAATACTTTCCGATGTTCTCGGCATTCTTTCCGAACGCGATACATCCGATAAAGTCCGCCTGCTGGCTCCCGTCTTCCTTCTTCTGATTCCGGTTAACCGCAACCGTGATCCTTGTTACACTCATCGGGTTGCTTCCGGTTGTCATTCTATTGTCCGGGTCTCTAGTGAGTCGCCCAATCAGCATTACCTTGTTCATTCATTCCCCTTCTGTAAAAGCATTTTCTCTTTCACCATTCCCAACAGCTTCTCTCGTTCCTTCTTCGCCTCGAGCGGGAGCCGGTTATAATCCTGCTCTCTCTTCACCTCTGCTTTGTATGTCTTTAGGAACTGTGCCTGTGATACCGTATTCACTGTGTCAGTGTCGATCGTCGCCCATTCTCTAAGTGTGGCCGGCCTTCCGACCGCTTTCTGTACAACCGGTGGGAGCTTTTCGAATTCCTCTTCCGCGTAATACACAGACCGCTGGATTGCTTTTGATACAAGCGCCCAGGCTTCAAGCGGGTTTAGATATTCCGGTTCCGTCATGTCATGAATAAGGCTTATGATCTTACCGACCGGCGGTGCAAATCCGCTTCCATCCGTGGCCACATAGGTCTTTAGTGCAATCATCGCGTGCTCTGCCGAGACATCCGTCAGCATTGCCGCCCATGCCGTCACCGTTTCTGAAATGTCGGCCGGCTTGTAGTTCGGATAGTAGGCCATCATTGTTCGGATCAAAAGTTTCGTTTCGTCTCTTGTCATACGCCACTCCAATCAATCCGGCCTTTTGGTGCCTGCTGCTCGTTTACTTCCTTACGCACCCAGGAATCCTTTTTCTTGATGACCATGTAATGACTCGTGTACTTATTGCGAGCCCCTCTATAGGTCTCCATGTACTCGTCAAGCTTTTGGATGTATAAAGCTGTCCGATCTCCAAACTCATCCAGGAGCTTGTTGTATTCATCGTCCGTAAGCTTTACCCTTCCAAACTCACCGTAGGGATTCTTGCAGGGCGGGTGCTTCGGCTTGCCCGAAGCGTTTTTCTCTTTACTCTCTTTTTCTATCTCTTTATCTACCTCTTTATCTCTCTCTATCTCTTTATCTATATCTATATCTTTCTCTCTCTCTATCTCTGTGTTACACGTTGTTACAAGAGCGTTACCATCCGTTACAAGTGCGTTACATGCTGTTACATCGGCGTTACATTGTAACGAATTCAGAACATTTGCTCTGTGCTTTCTTACTCTTGCAGCACTCCATGACTCGCATCCGATCATATCCTGGCAAGCTAAGAGCTTGAATTCCTCCTCACTCACCTCTACAAGAATCCCCTGCGCCATCAGAAAGCTAAGAGTGACTTTCACATTCTCCAAATCTTCCTCTAGGTCGTAGGCGAGCTCTGTAGCAAAGTCGTCTTCCACCTTGTCGTAATACAACGCGCCGTTGCTGTTCATGCTTCGGATGAGCATTTTCAGATAGATGATTGTATATGTGTCTCCGCCGGCTATTCGCCGCAGTTTCTTAATCACTTTTTGATTAAAGAAATCTGCTGGAAGTTTCAGCCAGTAGTATTTCTTTTCAGCCAATCGTGCGCACCTCCAATCCGTACACGTGGTACTTTTTAAAAAACTCAGACTCGGCCATGTTGTGTAGCTCGTTATGGTGTATACGGCATAGGCATATGAGCTCGCGGCCATCATTTGAGACGCGTCGCCGGTCATTTCCCATGCCTATTCTCGAGCCCTCGCAGTGGTGAATCTCTCCATCTCGTCCGCAAATCGCGCACCGTTTATTCATGATGCACGAATATAGATACCTGCTGATATCGTCTGTTCGCGAAATCGCGGAATCCGTAAGCGCGACGCCATTTTCCAGGCAGAAATCAATCAGCGTATTGATGTATTCTCTCGCAGTATCGACCGAGCAATTCGATAAGCTGAAATGCTCGCATCCCGTTCGAATCATCATCATGGCCTTCATGTATTCCTTCGTCGCTTCCGGCATATCGCCTTGCCAATCTGCGATATCTTTAATGGTTGCGTAGGCTTTCCGCCGCTGTTCCGGCGTAATTCTCCGTTCATCCTCGACGGATATTCCTATATGCTGTATGCCCTTCCGCTCGATCATTGCGAGCTTATTCGGCACCGTTATAACCAGCTTGCTTGTGCTACCCTCCACGAAATGTTTTTCAATGGTCGCCAGGAAGTCCATGAACCTGTGCCCACACTTCCTTTGTAATATTGAAAAGCTTTTGCAACTGCGCCCCTGTAAAGTTGACATCGCTAAAGTCGTCAATGGTAACAAATCCGACCGTGTAATGTATAAGATCGTTATATTCAAGCGTCGCCCCGCTGCTCTGAGCGTGTTCTGTGAGCATGTGTCTGAGGACGGTTTCAAGCTCGATGAACTTTTCCTTTCTCATGACAACTCCTTGTAGATTTCGTCGCCGATCATATCCATCAGTAGGTTTCTTGTTTCCCTCTCTGGGCATCCGAAACCGATCATCCGTCTAAATACCTCTCCGACCGCGCCAGATATTTCCCGTGCAACCTCTGTGAAACTACCCTCGATATCTACATCGAGCTTGCCTTCACTTGCTTTAATGTCCAGCATTCTCTTCTCGATGGCCTAGACCGTCATAAGGAAGAAGGAAGCAATGCCGGTTCCGAAAGCTACCATCAGAGCTGTGAATCCGTCGGCGCCGTGGCCGTAAGCGTTCATACCGGTAACAGCTAATGCGCTCGCTACCATAAGAAGAACCACGCCAATTCCACCGAGAATATCGACTCTCTTGTGAAGCTCTCGTCTGATCCGATTCATCTTCCAAATAAATCTAGCCATCTTATAACCTCCCCTTTATGTAACTTCGGCGAACTCTTCGCACCTATTCCGGCTGCCCGTTTTATCCAGGCCATCAATCCGCCTTGTTTCTCTTCTTCTAAGCCCTACTCTCTGCAGTATGGCTTTCTGCTCTTCCGGTCTCGCTATAAAGTCATCGGCGATCTTGACCGTTGACGCGCCGATCTTATAAACTCTCGTTACCGTATGTCACGATACGTGGCATTCATTGGCAAAAAAAAGATCTCCAACTGTGGTCTGATAGTAATCGGCCAGCTTGATCTTGATTTCGTCTCTTGGTGAGCGCCGCTCTTTTTCGTACATCCCGAGAGCAGATATCGAGATGCCGATAGCGGCTGCTACTTCTGACTGTGATTTCTTACCTCTGAGCTGCACGAGTCTTCGTCCATACCCTACCATGCTTTCCTCCTTAAAATATTTTTCTCTTTCGTGTCACGTTCTGTGACACTGGTATACTATCACGTTCCGTGACATTGTGTCAACACATTTTGTGTCAAAATTTGTTTATTATTGCCACGTTTCGTGATACTATATATTAAAGAAAGAAAATGCCGAATTACTTAAGGAGGATGTATGGCAGCATTTATGAATAGGATCAAGGAATTGAGAAAGGCTAGCGGATGGACGCAAGAGGAGCTCGCTAATAAACTCGGCGTGTCCCGCAGTCGTGTCGGAATGTATGAGACCGGCCAAAGAAAACCAGATTTTGAAACTCTGGAGGCTATCGCAGATCTTTTTAACGTGGATATGAATTACTTACTATGCAAGGGCTCTGAACAGCACTCCGGAATGAGAGAAAGCAAGGCTGTCCGGATTAATGTATACGGAAGAGTTGCTGCCGGTATCCCAATTAATATGATCGAAGATATAACCGACTGGGAAGAAATACCGGAGCGCATGGCTGAGACGGGTGATTTCTTCGCATTAAAGATATCGGGTCATAGTATGGAACCAAAGATTTCTGATGGCGACGTGGTGATTGTCAGGAGTCAAGATACAGCGGAATCTGGCGATATTGTAATCGCGGCCGTCAATGGCGATGACGCTACATGTAAGCGTCTCAGACGATACAAAGACGGTATCGAGCTGGTCCCACTTAACCCGTCCTACGAGCCAATGTTTTTTAGCAATGAAGAAATTCAGACGAAACCAATCACTATTATTGGGAAGGTTGTGGAACTTCGCGCGAAGTTTTAAATAGCTGATAGTAAATGTGGAGGGAGGAATCAGAAATTAAAAACGTACAAAGGGGACAACTCATTGCCTACTATAGAAGATTGAATGGTCTTACCCAGCAAGACCTTGCCGAAAAACTCGGTTTGACAGCTAAAGCGGTGAGCGCTTGGGAGACCGGAAGAAATGAGCCGAACATGGGGCAAGCATACGATATTGCAAACGCTCTCGGCATAGACGTGACGATGTTGATGCTTCCACCTTCTGAGGATGGCAAAAAGAAAGAAGAAGAAATTCAGCTCTTGGCAGCTTATGAAAAGGCCGACGATGTGACAAA
>ERZ1026876.1673-NODE-1673-length-10516-cov-4.589523_pt1 | contig 10516 bp, 10 predicted proteins | sample MGYA00380168_ERZ1026876 | MGnify/ENA primary metagenome ERZ1026876 (study PRJEB33269, sample SAMEA4719804) | human gut metagenome | biome: human-associated habitat; feature: organic feature; material: feces | place: Cameroon | collected 2013-10 ... | reverse complement strand
AGAAGCCTTCATATACGAACCCAGTTGAAAGGTCAAAATATAACTATGTTTTCAAAAGTTAATGAAAAAGTCACAAAATGACATTCCTAAAGATAGGTGCAGAAGTTGTCCGTGTAAAAAGAACCTCCCACTTACTAGTTCATAAGAAATATTAGAGTATAGCCGTTTTAATAAATTTGGGATGAATTAACAAGGATTCTGCGAAATTCTAGGCAGAACAACTATGGAAAAACAAAAAAGAAGGCCGGATTTCTCCAGCCCTCAAAAAATTAAATGTCCTAAACAAATGTTGCAAATTGCCTGTTGCAAATCTTATCAAGAACAAAATAATTGTCATTGTAAACAAACATTTCGAGAAAATTGACAATTTCCATTGCAAAAAATTTGTGAGGCTGCTATACTAACACGGAAGAACTTTAGATGTGAAAAAGATAGAAAGGTACATCTATATGAAACAGAAAGCCCCATATCCTCTTCGAATTGACGATTTGCTGGCAAGGAAATTAAAAAAGCTGGCAAAAGACAATGATCGTTCATACCGAGCACAAATTGAAAATATCTTAAGGAAATATGTTGCAGAGTACGAACGAGAAAACGGGGAGATCATTGTTGACAAGTCTACAGAAAGCGAGTGATTACTATCAAAACATACAATATTATTGATCTGTTTTCCGGTGCTGGTGGGCTGAGTCTTGGATTCAAACAGACTGAACAGGTCAACATTGTGGCGGCTGCGGAAAATAACCCAAACGCAAGAAAAACCTATAAACGAAATTTCAAAGAAGTAAAAAGACTATATCCTGATGTTCGAAATATTGATTATCACGAACTCAAAGAAGCGGTTGGACAAGTAGATATTGTTATTGGTGGACCACCGTGTCAGGGCTTTTCCAATGCAAACCGCCAACACTCGACGATTGTCAGTATGAATAATCGTCTGGTAAAAGAGTATGTTCGGGCTGTTTGTGAATTGCAGCCGACAGCGTTTGTCATGGAAAACGTAGCCATGCTAAAGTCTCAGGTTCATAGATTCTTTCTTGAAGAGACTGATATGAACGATAGTAAGATTTTGAGTTTGCCGTTGCGTGATGATGATATCGAAATTCTTCCTCCCAATATGAACTTTGATGGATCTCGAGAAGTAATCCTATCCACATCAAGCGGGGGACAATATTCTTGGACGGACGCATTTTATAAAATCATAAATTTGCTCTATCGATATAGAATCAACCAGCCAAAATTTGATGATTCCTTGACAAAATATGAAAAGAAATTGATTCCCCAACTGCAAGAACTAAGCTGCAGCTTTAAAGTCGATGAATCTATTGATAGAATTCGGCAAAAAGATTCTCTTATGGCATTGCAGATTTTGAACTATATTCAGAGTTGCGATAAGCGAAAAGATTTATTTGAAGGGACGATTAGCGCAATTCGAGGAGCACTTTTTATTCAAAAAGCGTTACTCAAAGTGAAAGAACTGAATGATAATCACATTCATATCTTTGACTATATAGAAAAAAATGGTGGTTTATACGCATCGGCCAAATCCTATTCTGTGCTGGATTATTTGAAGGGTGTCCTTGAAAATGAACCATATAACTATACGCTGGAGTGTGGTACTCTAAATGCAATCAATTTTGGTGCTCCACAACGGAGAGAACGCTTTATTATGGTCGGCTTGAAGAAAGAGTTGAACATCAAATATGCGTATCCGGAGCCTCAATTTACCGAAGGTTCCTATCGAACAGTCCGAGATGCCATTGAAGATATTCAGAGCATTGAACCAGAAAAAGAAGTGAGCGATAGGTATATTGAACTGCCTCTGCATCCTGAAGCCCGAGGCCTTGAAAAAGAATTGAGGGGAAATTTTCTTTATAACCATATTACAACAGCAACACGTGAAACTGCATTGTCCCGGTTTAAAGCGTTAAAAGCAGGAGAAAATTTCCACGATCTTTCGCCCGAATTGAAAACGACTTATAGCAATGCGGAGCGAACACAAAATACAATTTACATGCGGCTAAAATACGATGAGCCCTCCGGAACCGTAGTTAATGTACGAAAATCCATGTGGATTCATCCTGAACTGGATCGAGCTATTTCGATACGAGAAGCCGCCCGCCTCCAGACATTCCCGGATTCGTTTGTTTTTGAGGGAACAAAAGACTCTCAGTACCAGCAGGTGGGAAATGCTGTTCCACCGTTCCTTGCAAAGGCCGTTGCAAAAAGTATTATCGATATATTGAATCGCCTTTAACAAAAAGCGAGCCACCCCAGCTAAGGGCGGCTCGCTTTTCTTATGTCTCGGCTGTTTTTGATTCCTCAGAAATGGGAGGAGCCGAAATTTCAAGAGCCTTCGCATAAATTTTTTCATAAATGCGTTCTTCCGGCAGGCAATCAAGAATATAGATTCCTCCCAAAAGATTCAGATATTTTGCAAGAAGTCCAAATTGGTCGGTGTTGATTTCTCTGCCGGATTTTCGAACATTAATTATTGCACTCAAAAATGGACGTATAATCAAAGGGTTGTTTGATGTGTTGCGTTCCAAAGCGTGCATAATGTAATCGGAACTTTCACAAATAAATTTTGTGAGCTCCCAAGGATCCTTCCGCTTTTCATCATAAGTAAGGCGTCCAATCCACCACAGTCTGGACATTGCATTTCGAGTGAGAGAACGCCGACCAGCTTTCTGACCAAAGAAGAAATGATCTTTTACGGCACTGACCGTACATTTTTGTTCAATTCCCCAGCGGTACTGGACATACTGCCAAAAAGGCCCCAAACAAAGTCCGGTCCAAAGACGTTCGTCCGATGCCTGTGAATCGGACAAAAACTTCAAATTACTGTAAACACGAATGGCGTTTTCAGCCTCTGTAAGAAATGCTTTTTTGGGGTCAGCAGACATATCAAGCGAAAAATCCTTGATTTCCTTGAATTTTGTATCAGAAAAGAGCGGCTGCTGTTTCTGGTGTTTCAGTTCGTCTTGCAGCCAGTCAGATGATGGCTGCTTGAATTTGCTTACCCAGCTATCCATGTTGGACTTGATGTAATCAATATTATCATAACAGACAAATTGCAGCTTCATTCGCTGTCACCTCCGAATGGATTAGAGCTGGTAGTCAAAAACTTAAAAGCATCTGCGAGAGGATCGTTGACCAGCTTTTGAGCGAGTTCCAAAAAATTTTGAGAGTCGAATTGCGCCGATTCGATGTCGCAATTAAACTGAGTTGATAGAGTTTTTGAAAGAACTCTGTACCATAAAGTGTCTGAATTGTTTAAGTTTCGCTCTTCGATGCTCTGCACGCGCAGCTGGCCCAATATATAGACGAGCGCAGGAATAATAGTCAAAGAGTTTAGTACCGATTGTGCTTCAGGAAGCGAGCGGAGAGCACGATAATTAGCATAATCTTTCCAAGGCAGCTTGATTATGATCTTCCGCTGTGACATGTCTACCAGCATTTGATTGCAATTGGTATCAGGATTTGGTGTAATACTGAAAATAGAAGGAGTGTTAGCAAGGTCATCAACATTTTTGGTGATGTCTACCGTTGCCATTTTTCCTACGGCCATAACACAGCCGGCTTCGATGTCAAAAGTTTCTCTCTGGTAGTCATCATGAAAATCAGCGCTACTGTAACCTTTCAAGTCTTTGACGGCAACAATGAAAGGACAAATCTGAAGTTTACCGTTTACAGTTTGACTGTAAAGAGTATAGGATGTACTTATCTCGTCTGTCTGAACAACTGTACGAAATCCAGTCTGAGCACACTCGAGATGGTATACATACTTCGCGTCACCGCGTTTGATGCATTCCAGCAGGCTCTGACATGTCAACGTGGCAAGGAAGTCCAATCGAATGTTATACCCATCACGCACTGGATCAATGGTTACATCAAAACTGCCATTTTTATAGTCATCAGAGTAGGAGGACAGCACGGGGTACGGATAGAGCTTATACTTGATTTCCATATGCTTTTACCTCCATAGAGCAGTAATCGTGATAATCCAGTTGAATTTCAATACGCAAGGGTTTCTTTTCCGTGAAAATGAGATTTGAAATGCGATTCTTTGAAATTTTTAAGTTGGGACAATCTGCACAGGAAGCATTGATAATTGCAGCTTCATAGTTCTGTGATTCAGCAGACATAAAGACATCCATGATGCCGTTTTCAGCAGAAATCAAAGGGGTAAAAACAATGGTGTAGCATCCAGTGGACTTGTCCTTAATTACGTTGCGAATGCGCGATGCGGCAACGGATACAAATTTCTTTGGGTGCTCAATGGGCCCCTTTCCACCGCCATTGCCGGGGTTGCTGCCACCGCCATTTCCACCGCTGCCGCCGCTTCCTGCACTTCCACTTCCGCCCTCACCGGGTAGATCTGTAACCGTGACATCTCCACCATCGGGAGCATCTACCGTAGTCTGTCCGACGTTGGCGACATCAGAACCAGCGGGTTTTGGAGGAGCGATATCGACCACACGGATCTTTATATTTTTGATCTCGTCAGAAATGGCTTCAGCACGTTCTTGATTGGCTGTATCATCCGCCTCGTTTGCAGAGAGATATTCTCCAACGGATGGATCAAGTTCTTCTTCGGCTGCTTCATCTTTCATTTTGTCGAGTGACTCTTTGATAAAACCGAGCATGGATTTCATCAATTGGGAAGCCTGACGCTTATTATCGGCACGATCAAGTTCCCATTCTAGATGCTGCGGATTTTCAAGATTGCGTAAATAAGAATTGAGTGCATCTCCTTCAATAAATAGCGTTCCCGCGAAGGGGATGATGCCGTTTATATTTCCCTTATCCTTGATTTTCATGCCCGTCTGGCGAATCATTGCAACGCGGCGGTTGAATGTAGGTTCAATCATGAGGCGGAGGGTTAAGATTCCCTCGGTTTCGGGGTTGTCTTTAAGTTCGCGCGTAAAAGTATGCGCATTTTGCTCATCAGTCAATACACGATAGTATTCATCTGCGTGTTCCTTGAAGTAGTCCTTATGAGATACCATCAATTCAGGAAGTGTTTCTTTACTGATTGTTACGCCGTCAACATCGACAGTTAAGGCCCCAGTATATACCGCATATAAAAATCCGTCAAGGATCGATGCAACCAATTGATGTTCCCAACCTTTTTCGCCAGTAAACCCAACAACGAAGATGTCTGTACCAGTGTCACTTTCAGATCTTGTGTACTGCGAGTCTAAGGAGTACTGCTTGTACATTGGCATGTTCTTCTTATCATCGCCATAAAAGCCAATACCTTGTGTGGTTTCCTTTTTCTTGTTTTTAAAGGAAGTGAGTCTTGCCACACCTTGTGATGCGGAAGTTCCATGTATATCGTAGGTGCTGTAGAAAACGGTCCGGAGACTTGAGCAGGCAAACGGTGCAAACTTACCGATGCCGAAAGAACCGCCGCGGCTGCCGGACTTATCGGATGCACCGGAAGATTTTGTCAAATTGCACCAAGGAGAGTTGTACTCCTCATGAGAGCCAGTTAAGCCGGAGGTGTTAAAGTCGCTGATCCGGAGACATTTTATAGAAGAGGAATGCAGACCCTTTAAGGCACGAGTGAAAAATTTTTGGGCTTGAGTTGATTTCTGAACGCTCCAGAAATCGAGTGAACGTTTGAATGCATCTTCAAAATTAGAATAATCAGGGATAGATTTTGGATCGATATCAAAGGTTTTGAACTCGATCTTGGTGGGCATGCTGTCATCAAGGCGGGCATCAAGTGAATTTTGGCAAATTTCACGTGCGAGCGACTTAATAGGAGTTCCTTTGAATGTTTCCACACCAGAATCCGCAATACCTAGAATGGGGCCATTATTATTAGAGGGAAAGTTCCACTTGGGCGAAAAATTAAACATCACGATCACTCCTTATCTTAAAGTGAAGCGGGGAGACTTTTCTGAATCGGTCTTTGAAAATTTCCTCTTCGCTTCCCTTACTTCAATCTCAATCGCTTGAAAAATCTGCTCAACGTCATCTTGGGTATATTCATAGAAAGATGTATTCGCACAATTTCCAAGCAGTTGAAGAGTATCAATGATTTTATTTGTTCGTGCTTCAGCAAGACGAACAAATTTTTCGTGCTTGCTTTCTTCAGCTTTCTTCTTCATGGGAATGCCCTCCTTCTAGCATTCAGTATAGACTGAAACTGCGTTGATGTCAACAATATTTTGATAATATTATAAGAATATTATTGAAATGTTGCGAAAAGTGAAAGAGCTGAAGATTACGAGCCCCAAAACAATTGTCATAGATTCGCCCTTATTATCCATTGGAACGCTTTTGCAATGCGAACGTCTACTTCTTTGAAATGCCCACCGCTGTTCCATTCGAGGACGCAGTCTGTGCCACGCTCTGTAAGCTGGCTGTGCAGAGTGCGGATGTTATCGCCCACAGCGGCCATCGTTGGATTTTTTGTATGTTCTTCTTTATCGCCAAGGCTCAAATAGATACGCTGTGTCTGAACCGGGCAACGCCGTTCAAACTCTCCCCATCCTGGAAACCACACGGACGGAGATGCAGCGGCGATGCCGTAGAACAAATTTGTCTGGGTGGATGCCCAAAGTGCGAATAATCCGGCCAGTGAGTAGCCACCAAGAATGATTTTGGTACTTTCCGGGAGATTAAACTGTTGTTTCAGTGTTGGAATGACCTGTTCTGTCAGAAAGTGCAGCGTATTCGCAGCATTGCCGCCGAAGTCCTGTTTCCCCCACACAGCAGGTGCTTTCCATGGAGAAAGCTCATCATTCCAGTTTGAGACCGGAATAGTGGCAAACAAAAATTTGTGATTACTCTGTGCAATGGTGGTCACTTCGCTGCCCATGCTTTGCAGTTCATGCTTATCTGTCATTTGGAGCAGCAGATATTCTGCATTGGCTTCACCGTAAATGCAACAAAATCTACTTCCGATTTGGATTGTCTGTGCGGTCACTGCGGCATCCTCCTGAAAAATTTTGATAAGTTCAGTATAGCAACTGAAAAATGATTTGACAATTCAAAAGCAGATTGTGACAGCAGCAAGCAAGGTCGTGCAGTACGATTTTACTATTAACGTAACCGCTGCAAGCAGGGCAGATGTATATACATCTGCTATTTTGCGTTGCAAAATGCTTGTTGGGAAATCCCAAACCCTTGAACCGCATCGTGCCGATGCAGGCTTCGCGTTTTTTACAAAATGCTCTTTTTGCACTCCGCAGGAGTGCACAGCCATCACGGAATCGTGATTATCGCAGGGGGTGGGATTGCATCCCAACGAGCAAATGAACACGGTAGAATTTTAATTTTGCGTGAGAATTTAGCCTTTGTGCGTACGCTTGCCAGAACTATATCAGGATGATAGTTGAGATTTGAACAGAAGAAAAAAGTGTGATATACTTTCAAAAGGAATAGTCGTAGACATGATGAATTAAAAATAGTTGAAAACGTTCGATTGAATGCCGCGTAGCGGACACAATGGCATGGATAGGCTTTGCAAAAGCGATGAGTGATGGATGATTTAACACCTGAACAGAGAAAGAAAAATATGAGAGCGATCCGAAGCAAGGATACGACGATAGAACTTGCGCTGCGGAAAGCTCTATGGCAGAGAGGTATACGATACCGAAAAAATTATAAAGGCTTAATAGGAAAGCCGGATATAGTAATCACAAAATATCGAATTGCTGTGTTTTTCGATTCCGATTTCTGGCATGGATATGATTGGGAAAATAGAAAAGCTCGAATTAAGTCGAATCGGGATTACTGGATACCCAAGATTGAGCGAAACATGAAGCGTGATCAAGAAGTTACAGCAGCTCTTGTTGAGCAAGGCTGGATTGTTCTGCGCTTTTGGGAGCATACTATTCGGAAAGAGCTGGAGGACTGTGTTGATGATATTCAAGAGGCAGTTGAAGTGAGAAAAGAACTTTCCAAATAATACAAAATTGCTAGATCGCATGGATGAATAGATGAGAGGAGACCGCTATGAATCAAGACGAACGAAAAAAATTCTGGGATGTACTGCTTACTATGCGTGATGCAGAGCCAGAGCATATTCAAAAGTTGCATGAAACGATTACAGTTCCACATAAACTATGTCGTTTTCGTTCAGTAAGTGAAAGCAGTCTTGCTCAGCTTCAGGAAAATCGATTATATTTTTCAACCGCAGATTATTACGATGACCCATTTGATACATACTTCTATGTTGATTATCGCTATCTAGAAAATTTACTGCTTGCTATAAATTCGATGATGAAAGGGCAGGATGGCGAAAAAGCGGCCTTGAATATTCTATCCATGTGTGGATTTTCCTCAGATGCAGCACAAAACTCATTGAAGCTTTCTGCGCAAAATCCATTGACTATTCAACAACTACAAGTGTGGGTAGAAAATGTTCATAGTCAAATACTAAAGACGCTCTATACAATCTGTTTTTGCGAAGATCCACTCAATGAAACCTTGTGGCTAAAATATGCTGATAATCATCGCGGCTTTGTAATTGTATACGATTTTTATGATGGTGAAACGGATTTGTGCAGAAAAGAGGCCAAATGTGCTAAATGCTTGATTAACTTATCCCCACCTAGTCTCTATCCTGTTTATTATTCCGATGCCAAATATGATGCTACTCGATATGCGATGGCGTTGTTATTAAAAGACAGTCTAAGTTGTAGCAACATTCCTATTCCCGAAATATTAAAAAATGCAATATATTCTCGCTCACTCTGGGAAATCGAAAGAGTTTCTTTAATAAAAAAATCTTGCCATGCTTTTGACGATGAATGGCGAATGATTTGCTCTCAATTATCAACAAGCCGTCCGTCTATCAAATTAAAACCCAAAAGTGTATTTATTGGCTTACGAACTCCACAATATAAAGAAAGACTTATCATTTCAGCTGCAACAGTTGCAGGAATAAAGGATATTCGTAAAATCCAAATTAACCGAAAAGACGAATTGGAAGCCGTTCCAATTGAAACAAAATAATTCAAGAGATTGAAGTGCTCTGTCTGGCAAAAGTTGATGCAACCGTAGAAAACATCTTTCCGAGTGAGTAGCAATATTTGCACCGGAAAGACAATAAAGACTGAACCCATAAAAAGCCCACAGGCTGGATATAGAATCTGGCCTGTGGGCTTTGCTATATTTTCAAATTGATGCAGTTCAAATCTTGGAGTTCAAATACTCCACAAGTTCCCAAACCGTTGTTAAGGGGTTGCTCTGCCGTGAAATCGGTTCAATACCTTGGCTTTGAATCTGATTGGCACGAGATTTTGCCTTCTGAATTGCAGTTGCCTGCAAAGGCTTCAACACGTCAAAGTAATCCTTGTTCTTCTCATAATCGGGGATTCTGTTCGGCTGTTTCAGCAGGCGAATCAGTGCCTGACAATCCTCGACCTCTGCTTGCTGATTTATAAAGTGCAGCAGGAACCACAACTCGAAAGATGGATTGGAGTAGGCCAGATGATAGCCTTCCTTTTGGGCGGACTGTTTAGCGCGCAGAAGAATCTCGTTGGAGTTATCGTCACGGTCAAATACGCACCAGATGGAGTCACCATCTTCCGGGTAATACGGATTGCTGCCCATCGTTGCCTTGGCCTTTTGTACAAGCCTGTCAGCAGACTTATACTGCGAAGAAATCGGGATAATATCAATATTGCACCCTCGGCTGCGGAAACGCTTGAAATATCGAATTTCTGTTTCGCTGCCCTCGCAGATGAGATACACCACCGGGTTGCGCTTTCTGGTATGAGCAGACTTCCGGCTGATCTCTTTTATTCTGCCCATGTTGCATTCCCTCCAATGAACGGAATCGCACCATAGCGGCCTTGCAAATACCCTTTGGAAATGTTCTCGCCCTTCCGGGGAGAGAACTCGGTCAGGGCATAAATGTCAGTCTGCATGGTCTGTTCGTCTTTTTCAGCAAACCAAATCTGGTCACGCCGTAGCAATATCAAATCGAGAAGCCCAGTGTCGTGTGTCGTGAAGATAAGTTGGGCATGATTTGTGTTGATGGCCGCATCCTGCACCATCTCAATCAGATGCCGGGTCAGGAGTGGGTGCATACTGGATTCGATCTCGTCTACGACCAGAACAGACCCGGATTCCAAAGCGGCAAGCCACATACCGATGCGGGAGAAGAATCGCTGTGTTCCAACGGATTCCTGCCCCAACGGGAGCCAGAAGCCCTTAGAAGTGCCATTTTCAGCATCGAGAGTGTGCAGTGCAGAAATGATAGGCTCTTCCTTAGAGCCAGTAATGCGGATGTCTTTGATACCAAGGTCGGCATACAGCATTTCATGCAGGATCCGGCTCTTTTCAGAGCCGCCCTGCCGGATGGCAGACAACGTGGCATCCAGCCGCATTTCCGTTCCCATGAAGCCCGTTAGCTTTTCAAAGAACCACAAATACGCCTTTTCGGTCTGCGGACAATTCCACTCGTTCGAGCTGGACAGATAAAGGCGATTTTCGGCAGTTCGTCCAGCAAGCGTGAACTGCTCTTGAATATTCTCGCGGAACTGATAGC
>ERZ1026876.1671-NODE-1671-length-10518-cov-3.693396_pt1 | contig 10518 bp, 11 predicted proteins | sample MGYA00380168_ERZ1026876 | MGnify/ENA primary metagenome ERZ1026876 (study PRJEB33269, sample SAMEA4719804) | human gut metagenome | biome: human-associated habitat; feature: organic feature; material: feces | place: Cameroon | collected 2013-10 ... | reverse complement strand
AGTTAAGACCATGACCTATTCATCGGTAAACTTCATTGAAGCGTTAAACCAGATTGCAGATGAATGGGACGCGGAATGGTGGGTTGAAGGAAAATTTATACACTTCGGTAAATGCCAAAATGCAGGTGAAGCGATTGAATTTAAGTTAGGCGAAAATGTTGTATCAATGAGTGGTTCTAAGTCTGAAACAGATTATGCTACGCGAGTTTACGCATTCGGTTCGGACAAGAACTTGCCCAAGAACTACGGCAAGGGTGACGCTGTGTTTATCTTGGATGATAATCCGCAAATCAAAGATAATTATAGTTATTTTAAAACTGACAAACCTCTGTATTCGTACTTCTTCAATAAAAGCGATAGACTTGATAACTCAGACCCTATATTCAATCTGAAAACGGGTACTTTAGGCACATTAAAACCTTCAGGAATAAGTGGTATATATTGTAATACTAATATGGTTGAAACATCTTCAATCGTGTTAGGTTCAGGTGAATATAAAGACACAACATTCTACTTAAACAAAAATGTTAAATCAACAAAATTTGGTATCTGTTTAGATTATTCATTTGCAGGAATTATTGGTACGGGGTCTATCTCGTATAGTGTAATTGCATTTGTAATCCTTTGTGGTGATAAGGATGGTTCTAAGCAGATTTTTAATGTCGGAGTAGATGTACCAGTTGAAAATGCAATCACGTCAGTTGTAAAGTCTACAACCGAAATATCTGTAAGTAGTAATAACAAGTCAGGTTCTAAATATCTTGGTGATATTACGTTCCCAACATTCACTTTAACCAAAGAGCAAAATATTAGCATTAAGATATTAGTTGGAATACAATATTCAAACTCGTCTGCTAATGGTGCTATAAATTTTGGCATTGGTTATCCTTCGGGGTTATTTGCTGATACCTTGTCTTATTACAGAAATTCAAAAGAGGTTCTTACGAGAATTGCCGTTCAATATCAAGTAGAAGGAGGATTAAACACTGTGGAAGCGGTCTTAATAACATCCGCAGAACTATTTCCTGATTACGGCACGAACTATATCAAATTTAATGGAATACGTAAGTATGAAGGTAGAAAGGTCACGATTGACAACATCATAGAAAGCAAGTTGCCATCGTGGTACTTCGACAGCGAAAAGGATATTCAGAACGCCAAAAGCATTAAAGCAATAGCGGAAAGACGTTTATCTCTTCCATCCCCCTATTATGTCGAAGCGAGCAATGTTCCTTTCAACAGCATAGTTGAAAAAGTGCTCGTCTTTGATGATGTATATCCGAGCATAAAAAGCATTATCACGGATGTAAAACAAAAGAAGCAGTATGTCTACGAAAATGACGAAAAGACCGATATTCCGTATTATGAATACTACATACATACAGACGACTTTACGTTTGATGACGACTACAAACTCGACACAGCAGATAAGTTGGAAATCAAATTCCAAACGGGTGCTTTATCAGGGCTAACATTTGAAGCAATATTCAACCCAGAAGGACTACCGCAACAATACTTCCAGATTGTGCGTCAGCAATTCGATGGGGGTCTCTACTTGCCAAGTGATGCGATGCACCCAGAATTAGGCGATGAGTTTATCTTGATTGGGTGGGACGCTTCAAGAATAGAAGACCTTAAGCTCATAGAAAAAGCGGAAGGAAAATTGGCAGAAAGGACAAGATTCGAGATTGACAAGATGAATATTGACCCTACTACATACGAATGCACAATGTTCTCAGATTACACATACGGAACTGCAAAAGAAACGCTTGTGACTGATGATAAAGGTGTTGTGCTGACTGATGAAAGAGGGATTGCTATACGTACAGATGATAGTGCTTCAGGTCTTGACGAAAGCCACAAAAACATCTTTAAAATTGGTCAGCGCGTTAAGCTGGTGAATGCTGCATTCTTCGAAAATGGCTATCGTGACAGCCGAATTATAGGCTACGAACGAAAGATGGATATACCTTACGACAGCCCAGTTTACATGGTTGGCGAAAAGGCTATTTATTCTAAGTTTTCAAGCATTGAGAAATCAATTAAACAAATTAAAAACAAGTAACGATGGAAACAATCAAATTGAGTGAGGTTCTCTCACGATATAACAAAACAGAAGGTCTTGCTACTGATGGAATTATTGTCTCGCGCAATGGCGAAACATTCAGAACGCAGACAAAGGATTTATCTCAAGCAACCACCTCGCAAGCAGGTATAATGGGAGTGGCAGATAAGACCTATCTTGAAACGCTTAAACCTTGGTTAAGGGGTTCGTTGGGCAGCTTTGATTCGAGCGAGGCTTTTAATAATTACTTGGACGGATTGAGTTATGACACCTTGAAAAGTGGGCGGTATGTAGCTTATTTAGGGGGTGTACCTTTCTTTGTGACCTTCTCTGTGCTCTATGCCAAAGAGCAAATTTCGGCAATATGGGTAGAGGGTAGCTTGATGGTGAGTGAAAACGTAATTTCATCGAACACAGGTAAGGGCGTGACCATTTGCTATCGCTATTACAAGAATGGGGCTTGGGGCACTTGGAAGACTATTTATGATGAGTTGAATGGTGCGGTAGCTTCGCAAGGTTCGCGTATTAGCACTTTGGAGGGTAAGATGCCCTCGGTGCAGACTTCGGTGAATGGCACAAATAAAAACTACATCTATTCGGCAAGTGGTGACGATATGCACACGGTGCTGAGTGGCAAGATATGGATATACCAGAATGGAGGCTATGACAAGTTCATCAGATTCAAACATTGGGGCGCGAATAATGACGAAAATGCCGAGAATTACAGTCAAGTATGGCTGCCCCCTGCTTGGACGGGTGGTAATGGTTTGATGCGATGGGATGTGTACAGACGGCTTGATAGTTTTGCGCTACGCGAAGAAAATTCTACAGCTGATGCGGTGAACATTGTAACACCTATATTCACTACGGGTGGTACACGTAGTTTTCCTATTTCTAAAGCAACTACTGCTAAGGCTGGTGTAATGTCTGCAAAAGATAAAACTAATCTTGATAATCTTACTGCTTATGCACGCGACCTTGGTAACTTTGATTCTGAGGAACAAGCACTTGATGCCCTTAAAGATATTGAAATATCAGGCAACTCTAAAATTGTGCATGTGCATTGTACGTATGCGAATGGTGCGATGAGCATTACAATGATGCAGAATGTAGAAAATGATTATACAAGACAAATTATTTTCAATAAGTCGAAGGTTTACCAACGTGCTATCTATTTTACGAATAGTACTCGACAAGAAATAAGCTATGCAGAAGATTGGGGCTTCCTTTTTGGTGATAGATTGCACTGGGATAGCTCAAAACGCAAATATCTTCTAAGTCAATTTGGTGATACATTTAATAGTGATTACACGGATGAAATACCTCTTGCTACATCAAGCAATGACGGGTTGATGTCAGCTGCACAAGCAGAAACAATTAAAAGTCTTGAGGATAGAATTGCAGCTTTAGAGTCTAAAATAAAGTAAAAGAGAAAGGAAAGGTATGATTAAGACGGTATCAACGAGTGGGGCGAACCCAGTGTTGACTGCGAGTGGAGCGGTAATAGGCGGAACATTCTACACAGAGTTACTGCAAGTCTTATTTGATTTAAGATGGGCAGTGCTGTTTATTATTGTTATGGTCTTTACTGACTTTTGGAGCGGTCTTACAGCAAGCGTTAAGGTACGCAAGGAAGATTTCCGTTTGTCGCGTGCTTTGCGTAGGACGATTTGCAAGTTTCTTGAATACGTAAACTTTATCATCTTTGGACTGCTACTCGCCAAGGCTACGTTAGAGCCATTCGGAATAGGTTCTGACACTACTGGAGGAGCAATCGGTGCAGCTGCTGCATTACTGATAGAGTTTGACAGCATCTATGGGCATGTGTGCGACATTCACGGAATACGAAAAAAACTATCCTTAAAGCGGTTATTCGTGGCTTATTTGAAGCGAAAGGATGCCGAAGTGGGGGAAGTTATTGAAGAAGCTTTAGATAACAAAAATGACGCACCAACGAATGATGCGCCATGAGGAAAGGGGAATTTGTAATTCTGCGTAAGCATTGCAAAGGTACAAATATCTTTTTATCCTTGTAGGATTTTGAAAGATATTTTGTTCTTTGATTCCAAAGATTGGAATATCAACTAAGAAGTATAAATTAAAACTTAAAAAAAACGATTATGGCAAAGTTATTGGCAGAAAAGGTAAAGTACATCATTGTGCATTGCTCGGCTACGGCTGAGGGTAAGACTTTCAGGGCGGTAGACATCGACCGATGGCATCGCGCCCAAGGTTGGGACGGAATCGGCTATCATTACGTAGTTGATTTAGATGGTAAGGTAGAGCAGGGTAGACCAGAGGAAAAAGTTGGTGCACACTGCGCTGGCGTGAATAGCATAAGCCTTGGTGTGTGCTATATTGGCGGACTTGCTAATGATGGCAAGACACCTAAGGACACGCGCACTATACAGCAGAAGACTGCACTATTGGCACTTGTGAAGCGACTGAAGAAAAAGTACCCGAGGGCTCGCGTGGTAGGTCATCATGATTTCAATAAGGGTAAAGCTTGCCCTTGCTTTGATGCAAAGAAAGAGTATGAAAAGGTTTAAGCTAACATATTGCAGTTTACTACTCATTATCTGCGCAGGCTTTTTGCAGAGTTGTGCGAGAAAGACCATACAGAGCGTAGAGCGCAGCACAGATAGTGTGGTAATAGTCAAGACTGACAGCGTGATTGTTCGTGATACAATAAAGACTATTTCTAAAATGGAAACAGTAGATTCTATTGTAGAACGGACTGAAAAGTACATAATTGTAGATACGTTAGGCAAGGTGATTGGTACTTACGTAATACACGACAAGAACGTATACCATAACAAGAATGCTCTGTCGGATGCACACCATATATCCAATAGAGTAAACAACAAAGTCGAAAAGGAGCACAAGGTTAAATCAAAGGATGTAGAAACAAAAATCGAGAAGCACTCGTCCAGCAGGTTACAATCCTTATTTAGCTACGTGCTATTCGCAATTCTGGTATCAATCGTGATGATTATATACCGCCATATATATAATAAAAGAAAGTAATTATTATTGTTGTTTTGTTATTACAAGAGGGAACATCAAGCGAGGTGCTCCCCTCTTGTTTTGTGTTTATGAACAATAATGATTACTACAATGAAAAGACTAAAAGAAATATACAACAAGGTATTAGAGAGTGCAATGCACGAAAGTGAATTGACCCTTGAACAACTTGCAAACAGCCGTGCTGAGAATTGTGTTATAACACGTGTCGTAATAGTTGAAACTTTGATTAAATTAGGCTTAACAGAAAACGATATTGTAAGATTAAGCGGTATGAGCCAACAACGTATCAACTCATTAAAGAACAGCGCAAAATATAGGTTAAGCGGTCTTGCAGCAAGAATTTTAAAGGATGAAGTCTGGAAACAGGTTAAGGAATTAACATGTAACATACAAAAGTAACAAGTATCCTACAAACAAATATTCATCATCTTTGCGCCATCGGGAGATATTTCTCGACAACAAAAAAATGATATTATCATGAGTGAAGTTGAAAAAGTAATCTGTTGCGACAGAGGTAACAGCGATGCCCTTGCTTATGCAGCAATGGCGAACAAGAACAACGACCCAATGGCGATGGCTGCAATGATGAACGGAGGTATGGGTAATCAATGGATGAACAATCCATTTGCTTACATCATGTTCCTTGCCTTGTTCGGTAATGGCGGTTTTGGCGGATGGGGCAACCGAGGAAATGCGGTACAGAACGCAGAAATTCAAGGACAGATTCAGAGCCTTAGAACGCAGCTTTCGGACAATCACAATTCTGACCTACTTATGCAAGCTATCAAGGGCAACAACGATGCTCTAACAACACTTGGAGCAAACCTTAATTGTGACTTTAATCAGTTGCAGCAAGGAGTTTGCGCAGTACGTTCGGCAATTGACCAAGTTGCAGGTCAAGTTGGCTTCTCCGCAGAGCGTGTAATCAATGCAGCTGAAAGAGGAGATGCAAGCATTGTTCAAGCTATTCAGAATTGCTGCTGCAATACTCAGCAGAGTATCTTGAAGATGGGCTATGAGAATCAAATAGCTATTCAAGGTCAGACCAACGCTTTGCAGCAAAACCTGAATTTCGTCAACTCATCGGTTGAGCGCGGATTTAGTTCAGTCGGCTATCAGATGTCGCAAGACAAGTGCGATGTTATACGTGCAGGTAAGGACAACACACAGCGTATAATTGATGCCTTGAACAACCATTGGTATGCTGACATAGACCGCAAGTATCAAGATGCGCGTTTGGAATTGTCACAACAAAGCCAGACAGCAGCCTTGATTGCAGCACTTGGTAAGACCACAACTGCAACAACTTGAAGAAGCGGTAAAACCTATGTGGCGAAGCCAGAGGAATTTCAGACCAATTTATTGACGACAACAAAAAGGTCGAAAAAGTCACGTAGGAGTAAGTAATCACGGAGTGCTATTCTTCTGGGTAGCACTCCTTAATAATTTAAACTATGCTATTCAAAGATATAAAACAAGGCTATCCAATTTATTTCCTTGACAAAGAGAATGTGAAGTATTATCAAGGTAAGGTAGTAAGTGTTGCAGTTCCTCGTTTCGATAATCAACCAAAAGCATTCGGAGCACAGCCAACTGGACTTGTTGTAGACATAACCATAGAGGCAGATGGTGCTACTAAGACATACACAATCCCCGAAACTGCAACAATAACGTATGCTGGGCATCTTGTATTGTCAACAGATAAGGACGGCATACTAAGAGAGGTTGAAGCCATAAAGACAGCAAGTGAAGATGCACTCTCGCAAGTTGAACGGCATAAGCAGGTGGTTACAAATTGTAGTCAACTGCTTGAAGAACTAAATCCAGTATTTGCGGAAAAGCGTGCCCAAGACAAACGTATTGAAGGAATTGAGAATGAGGTTAAGAGCCTTGGTGCAGTTCTTCGCGATTTTATAAACGAATTTAAGAAATGATGATTATGGAAAGGTTATATATGGTATTTTGCAAGGGAGAAGGCAAATGCAGACACTTTGACAAGGAGAGTGCAGAAGAAGCGGTCAAGAGCATATACTACACTACTAAAGATGGTGTAGAACACTATGGGGCGCATTGGTCGTTGGCACAAGTACTTGAAGCTACCAAAGATTTGCAGTTTAAGCAATGTGTAACGGATTACGACAAGTATGTAGCGTTCAATGCTGCTTACGCAGACCTGAATAAAACGCTTACGACCGAACTAATTATTGAGACGGCTTACGCATTCTTCTTTGAGGACGAAGATGCACCATGCAATAAGATTTGGCTCTATATGCAGAGTTTTAAATAATTGCGTATCTTTGCAATAAATGCACACTTCAAAAGTGTTAAAAAAGGGCTTATCCGTGAGAAATCCGTGATACTTTAATGTACTGGCTCTAAATATGCTGATTTTCAATGAGTTGCGAATATTGCTCTACTGCTTTGGGAGCAGGGGGTCGTGGGTTCGAATCCCGTCGCCCCGACAAGTATTGAAAACCACTGATTTACAAGCATTTAGCAAGTTAATCGGTGGTTTTCTTTTTTGCTTTATACGCAAAAATAACTGCCAAATATTGCCACATTTTGCCAATAAATGACTATTTTTGCCACAAAATCCGTGAGGAATCCGTGAGGATTCCGTGAGAAATCCGTGAGATTATGGCAACAATAACAGCGTACTTAGATAACAGACAGAAAACGAAGACGGAAATGTATAGAATCCGCATTTGTGTTCGGTCAAAGAACACAGTAGGTTACATTCCAACAAATATCCTCATCAAGGAAAAGAATTGGCATGATGGAAGAATCGTTGGGACAACACAAGACAAGCAGCTAAACAAATTGCTTGACCTTACCATTTCATCTCTTAAACTGAAGTTAGCTTCAATCGGTGCAACGCACGACATTAAGATGATGTCGGGCAAGGAGATTGTTGCTTTAATTGCTCCAAATTCCTCAGAAAAGAAAAAGAAGGTTCAGGATAAAACACTTGTTGCTGCTTATTGGTCTAAATTTATAGATAGAAAGGATAAGCCTAAAACAGCCGAGGTTTATAAAACTACGTTATCCATGCTCGGAAAATATTGTGATTTGGATAATCTGCGTTTCGCTGATATTACCTACACATGGCTACGAGATTGGGAAGCGTGGATGGAGCAGCGTGGTAATGCAGTTAATACACGTTCCATATACTTGCGTAATCTAAGAGCAGTCTACAATGAAGCTATTCGCGAAGGTTTAATTAGTCAAGAAAACTACCCTTTTCGCCAGTTCAGGATAAAGACAGAGCAGACAGCAAAACGCTCTTTGAATGTTGACGAGTTGCGTAAGCTTCGGGATTATTCAGGCGAAGCGCACATTCGTAAATATATAGACGTGTTCTTCATATCGTTCTACCTTGCAGGTATTAACATGATAGACCTTTTGCAGTTGCCAAAACTTGAAGGTGAGCGCATAGAATATAGACGCAGCAAAACGGGCATACTATGTCAGCTAAATGTGCCACAAGAAGCATTGAAGTTAATAAAGAAATATGAAGGTAAAGAACGTATGTTGTGCTTTGGCGAAGAATACAAGAATCACAAAGACTTCTTACACCGCATGAACGAAAACTTGCAGAAGGTCGGCATAATGTTCTACGAATACAAGCAGGCGAAGAACGGGGCAATACATAAGTCAAAGCATTATATTCCCGACTTCCCAGAAATAACGAGCTATTGGGCACGTCATACATGGGCAACTATTGCAGCGGATATAGACATTCCCGATGCAGTTATAGATATGGCACTTGGGCATAAATCGCCTTACCCTATGACTGATATATATGTAAGGCGCAATCAAAAGAAGGTTGATGAAGCAGTAATGGCTGTGATTGAGTATGTAAATTCGGATAGATAAAAATAACGGGTAATATGATTGTGCTCACACTTTCATATTACCCGATATTTTTATTCATAAAAATCATCTATAATATTTGACATTACAATTCTCAGTTGATATTCTGTTTTATAATGTCTATTAGCTTGCATTATCGTTTTTATTTTATGATTATAGCGGTAATACGTTAAGTTTGATTTTCTTCCAAAACTACCACAACGATAATGATTGTGAACAGCTTCCGCCTTTATCTTTCGGTGTAGCATGCTACGAAAACTTTTGGGACGTGGTAGGTCATAAAACTCTATGTAGTCAATTCTATTTAGGATTTTCCGTGCTTGTCTGAGATTCATAACAACTTGTTTTATTAGTTACTAAGCCCGTCCCCAAAAAGGGGGGTGAGAAATAGTAGTACTTCCATAGAACTATTACAGAAGCAAAAATAAGCAATTTAGATGAACTTACCAAGGTTTTATCTGTTAAAAAAGAAGCTAAAAAGCAACTTCTAATAGTTATGCAGACATTTAGCATTGGTAAAATCGTTCGAAATCTAAAGTTTGAGGAGGTTCAAGTTTTACTTTGAGTTTGCTCATAATCGTTTATTTTTTATTCGTTTTTTTCTTAATCCATTTCCTTAACCATTGCTTTTGCTTTTCTGTAGCAGGATAGCAATCCGTTATGTAGCCGTAATGATAATTGTACGGCTTATGCTGTAGTTCTCCGCGAGCATTATCAGCATAGGCTTCATAATATACTTCTCCTCCTGCGCCAATGTGATGAATTAAGACGAGTGAGTCGTCTGACGCATGAACAATATCTCCACTGTATACCATGTTGGCTTCAAGCTTAAAACGGAACTGCCTACGAAGGAAATCATTATGTTTGATATATGCTTCCATTTCCTCTTTAGTGTGCTCGCCTTCCCAAAGAAAATCAGTGTGACAACCACCGCGTGTATCATCAACAGACCAAGGAACTGCATACACAGACCACTCAGAACCGAATAATAAACCTTGGCTATAAGTGCCTTTTTTCTCTATCCAATTAAGCATAGCACCATCGAAACGCGCCCAATCGTCACTTTTTACATTAGGCAAATCTGAATTGATAGGCAGAGCATAATGCCCAGCACAACCATTCGTTCCGAAATAGAACATTCGTTGTTTCTTTTCCATTGTTACTCTTTTACTTTAATTCCGTAATATTGAAAGAACAAGTCTTCAAACTGCTTGGCTGCGTAGAGTGCTGCTTTCTTGCTGTTAAAGCACAATGGGAAACAATACTTCGTATTCGCACCACGATAATACGCACTCGCACAGCTGACACCCGAAACCCCCGTATCAGGCGCAACAACACAAGAGATGATGGACCTAATATTCAGACTCTGCTTTTCCTCCTCACTCAGGCACGCAATATCGTCCTTGGTGTAGAACAGCCAATAGGGGGAATAGCTAAAGCCATTCTCATTACAGCACTTGCCATTGTTCATAGCCTTTTGGATGATTAGCAACTTGTAGAGTGCGTTTGCTTGCAAGAATGCTTCCATATCGCTAGAGAATACTACTAAAAGT
>ERZ1026876.1664-NODE-1664-length-10578-cov-10.157940_pt1 | contig 10578 bp, 4 predicted proteins | sample MGYA00380168_ERZ1026876 | MGnify/ENA primary metagenome ERZ1026876 (study PRJEB33269, sample SAMEA4719804) | human gut metagenome | biome: human-associated habitat; feature: organic feature; material: feces | place: Cameroon | collected 2013-10 ... | reverse complement strand
TCTAAACAAATATTAATACAAATGGAGGTTAACAATATGACACAGGATGAATTAAGAGAACTATTATGTAAAAGATTAGAAAGCGGAAAACAGAGATATATCTCAAAAGTAACAGGAATTAACACTACTACATTAAGTCTATTTAAGACAGGACGTTTTGCAACACTGCCAGAAGATCAGTTTGAGGCATTGAAAAATTATCTTGAAAATTCTTAATCCAAATTCTTGGAACAAATCCCACGCACAACACTATTATATATGGAAGGAAAATTTATTTTATGAACAACACAAACGATTATACATTTGAAGAGTTATACCAGGCGTTACAGAAATTATCTAAAGAAGAGAGAAGTTTATTACCTTTATCAAATCTGCAATTCTTTGATAGCATAGAAACAGTAAAGGAGTTAGCAAGGGCGTATGAAAGACCGGCAGCTATTTTGTATAAACTATCTGGACTTTTGCAGAATCCAGCAGAACAACGTTTATTGCAATCTGATGTAGAACAAATAGAGCAAAAGGAAGAAGTTGCACCAGAAAAACAGAAAGAAAGTCTTATCGATAAATTCTATAAACCTTATAAATCTTCTGCCGCATCAGCATGGTACAAGGCATGAGTAATCTAAAAGAAAGTCTGAAAAATCTTGATATTTCCAAATTAAAACTAAAAAATGGCAAGTCTGTAGAAGCAGAGCTGAAGAAACATGCAGCTATTTTGGCTGATTGTATTTTGGATCAACTGGATAAGGTGTATGATTCATATGAGCCGAAAGTTTATAAACGTACATACAATTTATACAACTCTGTTTACATCGATGATAAGGTAGTGGCAGAGGTTACAGCAAAATGTGCTACATTGTCAATATCAGTTGGTTTTGACGAAGGAGCATTGCATACTGGCTTTGATGGAAAGATTGTAAATACAGCGGTACTGTTAAATGAGGGATGGCAGACACATGGCAAGTTTGCGAACGTTCCATATTTCGGTTACAGAGAGCCGACACATTTTATAGAAAAAGCAGTGGAAATGTATAAGCAGAAGGTAGCAGACCCATTTGAGGTGCAAATAAATAAAAATTACAACATATAAAGCTTGGGATTTTCCCAGGCTTTTTTCAATTTACAGGAGGAATTAAATTAAATGGCAAGTAATGTAGATATAAAGCTAATGGCGGGACTAGACATTGATAGTTCAATCCCGCAGATCAAGGATGATATAGCACAAATTCAAAAGAAATTGGAAGCGGCCGGAATTAAGATTAATCTGGTTGCTGAAATTGACGAGCAGTTAAAGGATAGTCTGAAAAAGCTGTCTGGAAATAAGGATGTAGCAACCTCTGGTAAACAGTTGGGAGAGAACCTGGCAGCAAGTCTGATTAATGGTTATAACATTAAATCCAAGGATGCACAACGCCAGATTAAGAACCTGACACGTTCTATTTTCCAGATGAGCTTTGATGAGATAAAGAGCGGCAAGGATAACCCGGAGTTCCTGAATACTTTTAATCAGCTTGGAGAAGTCGTTAAGAATAATGCTAATATCATAAAAGAGCGTATGGGTATCTATGATGCATTCTATAAATACTTCCAAGGTCTTTCGAACATTAAAATCCCCAAAATCGTACAGAATGATAAAGACTGGAATGATCTGCGTATGGTGGCCGCAGGAAAATTTGTAACGGATCCTAAAAAGAAGGGTATCCAACTGGACAGCATTTATCAAGAGATGGCTCCAAAGTTCCCTGATTTATTTTCTGGTACACCCGACCAAACAAAACAGTTTGAAGAGATCGTAAAAGCTGTAAAGCTGTATCAGAATGATATTAACGGATTAGAACCAGTAAACTTAAAGAAAGCTGTAGGGTGGGAAGATAACATGTGGTCTGACCTTTTTTCTGATATTGGTATCATGCGAGAGCAGATCAAAGCACAGTTGCCACAGATAGAAGAGGAAGTAAAAGCCTCTGCCCAGAACATTAAAAAGTCGTTGATGGATATAGATGTATCTTTTGACAGTGCCGGAGTGGAGCAGCTGACCGAGAAGGTGAAGGGTTACTTTACATCATTGGATGGTATCTCAGACGAAAATGTGAAGCTACAATTCTTCAAGAATGGGAATGAAGATATTACTTCCTTTAATGCAACCATTGATAAAGGTAGGGGTATTATTGAGAAATACAACTTTGCCTTAAACAATATGGGACAATATGTATATTCCGGTGGAAGTATCATTGATACCACGGGTAAAGATTTTGCGGCGTTGACTGCAAAAGCCTCTGAATATCAGCAAAAATTAGAATTATTAAAAACAACTTATAAAGATTTTCTTTCTGGCGATTCTGCCAATAATCCCTTTAAACAGTTAGTAGACAGTATCGACTTTACCAATATTACAGACCGAGGTAGTCTGGATGAAATGGTTGCAAAGTTGAAACAGGCAACAGAACAGGCAAAAACATTTAATGCGGAAATCACAAAGAAGTGGAGCAGTAATGCCGCTGAAAAGCTAGAACAATATATAAAAGAACTTCCTTCTGATCTGGATTATCTGGAAGCAAAGTTTAAAGGCGCAAATTTTAAGATGCCAGAGAACATTGTACAGTCTTTTGCCAATATGAGGAAAGAGATTAAAGAAATTAATAATACTCAAGATCCACAGCAAAAGATTGAGGCTTATAACAGGCTGACTTCTGAACTGAATAATGTGACAAAAGAGTACAAGCAGCTTTCTATTGAGCAGAAGAACGCTGAAAAGGATAGCAAGTTACAGTCTAATAAGAATCTGTTCAGCACCAATATTGATACTTGGATGAATAAAAATACCGCTGCTGCAAAGGTATTTTCTGAACAACTGACTGATATTAAAACCAAACTTAGTACAGCAGATTCAGTAGAGTTTGACAATCTAAAACGTCAGTTCCTGAATATCCAGGCAGAAGCAAAGCAAATGGGACTTACCACCAGTGGAGTAGTAAAAGAGATTAAGGAAGGCTTTAATTCTGCCGTAACTAATGTGGTGTCTTTTACCGCTGCAATGAGTACATTCCGTAAGATGGTGGATACTGCAAAGTCATTGGATACATCCTTATTTAATTTGCAAGTTGCAACAGGGCAGACCCGTGAAGAAACCAAAGGTCTGATGAACACTTATAACCAGATGGCAAAAGAGCTAGGTTCTACAACAAATGAGATTGCAGAAGCAGCAGATGCATGGTTAAGACAAGGACGTTCCATCGATGAAACCAATGAACTTATCAAAGATTCTGCAATTCTGAGCAAGATTGGTATGATTGATTCTGCTGATGCAACAGAGTATTTGACTTCTAGTTTAAACGGTTTTAAATTATCTGCTGACAGTGCTTTAGCTGTAATTTCTAAACTTAATGCAGTAGATATGAATGCTGCGGCAAGTGCCGGAGGTATTGCAGAATCTATGAGTAAAACTGCCAGCTCTGCACAGCAAGCCGGAGTATCCATTGACCAGTTAATAGGTATGATTGCAACGCTGACAGACGTATCACAGGCATCACCTGAAAACGTTGGTACAGCAATGAAGTCTATTATTTCTAGGTACACACAGGTTAAAGCCAATAAATTTGTTGACTATGAAAGTGGAGATGATCTTTCAAATGTCGAAAAAGTCCTTGCAAAAGTGGGCGTGAAAATCCGTGATGGAGTAACTGATTTTAGAGATTTAGGGGATGTTCTGGACGAACTTGCAGGCAAGTGGAATACTTTAAACGATGTAGAGCAGAACGCTATCAGCTATAACCTGTTTGGATCATATCAGAGCAACTTTGGACGTATCTTACTTTCCAACTGGGATAAGGTTGAGAAGCTAACTGAAATATCAGAAAATTCCAGTACAGAGGCACTAGATAAGTTTAGCGCCTATACCGATTCTGTACAGTCTCATATCAATTCTATGATCGCATCTTATGAACATTTGGCGTCTGTTATTGCAGACAGCGAATTTCTAAAAGGTGCTGCGGATACCGGTGCAGCATTCCTAGATACAATTTCTGCCATTATTGATAAATTAGGTGTTATGTCTACAGCTATGGGAGCAGTTACAGCCGGTGCAGCATTAAAAGGACATACCCTTGGTGTGTTCGATAACAACGGTACAGATATAACATTCTTAGGAAAGACCCTAGAAGAAATGAAGCAAGCCTCTGCCGAAGGACAGAAGTTTGGTGGTTTGTTTACATCTAACGTTATCCAGCCTATAAGCAATGCTCAGTCTGTCATTGATAACTATAATAAATTAGTAGCAAACCAGTGTGTAAATCAGGATCGCATTAATCGGCTCACAGATGACTTGGATATGAGAAAATATCTGTCTGGACTTAATGGAGCAGAGGCAGGAATGAAGGGTTATACAGCTTCCTTAAACATGGGAACAGCGGCTACAATGGGATTAAAAGTTGCAACAGTTGCCTTGAATATGGCATTTAACATGGCTGTAATGGCAGCAGTAACAGCAAGTATTAGCTTTCTTGTAAATAAATACAAGGAACTGAACCCAACCGTAGAAGAAGCTACCTCTGCTTTGGAAGAAAACCAGAATGAGTTACAACAGCACAATGATAAAGTAAAAGAATTGAGCAATCAGCTGAAAGAAACTCAGGACAAGTTAGAAGAGCTAAATGGTGTAGGTGGCATTAAAAGCCTGACCGATCAAGAAGAAGTAGACAGGTTAAAGAATGTCACAGAAGAGTTGAAAACACAGCTTGCAGTAGAAAAAGAACGTCAGGCATTAAAAGCCCGTGAGACATTGGGAAGTGCAGACAAAGCTTATAGGTCTTACGATCAATTATATACGTCTGATGGTTCAGTCATTGGTGGTAAAGAAGAGGCAATGGCTTATGGTTCTTCAAATCCAGCTCAGGAAATGGAATACACCATTGCTGCCTATAAGCGTGTGCAAGATGAATATGACCGTATTACACAGGAAATGGCTAACGGTGGAAATACAGATAAACTAACACAGGAACAAGCCAAGCTTTCCACAGAGTTAAATGACATCCGTAACAATGCTCTGGCTCTGTATGATGTAATCAACAAGGTTAATGGAGCAGAGGCTAGCATAACCAACGCAGGGCAAGAGCTTTCAGAAGTTGAAAAAGAGCAATTTAAGGAAACTGAAAGAGGCGTAGGTTTATATGCGGACTTCTTAAAGTATCTTAAGACAACATCAACATATACGGATAATGCCTCTGATAGTGTAGATACATACTCTGATGAAGCAGAGCAGGCAGCACAGGCACAGGAAGATTTAAACGCCGCATTGAAAAAGACACCGGAAGGAAAGCAGATTGCAGCGATTAATGAAATGTCTACAGGTTTTGAGAAAATAGACAAGATAATGAAGGATGTCGAGGATAAGGGTACTTTCGACTATTCCAACCTTGCGGATACCAATTTTACAAAAGCCTTTTCTGGTATGGACTCTTATGATAATTTCATCAAAACAGTATCTACATACCCATCTGATTTAGGAAAATGCCAGGATGCATTTAATGATCTTGTTACAGACTTTCTCAATTCTTCCGGCATTATCGACAATCTGACAGATGATACCGCCGACCTTACAACAGCAATGCTCTCTAATATGGGGGTATCCAATGCTGAAGAACTGGTAACAGAAGCTCTTGCAGCTAAACACGCACAGCTGGCAGCACAGAAGTACATTGATGCAAATGCAAGTAATGATTTGAAAGATGCCACCTTAGATGAATACGTACAGCTTTTAAATGAAGCAAGCGGTTCTGAGGTATCCAAGACAGCATTAGCACAGTTGGAACTTGCAAAAATAGCGGTAAATGGAGTTAAGATTGATACTTCATCAGATATTGACCAGGTTATTGCATTGGCAAATGCTGCCGGAGCAAGTGCAGCAAACTTATTGGAATTGCAGAGAGCAGAGAGTATCTTAGGGCAGATTGAAGCTGGTACATTAGATATGGATGTACCCGGAAACAATCTGCTGGCAGACTATGCTAATAACACCAAGAATAAACTCAACAACAATACATTTAAGTTTGAGTACGAAGAGCTTGACCCTGAGAAATTCAAAAAAGCTGTCTATGACGGTGGTGTTAAGACGAATACACCAAGTAAGGGTTCCAAAGGTTCCAAAGATAACTCAACAATCGACTGGATCTCCCGCAGTGCCGACTTATTAGAACGTGAAAGTAAGCGTCTGGAAACTGCATTACAGGATACATGGACAGCGTATACAGGTTTATCTGAGGAAGATATAGAACGTGTACAAGAACTGTTCAATATGCCACTTTCACCAGACTCTAAAGAAGTAGATGAACTGATGGACTATGCAAGTAAGCTTGGTATATCCATTGGTGAACTGCAAAAGTTATCTGAGAATGGTGGCCTGGAATCTCGTCAGAGTATCCTTACACAAAAGATTGATGCCGACCAGAAGAGTTTAGATCAGGCGAAGGAATCATTAGATTACTATAGACAGTCTTATGAAAAGTACGTATCTGAAGTTCCTGAGTATAGGGATAAGATTGAGAACGGCGGCACTGACATTGAGTCCTTTACGAGTGACCAGAAGGCACAGATAGATAAGGCTATTCAAGCATTTGACAGTTGGAAGGACTCAGAAGAAAAAGTCAAAGAACTTCAAAAGACGATCCGTGATGAAAAGGGTACATACTATGACAACATTGTAGATGGTGCCACCAAAGAGAATGAGAAACTTGCTACAGCTAATGACTTAATCCAGAAACAAATTGATCTGTTAAATACCCAAGGCTCCATTGTATCTGCGGATATGTACGAAGAAATGATGTCTAATACAGAGCAGCAGATTGATTTGTACAAACAGATTCAGAAAACAAGAGAAGATGAACTCTATGCCCGTATGAATGATGAGGACGATCCTTTAAAAGCTGGCACTGAAGAATGGTATAACATCATGGCTGCGATTATGGAAGCAAAAGGACAGGTTAAGTCATTCGAAAAAGAACAGGCTAATCTTGAAAAGCAGCTCCGTGAACTTCCTGTAACTAATCTGGAAAAGATTGGAAATATCTACCAGTCTATTCTTGATACAATCCAGAACTGGGGTGCTGAAATGGAAGCCTCCGGCAAGACTTTGGATGCTGACTACTATCAGAAACTCATTAACAATGCTAATACTTCTATCTCTAATTATAAGGAAGAAATTGAAGCTATCCAGGATGTCATGGAGGACTATAATCCTGGTACTGACAACTGGAATGAGATGAATGATAAGCTACAACAGTGTAACTCTTCTATCTCTTCTCTTGTACAGAACATGCATAAGTGGAATGAAGAGCTACTAAAACTTCCTATTGATAAGATCTCCGATGCATCCGACTCTCTGAGCAAGATTGTTGATGGACTGAATGATGTCAAGAGTGAGCATGAGACAGTCATTAGTGCTGTAACAGGTGCTATCAGTGATGAAATTGACCGCCTGAATGACGAAAAGGAAGCCTATGAAGATACGATCAATGACCAGAAGGAAGCTCTGCAAGATAGAATGGACTTACTGGACAAGCAGAATGAGAAGCTGAAACTGCAAGCTCAGTATGAACAGGCACTATATGATTTATCAACAGTCACGACTCAACATATAGATAAAGTGGTTCGTGAGGGTGAAATCACCTACGAGTCCAATGCTGATAATCTTCGCAATGCAGAGGAGTCTGTACAGGATGCCCTTGCTGCATTAAAGAAACAGGAACTTCAAGACCAGATGGACGCACTGGATGATGCTTTAGACGATTACAATGATAAACTGCAAGATACTCTGGATTCTTTACAGAAGATCAGTGATAAATGGTCTGAGATTGCATCCAAGAAGGAGCAGCAAGTCAATGAAACTACTGCAACAGATATTCTGGGTAAAGGTTGGAAAGATAAGGTTCTAAGCGGCAATGATGCTGACATTTTCCAGATGTTTAGCAAGCTGTATTCCGATAATGTAGACCAGATCAACAAGTATCAGGAGCAGATTGACTCTACAGAACATATCTCTTCTTTAATCCAAGAATACATTGACTCCTATAAGGCAGGCACTCTTACTTATGAAGAGGCGCAGGCTGGCATCCATGACCTTGTATCACAGATGAACCAGAAAATGTCTGCCATGGACAACCTACAGAACATCTATAATTACATGGGTAAAGTCTATGACACTGCCGCAGATGGCAATTCTGTATTTGCAGGCATCCAGAAAGCATTTTCTGAGTCTGGCAACCAGTTAATCTCTTCTCTTGAACAGTACCAGGCTAACGCAGGTCTTATCTCTGAGTCTATGAGCAGTTGGCAACAGCTGACTAATAACGTAGAGAGTATCAAGGATATTCTGGAAGATGTGAAAGATAATCTGAAAGATACAGAACGTGATAGTGATAGCAAGAAGGATAAGGACGACAATGTTCGTGGCTCTGGAAACAGTAGAGCAACTGGCAAACATTCTTCTAAGAGTGTATATGGTAGCTCCGGCTTTTCTGCTGAGAAACATCACAGCGGTGTATTCAGTGGTATTGTCGGAAGTTCTTCTGCTGATAAGACGAATAAAATCAAAGTCCTTGAAGCTGAGAAACTAGAACCGAATGAAGTACCGGCGGTACTAGAACGTGGGGAAATGGTCTTTACTCCTGAGCAGGTGCAGAAATTTGCTGAATGTTTAGGTACTACTACATATGTTCCTGATCGTTCATGGATGAAGAATATGTATATTAAACCTAATATTAACGAAAAACCAAATACTGTCAACATTTCAATGGGAGATGTAAAATTAACCGATGTAAGAGATGTGGATGGTTTCGCAAAGGCTATGGGTAGAGATTTTGTTCCGCTTGCAAGACAGGCATTAGCAAGATTTTAAACATATGGAGAGTATTCAGAAATGGGTACTACAAGCGATAATTTTAAGTATGGTACACTGGCACTTTATCCTATGAATATGACTGGAAGTATATATGTTATTCAGTATTCACAGGGAAAGATTAGTATGGTAAAGGTGCTGTAATATAGATTAGAAAATTGAATAAATGGAGTAAAAGGAATATCTAGGGCGCTCTTTAATAGGGCGTCCTATTTTAATTGAATAGAGCAATTATGATCTGGGAGGACTTTGTTATTTTAACCACACAACAAACAGTAGAGCAGCTAATGAACACAGATTTTTGTTCAAATACAGAGCTATTGCAATATGTCACAGATAATGGCATAATTGATCTTACATACGTGCGAGATCAAATTGAAATGAAGAAAAAAGAAGAGCTATTAAAATTACATCCATATAAGATATGGGAAGGAAGTGACAATTACTGGCATACATATCTACCAGATGTAGAAAAAGGTAGAAAATCAATCAAGAAGCGTTCCAAAGAAGCTGTTGAGAGTAGTGTTATAGATTATTATAAGCAGAAATCAGAAAATCCAACGATTCAGACCATATTTGATGAATGGAATAATCGTAGATTGGAATTAAAGAAAATATCTGCTTCAACGTATCTTAGGAATACGCAGTTCTATAATCGGCATTACAAAGAATTTGGAAAAAGAAAAATCAAATCTGTATCTGAAGATGAATGGATTGATTTTCTTGAAGAACAGATACCAGAATATAATCTTACATCAAAGGCTTTTTCAGGTTTAAAAAGTATTACAAGGGGGATATTGAAACGAGCTAGAAAAAGAAAGCTGATCGATTTTAATATTGACGAACTTTTTAGTGACCTGGATATATCAGAAGTAGAGTTTAAGAAAGTAATCAAAGAAGACTATGAGGAAGTTTTTAATGAAGATGAAGCGGATATTATGATTGAGTATTTAGAAGATAATCTTGATCCGATGAATATTGGTATCTTACTTATGTTTGTAACAGGAATCCGAATTGGTGAACTGGTAGGCTTAAAGCATGAGGACTTTGAGCAGAATACATTTAAAATAAGACGTACAGAAACTAGATATAAAAATGAAGATGACCATTATGTTACAGAGATTAAAGATTTTCCAAAATCACAGGCGGGAGTTCGTACAGTAATTGTACCCAAAGATTATGAGTGGTTATGCCGCAAAATCAGACTTTTAAATCCTTTTGGGGATTATATTTTCATTAGTCCAACTACAGGAGGGCGAACAACGGCACAGTCTGTTAGAATGAGATTAAAAAGGTTATGTAAAAAGTTAAACATTTATCATAAATCTCCTCATAAGATCAGAAAGACGTATGGTACAATTCTTTTAGACAACCATATTGATAATCAGCTTATCATAGGGCAGATGGGGCATACAAGTATTCTTTGTACAGAAAACCATTATCACCGTAATCGTAGAAGTTTGGAAAACAAAACAGATATTTTAAGTAACATACCAGATCTGCAAGCAAAGTAAATGTGATGCGTGATAACTTTTGAGCAAAAAAGCACCAAAATACGTAAAAAAGTTTGCAAACGTAATCAAAGCAAAAGCGCCGAAAAGTCTTATTTTACAAGGGTTTTTAGGGGTAAATATCACGGGTTCGATTCCCGTTATCTGCTTAAACTATTTAAGGAATGAGAAGCCCTGTAG
>ERZ1026876.1663-NODE-1663-length-10580-cov-10.806271_pt1 | contig 10580 bp, 27 predicted proteins | sample MGYA00380168_ERZ1026876 | MGnify/ENA primary metagenome ERZ1026876 (study PRJEB33269, sample SAMEA4719804) | human gut metagenome | biome: human-associated habitat; feature: organic feature; material: feces | place: Cameroon | collected 2013-10 ... | reverse complement strand
ATATAAATAGTAATAAAATAATTATTTCTATATTATTTCTCTCTTGTTTTTATTTAAGTAGACTTTTCTCCTACCTTTCTCCAACAAAAAAATCCCACTATCTAACTCAAATTTCAATTTTTAAATTTTAATTTTCTCATATCTTCCTATCAATTGCTCCGCGCAGAACGAACTCATAGTAACCAATCTTCTTTTACTTCGCGCACAGAACCAACTCATAGTATAAATAAAGAGGAAGTATTTCTACTTCCTCTCTTAGCTTTCCTTGTCTCTACACTATCAATTTTTCTATTCTTATTGAGTCCAAAATAATCATTTATTTACAATTATTCAGCTTTTACTATGGGTTATTCTTCGCTATCATTTTTGCTACGATTCTCGCTAGATTTATCTATTAGCATCCAACAAAGTAAATCCATATCAGCAGCATCTACTGTGGCCGCATCATATTCAAAGCGAGTCCATACTCCATCCTTACCAACAACATAACGTTTATTCATACGCCCGCAGATACAAAAATTCCCATTGGTATCTAAGTGATGTTGCTGAAACTTAATAATATCTTCTTCCGTTACACTTTTATCGAATCCAATCCAAAACATAGACATATTAGTTTTGTTATGCCCTTGACAAGACATAATAGTTTTTAATCCATGAGAATTGAAATACTTTACCATTGGAACTACTAAAGGGTCATAGTCAATATCCATTAGTACTTCTCCCAAGTAAACTCATCATAATCTCCTCTTGGGGCTTCTTCTGCGCAGATATCACCAATTTCATCATCAGTAGCATCATCAGGAACATCAATGACTTCATTATAAGTATAAGTAACATAAACCTTCATGTTATTCTCCCTTCTCTCCGCGCGCATAGCAAGTTTTGTAATTCTTGAAACCAGGATGCTCTTTCATAAATGGTTCGACAACTTCTTTAATAGCATTCAAAGCAGTTCTATGGTCTGCAAAATAGGTTGTACTAATAGTTTGCTGAGCTACATTATTAGTGGTATAAAATACACCATTCTGATTATCATAATAAATTGTGTACTTACACTGGTTGTCACTCCAATCAATCTTATCCCCATCGTGTTCCATGGAATAACGCCAGAGCCGACGCGCAAGAATTTCTTCAAGGGCGCGCTGTTTGAGAAGTTCCTCATCAGTACAATAGTTAGCAACTTCATAACGAACTGAATCACCATCATAATTTAGTTCGCAAAAACTATCGACTTCTCCAATACTAGTAATAGTGTAATAATTATCACCATAGCTCTGTCGTTCAAAAAGAGAAGGCTTCTCTTTCTTTGTCTCTACCTTCTTCTCTAAAGTCGCGCGCAGTTCAGAAATCTGTGAATCATTCAGCAGGACTTTCACACCATCAATACAAATATAGTTATCCATTATTCTTTTCTCCTTTCACTAGCCCCACACAAAATGGAGTGACAATATCTTCAATGGCCGCATAAGCATCGGCAAGATTCTTGAAGTAAACTGCGCCAAGAGTATCTCTGCTCCAATCGGTGGCCTTGACTTCAAATTTATTTACTGTATTATTCCAAATAATAGCATACTTCATGCCCTCACCATTGGGGTCTAGCTTGCCACCATTCGCGCGATAAGCATAACGCCAAAGTAAACGATTGATTACTTCATCATAGGAACGCTCAGTAATAACTTGTTTATCGGTGCAATAATTAGCAACGTAATAAAGGTCATCATCAACCATATCACGAATGTCCTCATCCTCTTCAACTTCGCCATTCTCAGCAATAAGATAATACTTTTCATTTTTATTTACTCTATCAAAGATATCTCGACTACCAAGTTTCTTATCATCAACCATCATCTGAATCATATTGGACTGAAAATCAGTAAGTTCAATTTTCTCACCATTGAGCATGATATAGTTATTCATTGTTATTCTCCCTAAAAATAATTTTCCAATATCTATCCCAAAGAGCGTTATAATAATCTTCCTGTTTAGGCCCTCCATAACATGCATTACTAGCTAATTCAGACCAAATACAACGATTATTCTGTTCGCAAAGGAAACAAAATTCCTTAGCAGAAATTTCATCTTCCTTGAATCCAAAATCTCTAAACATCTTTCTCATAATTTCATTACGAGGAATAAGAAAGAGTTTATCATCTTCTCTTTCAAGAAGGCAATATTCGCTAATTGCCCGAAGCTTAGAACCTTTATAGGTAAGATTATCAATCAATGCCATAATCAATTCCCCTTTCTTTCACTTTTTATATATATTATACCAAATATTTATAAAAATTTCAAATTATATTTGTTCATAATTCTGCGCGCAGACCAAACTGCTATATCACTACAATTCAATCTGCGCGCAGAATTATATAATTTTCACATGAATAGATGTATCCCAATCAACCATCTTACCAATAATTGTAATCTCTGGTGGCTCTTCAATTCGGCTACTTACTTTTGTCTTTATTACTCCATCAGCGTCAAGCATTGTCTCCCTATCTTGAATGGTCTTCGCACTAATTGTAATTTCACAAGCTTCCAAAACACCGAGAGTTGTACCATCAACCGTAGTAATGTATAGAATCTCATCTCTATCAAGCCCCATTAGCCCATCAACCCCATAATAAAATCATACAATGTCTTCTCTGGCAGCGCCACCGCTTCAATGATATCAAAAATCTGACATCCAATAACTGCAAAGCAAATAAGGCCGATAATGATTCTAAATACCCATCCAAGAACCCATTCATCATCTAGTGTGTCTTCTTTACATGAATTCTTAGTCAACTTCCAAGTAATTAGAAATACAATCCCTGCAATTGCAATCCAAGCCACACTAGTCCAAATCTCATAATTGATTATGCGCGCAGCAAGGTCAGTTAGATAAGGCATAACATTCTGTGAAGTCCAGTCAATAGCAATACCAAATCTCTCACAAAGGGCATCAAGAATCTCAATAAACTGACTACTAAAACTCACGGTACGACTACCTCCAAATTATTCATAAAGTCTTCAAATTCTTTTGAACAATTCTTACAAAGCATATAATGCTTAGGCTTATTGAAGCCACGATAATTATATGGCTTAGTATCTAAAGCCAGACACTCTTCTCCATCAAAAGCAGACACACCAAGGTCGATATCTCTTTTACATCTATCGCATCTATATACAATCATCTTTCATACTCCATTTCATCATCGTCTTCAATATAATCATAGCAGTCGCGCGCATAAAAACTTGCCATATTGTCTCGACTTCTATTTAAATGCTGTCTTGCTCTGCGCGCAGAAACATAATTAGGATGCCAATCATCATTCATTTCTTCAATGTCTTCATAAGTAGGTAGATAATAGTTCATATCAATTTCCTTTCATATAAAAACCACAGTTAGGGCAGTAATTATCGTTACTAAGAGTTGGTCTTGGCGCTCCACAGTTCTCACATTCATAGCACCAAACACCATACACACTTCTTCCAACCCATTTTGAAGTAGGAGTATTTACAAGGTCAATAGCTTCTTTATAGTCTTTTGTTTCCACTATCAACCCACTCCTTCATTGCAGCAACACCATTCATTATTGCCGCAAAGCCAAACATACCCCACTCGAAGAGTCTGCCATTTACAAACTCATTATGCGCGCAGAAAATACAACCGATACAAAGGAATAATGAAATAACAAATCCATAATCTCTATTCTTCATCTTTATTTACCTCAGTATTTAGCGAGTCAAGAATAATATTGTAATCTCCAATTTTAGGATTTGCCTTTGACTTTTCAATCATACCTGCCACAAATAATGCTAACTGTTCAGGTGTTCCATTCACAATTAGGTCAAAGTAAGTTTTGGATGTTACCTTCTTACTTGCTTTTCTCTCATTCCGCGCGCGGACCAAATCACATTCATCAGGACAACCATGATGATAACATTCTGGTGCATCTTTTTGTCCATAGCAAACTCCTATCTTACCATAAATAGGACGTTCTGAATTTTCCCATCCCTTTACTGTTTTATATTCATGGTAAAACTCACAGTTGTTCATATCCAAAGCCCTCCATTGTAGTGCCATAGCATACTACTTTGTTTCCAGTATTATGAGCGGCAAGTAATTCAGCAAAACATACGTCAAAATTATCTACATAAACTGGTTTATCAGTCTTTCTTCCACGTCTATCGGTAAATTCATAAATTGTAAATACTTCAACATCAGAATCTACTCCTAATTCATTCTCTACTTCGATAACTTTATTGACCATTTCTCTCTTAGTTACAGAAGTAGGAACAACAATTACTCCATTATTTTCAACTGCCTCTCTAGCAATCCAAGTAGAAACGCCACAGCCACGCTGACCAACAAGAATATCAAAATTATTCATTATTATTTGTCTCCTCTTCAATTAGCACTTTCAATTGTGCAATCTTGGCTCTGGTTTGCCTATTAGTAATTCTCATATCCTCAATGCGCTTTTTAGTATCTTCAATTTCATTCTTCCAAATCTCAATGCGCTTTTCATCATAGTCTAATTTAGCTTCGAGTTTCTTCAAATTGATTTCATTAGGACTTACCGTGCGATACTTTTCAAAATTAATTTTATCTTGATTACTAACAAACACTTTATACGCATGAGAAGGATTCAGACCCATCTGAACTTCTCGATAAAACTCTTCAACACTGATAACTCCATAACGTGAGTTATCCTTGATGAATTCTCTAATTTCATGACATCCAGGAACTTTGCATACATATCGTTCCTGATTTTCATATACAACAGGATAAACCTCTTTACTATACTCACCTGTGCGATATCTGACAACAAAAATCTTTCCAAGTTTACTCATCGTCGTAATCCCTCACTACTCTTTCAACTTTGTAATCAAGCCAATTATCACGATGGTCAAGATAGACCTCACGAATATCATCCTCGCTAGGTTCTTCATCTAAACCATAGGCTTCACTTAGTTCGTCTCTAACATCTTCCCAACTTGGAAGGCCATGGAGACCTTCCATACTTTCGTATTCCTGAACTGCAAGTAAATAGGCAGTGTCCAGAGCATCTTCCTCGGTTCTAAATTCATCGGTATACTGATAAGTGGCACCACCAAAACTACCACCTAAACCAGCATAAATTTTATATTTCATAATTATTACCCCAACTCAATCAATTCAACTCTGTCATAATAATCGCCATAGAACCAACGAAGCCAAATATTTCTGCGCGCGGCCTGACCCTCTGTAATGCGCTTATTGAATGAAGTTACTTCCTGATAAAGTTCAGTGGAACCAATGTTGTTATCATTGTTAGTGTAGTTCTGCTCAAGTCTCCATTCAAGAGCCGCGCGCTCAGTCTCTAACTTCTCATACTTGATATCAGAAGTAATGTTCTCAGATATGATACCATACATAAAGAAAGTAAGAACACCAATTGCAATACAACCAGTAATAACCATAGAAATTTCTAATGCATCCCAGCCAGTCATTTCACAAGGCTTCTCATTCTTTCTGGCAAACTTGAATAACTTCCAACTAGCAAGTAAACCAATAATAGGGAAAATAATAATCATAATTTACTCCTTATATTATTTCAAATTTTTAGTAATTAGCGCGCGGAACAGAGTTTTGAATATAGAGTTTGATGGTGGTCAATGCCATACACGCTTCATCTACTTCATCAGTGCTAAGCGCATCACCATAATCAAGATAATCAATCATACTATCTAACTTTTCAACCGATTCAAGTGCTTCATCAATAGTAGGACGATAATTAGTATTCATAAATCAAATCTCCTCAATTTCTGTATAATCCCAACCATCAGGAGTCTCACAGCAGATTGCTAGACAAAATAGAGTTTTATAGATAACTGTATTGCCAACCGCAAAACAACGCTTTTTATATTCTCTCAAATTTTCCCAAAAATCAGGTTCGTCATCATATTTATTTTGAGTATAAAGATACCAACTATTATAAAGTTCTTCTTCTGCCAATGCAAGCACCATTTCCTGTGCATCAGATTCAGAAGAACAAATACAAAGTGATTCATAAGGAGAAGCATTATTACAAACAAGGTACTTAGTCATTTTCAAACTCTCCTTTCGGAAATTCAATCTTGCCACACCAGTTCCAAACTGACTCACAACTATAACTATAAGCATAATAATGCTTTGATTTATTCACCAAATTATAGAACTTCTCTGCACTTCTTTTGAAGAGGAAATAGTGTGTTTCCTCTGGATAATCACATCCATCATCACCAATCCATGTAACTGGAACTGCCCAAATATGGAATTTCTTTAGAAACATAATCAGTCTCCTCTCTCATTTTCTATATATATTATATCATATATTTCAGAAAATTTCAAATTATAAAATGAAAGTTGCTAAACTTTCACTCTGCGCGCAGAACAAAACTTTAGCAACTCTTATCCATAATATCCTCCATCAGGAGCATCGCGTTTATACTTTTTACAACCAAGTGGATTTTCATGGCAACCACCATAAGCACCTTCATAAACACACTTATGACAGTCACGCATAATAGCCTTATCACCAAGAGCAATAGTTTCTATATTCGCAAACTGTCCATAATACTCTGAGACAACTTTCTCAATAATTCCTGGATGCTCTTTTACCTCTTTATCAAATTTATCTATTACTCTAGTCATCATATCCAACTCACAGAACGTTCCTTGCCAGTGAGGGCAATTACCCTCTGGTGCTTTACATGGTCCATGCCCATATCCACAATCCATATTCAAACCTCCAATGTCTCAAACGCATAACCATCCTCAGTCGTATAGTTGATATATCTAATTCCGCATTTCCTAATCAATTTCATACAACTTGGACACGGTCTACTCATAGCCAAACTTCCATCTTTATGTTCCCTATACACATAAAGTTCAGCATTGTTCAACTTTATCTTATTCTTCAAAATTGGCATCAGCGCCGCGCATTCAGCATGAACTTTGCCAGGACAAAAGACTCCATGTCTTTCGATATCCATTCTTGCTTGAATAGAATCACACTTCGTATTACTATTATATCCACTCGATACGATTCTATGCTTATCTACAATCACACAACCCAAGTGATGCCTCGGATAGTCTGATAATTCACTCACTGCGCGCGCAGCACGAAAATAAGCACGTTGCGATTTAGTCGGCATTATGAGATTCCGAAAGTTTATCGTAATATCCAGGATAATTAGTAAAAATAACATCGCTGACCCAATTATTGAGTTCCATTGCAGTTTTCAAATCACAAGAGCTTAAAGTCATACTAAGTCTATTCCAAAAGAGGATTTCTTCAATAAACTTCTGCTCTGCTTCGTTGACTTTGAGAGCAATTTTATCTGCCTTGTTCCAACGAATAAGATAGTCAAGATAAAGGTCGCGTTTCATATTCATTCTCCTTCCCTTGGAAAATTAGTAATAATAATGTCGTGCATTTTCCAATATAAGTCCCAAGCCGCTTGAGGGTCATAGTCGTTAAGAATAACTACCATATTATTATAAAAAATAATTTCATCAAGTAAAGCTATTCTTGTCTTGTAAATTTTGCTCATTGTAGCAGACTGTTTTCCACAGAAAACTATATGGTCGATATACTGTTTGTTCATTACTCTCCCTCACTTTCTATAATAATTATATCATAACTATAACAAAATTTCAAATTCTATTATATTTCTCTCACACTTCGCGCAGTTCAAATTCCTATTAACTTATAGACCGCGCGCCGTGAGAGAAAACTCCCACGGCGCAACTATCAATCAAACATATCAGTGTCCTTGGTAGGAAGACCATACTCACTATAAACAGGAGCAAGAGTACCCTCTACATCGGAGCAATAATAAAGAAAACCATTCTTATCTTTGACGATACTATACACACGGTCTTGATGATTCTTCACTCGAATACCAGTGTCAGTAAAGACTGGAATAGCTGAACCGGCATTAGCACCAATACTGTTATGACCATTACAAGCAGTAATCACCAAGCACATAACCAGTGCAAGACAAAACATAAATACTTTCTTCATCACTTCTTCTCCATCTGATTCAGGCGGCGCTTAGTCTTATTGACCAGACGCTTATTAGTGTCACCCTTAGACATTAGCTTAGAAATACGATTGAGATAATGGTCGTAAGTTCGGAAATTCATAGACAATTCTCCTTTATAAATTTATGGCAGAGGATAGACGTGCTGGCCGTCTTTCTCTCGGGTCAAAGCCGAGCGTGTCCACTGGTCCACTAATCCTCTAAATAAATCAAGACTTTACCCACTTCCGAGCCGAACCAAGTAAAGTCTCTACACATCAACCATCAAACTAAAGCATTATCATACTGTTGCTCAACCAGTAGAACTATACTTATACAAAGTCAAGGATTTTTGACTTTTGATAATTGCCGCGCATTTGTGGTCTCTGTGCTACGATTAGCCATCACGGACAATTTAAATGAGAATCAATCATTTTTGGGAGTGTTAGTTGATTCAATGCTCACTCATGGGAGTCGGTACGGGATTTGAACCCGTGTCACTGACGTGAAAAGCCAGTATCTTAGCCCGCTTGACTAACCGACCAAACTAAAGTTCATAATGTGGGTGAATAGTCAATTCATAAATCAAATTAGCCACACAAGGAACGTGTTCGCAACATTTATCATATTCTGTTCTATGTTCAATATCATTGATATGAATTAGGCAATCAACACACTCATGACTTTCACAGAACTTTATTGCTTTCTTTATAATGTCTTCCGGTGCACATTGAACTACTTCTTTCCAATCCATATCAATTACCTCTTTTATAGACGTCTCTCTGTCTTTCCAGAGTGCCAGTCATCTTTTGTTATTCAGGGATTCCCGCGGGATGAATGATGACATACCCCTCCAAAGGCCGCATAGGAGTCGAACCTCTCTTCCTCCGTAAAAGGATGGCGTGCTACCGTTACACTAATCGGCCAGGCCTGCCAGTCTTTCCTGGCTGTCAACTACCTTCCGGGCACTCTCGCGCGATGAGCGTAGTAGTTACCACATAGCAATGCTTAGTTCTGGATTCGAACCAGAGTCTCCGCTTCCCGCGGCTAATGCTACCCTTACACCAACTAAGCAAATTGAGGGAGAAAGGCGTCGCGAACACCCGTGCGCTTGAGGGTCTCCCTTATTCCCATTTTCTATCACACTCTCACAGTCTTACAATCTTTCACGGGAAACTGTGATGGTAGGCCCGCGCTTTACTGGTGATTGCTACCAGAAGACTGCCTTAGAGTACTTGCTCTAAAGAACTGCTTCTCAGAATTAGAATACAGACTACCTCCACGGGACTTTCACCCGCCGAATCCATCTCTAATAACCGCCTCGTCTGTATTTTTGTTGTATGCTACTACGGCTTTTTCTCGCCTACACCAACCTTACCACTTCCTCACATACAACTCAACCAGTATCAACTGGATTTATTGAGTGGACTAGCGTTCATCACCACTCTGTACAGTCTCTCGCTACTGCTATGGAAAACTACTATTCAATTTTCATAGTCAACCATAGATAATGAGCACAGCGCATTGAAGTCTATGGATTTACAATCTTTTTGATTGCCGTCAACTGCTACATCTAACGTCAAGATTAGCAGCTTCAATGAGTGGACTAGCTAACCTATTCAATCACCACTCTGTATGGTCTATTTGCAATCACCACTTTGGAGGACTCGATTACTGTCCACACGGTAGCCTCGCTACGGCCGATACGAGGTCTTCGGTTTACTCTTCCTACACGCTTAGACCGAGTAATCGTCATTACTTCCCCATCTAAGCCTTTCAGCCCTTCCTCACATATACGACACCCTCGGAAGAAGAAACCTTACTTGCGGTGTCCAATGGCCATTTGAACTCTCCTATAAAGCCGCCGCATCGACTAATACTCACGTTCCCCGTGTTTTGAATGCTTTCTGCAAGACGTGAGACTGACCAGCATTAGGAGAGTTGGCGCACTTTTGGACTCTCCCGAATTTGACGCGCATACCAGTTTTGCCCTCGCACCGGACGAGTCGAACGCCGCGGTTCAGAGAATCGAACTCCTCTATACTGGTTGGCTACTACCGTTTCACCATGGTAATCATATGACGGTTTCTCTGTCGTCTACATAACTTAGCCTAATAGACACATGATCTATGTTGGGGTTTCTACCAACTATTTCATATGATTTGGTAGTCAGGTTATTTATACTCTCACCGACCATTCGAGTTTCGGAAGAACTTATCAGTCAAAAAGTTGAGATTTACAAATAGGACAGAAGCCGGCATGAAGCTCTTTGCTGTCTTTGAAATCGTCATACGCAACTACATCGTCACAGTGTGGACATATGAACCAGAGATTATTCTCTTCCATGTCATCCTCATTATCGAGGAAAGAATAGACGCCATACGTTTCAACAATATCATAAGTCAACTGTAAGAACTGTCTTCTATTCATTTTGTTTACCTCTCTCACTTTCTATAAATATTATAGCAAAGATTTAGGAACTTTTCAAATTTTAGAAGTCAGATTTCAGAAAATTTTTCTTTCTCTTTTTCTCACTTTCTATATATATT
>ERZ1026876.1660-NODE-1660-length-10592-cov-3.635285_pt1 | contig 10592 bp, 7 predicted proteins | sample MGYA00380168_ERZ1026876 | MGnify/ENA primary metagenome ERZ1026876 (study PRJEB33269, sample SAMEA4719804) | human gut metagenome | biome: human-associated habitat; feature: organic feature; material: feces | place: Cameroon | collected 2013-10 ... | reverse complement strand
GCAGTAAAAAACAAAAAAGAGTAGTACCCTGGCGATTAAAAAATCGTCAGTTCGTACTACTCTTAGAATGTACCAGATAAATGGCCTTGCTTAAGCTTCTGCAGACAAAGTGCATCTGCAGGATATACTGCTTATTTAATTGTCCGCAGGTAAATGAGCCGGAGGCTTATGCTTACTTGCGGTTTTGAAGAGCTTAGTTTAAGTGTACTTGAAATACAGGGGAATGTCAAGGGTGCAGGGGAGCGCATTGCTTCAGCCGCTTTTTTGCATGCACTATTCCTCTGCCCCAAAATCATCCGTTTGGCAACAAACTTTTCACAAAAAATATGTATCACTATTTGTCAATAGCCCATATTTAGTGTATAATAAAGTAGAGAGTATGTGTGCGGACACAGTATCAAATTCAATTTCTACATTTGTACGGAAGAATGTAAAATAAAAAATGGAGGTGTATTTTTTTTGGGTAAATTTCAACATAAGGTCCAGATTATCCCGCTGGGTGGTTTGGGCGAAATTGGTAAAAATATGACGGTATTCCGTTACGGGGACGACATGATCCTGATTGATGCAGGCCTGATGTTCCCTGAAGACGATATGCTCGGCATTGACTTGGTTATTCCCGATATTACATATTTGGTTGAGAATAAAGATAAAATTAAGGGTATCTTTCTGACACATGGTCACGAGGACCATATCGGTGCGCTGCCCTATGTTATGAAACAAATTGATTGTCCCGTTTATGGTACCGCACTTACTCTGGGTATTTTACAAGGCCGCTTGAAGGAAAACGGTGTAGGCAACGAAAACCTGCACGTAGTAAAACCCGGTGACAAGATTAACGCCGGTGCCTTTAAGCTCGATTTCATCCGCGTAAACCACAGCATTCCCGACGCTGTTGCTATCGCGATTACTACTCCTATCGGTGTTATCATCCACACCGGTGACTTCAAAATCGACCACACTCCTGTTGACGGACAGGTTATGGAATTCAATAAATTTGCCGAATACGGCGACCGCGGTGTACTGTGCCTGCTGGCAGACAGCACCAACGCCGAGCGTCCGGGCTTCACTCCCAGCGAAAAAATGGTTGGCCAGACCTTTGACGAGGAGTTCCGCTATGCTAAGCATCGTATTATAGTAGCAACCTTCTCCTCTAACGTACATCGTATCCAGCAGGTTATTGATACTGCTGTGAAGTACGACCGTAAGGTAGCAGTTATCGGCCGCAGCATGGTGAATGTTGTTAATATCGCTAAGGAGCTGGGTTATCTGAAGGTTCCCGAGGGCGTTTTGATTGATATTGATGAAACTCATAACTATACGCCGGAAAAGGTTGTTATTATCACCACCGGCAGTCAGGGCGAGCCGATGAGCGCGCTCACCCGTATGGCTATGAATGACCATAAAAAGGTTGATATTATGCCCGGTGATACAGTAATTATTTCTGCTACACCTATTCCGGGCAACGAAAAGCTTGTTTCCCGTACTATCGACCATCTGTACAAGCTGGGTGCGGACGTTATTTATGAAAAGAGCAACGGCGTCCACGTTTCCGGCCACGCCAGCCAGGAGGAAATCAAGATGATGCACAATCTGGTGCGTCCGCGTTTCTTCATGCCTGTGCATGGTGAATACCGTCATCTCGTTAAGCATGCCAACTTGGCAAAATCCCTTGGCATGCCGGCAGACCACATCGTTATCGGTGAAAACGGCAGCGTTATCGAACTGACCAAGAGCAGCATTACCATTAACGGCAAGGTGCCTGCAGGCAAGGTGCTGGTTGACGGCTTGGGTGTCGGTGACGTAGGCAACATCGTACTGCGCGACCGTCGTCAGCTTTCTCAGGACGGTATTATGATTGTTGTTGTAACCATCGACAAGGAATCCTGCCATGTGGTTTCCGGTCCGGATATCGTTTCCCGCGGCTTTGTTTATGTACGCGAGGCCGAGGACCTGATGGATGAAGCACGCGACAAGGTGCAGGCTGCGCTGGACCGCTGCGAGGAAAACAATGTTTCCGAATGGTCGGCAATCAAGTCCACCGTGCGTGATTCTCTGGGACGCTTCCTGTTCGAAAGAACCCGTCGTCGCCCGATGATTCTGCCGATTATCATGGAGATTTGATAGTTTTCAGTGACTAGTGATTAGTGAATAGTTTTTTGTGAGCGGTTGTCAGCAGTCAGCTGATAACAGATGACTGCTGACTGCTACGATTTTAGGAGTTGTCTTATCTTGCGCAAGGAAAGAAGAAGGAAGCAACAGAATAGAAGCTACTCGCGCCCTGTCGGCGTTGTCTGCCTGCTTATGGGTCTGCTGTTTGCAGCCGCGCTTCTTATGACGGCTGAGGACGGCGTGATGCATTATGCTTATCTGGTGGAGCAGAATCTGCTGGGTAAGGGTGTCTTTCTGCTGCCTTTGGCTTTCTTTGCTGCGTCCTGGCAGCTGCTTAGAGGACAATTTGGTGTTTTTAACAAGAGAACATTAATTTTTACTTTGGTGACGCTGTGCCTTACAGGCACAGCTCATCATGTTTTTGTGCCTGTTGGCTCTGAGCTGGAGCCTTCGCTGATAGCGGATGGCGGCGGTCTTATAGGCGGCCTTTTGCTGAAGCTGCTGCGTTCCTTTGCCGGTGATGTGACGGTTTATATTATTCTGGCCTTAGGCTGGCTGTGGCTGCTTGGCCTGGTGCTGCCGCTGCGCAAATGGTGGGAGCTGTGGCAGGATTACCTGACCTCCGACGAGATTACGCTGGTGCGCCCAGGTGACAAGGTGAGGGAGGAGCGCGTGCGTCCCGAGCCTGCGGTAAGAGCTGTGTTCAAACGCAAGCAGGCCGCGCCTCAACAGCATGCCGCTCCTGCGGATAACGTTATCAGCAACTATACCAGCCCAGAATTTGATGCCTTCAACGAGGGCGTGCAGAAGAAAAGTGCTTTCAGAAGCATTTTGGGCTTTGCCAAAAACAAGAGCGTTTACGAAAAATCTCCTTTAAAAGAGGAAATAGAGCGTGACCCGGTGCAGCTGCCCGAATGGGAGCAGTCCAAACCCGAGGTCATTGTAAGACCGATTATCAATTATGACGATGATTACGAGCCGGACAGCCGCTTTCTGGATGATGCGGAGCCGCAGGCTGCCGAACCTGAGCCGGAGCCCGAACCGGAGCGTCCTGCTTCCGTAATCCGCAATACCTATCGCGAGGAGGCTGCAGCGTTTGCAGTGCCTGTTAAGGCAGAGCCGCAGCCTGAGCCCGAACCGGAGAAGCCGGCCGTAACGATTTTTGACAGCGCAGATAAAATTGCCGCAGCGGCGCCTGCTCCGCAGACTGCAGCAGCATATGAGCCTGAAGCGCAGGCCGCGAGCAGCTATCAGCTGCCCCCGCTGGAGCTTCTCGATACGCCGAAGGCCAGCGACCCGTCCACCTATCAGAAGGACATCATGGACCAATGTGCGGTGCTGGAGCAGACTTTGGCAGACTTCAAGGTGCGCGCCAGAGTTGTTGCCGTAACGCGCGGACCGTCGGTTACCCGCTTTGAGCTGGAGCCTGCGGCAGGCGTGAAGGTAAGCTCGGTGGTGAACCTTGCGGATGATATTGCCCTGCGTCTGGCTGCTCCCGGTGTGCGTATCGAGGCGCCGATTCCCGGCAAATCCGCCATCGGCATCGAAGCGCCGAACACGAAGAACGATCCCGTGTGCTTCCGTGAGGTTGTGGAGGCAGGCAGTGTGCGCAATGCCAAGGAGCATCTGTGCATCGGTCTGGGCAAGGATATCAGCGGTGATATTATTTCCGCCGACCTTGCGAAAATGCCGCACCTTCTGGTAGCAGGCTCCACGGGCTCCGGTAAATCGGTGTGCATCAATACGATTATCGCCGGTCTTTTGTACCGTGCTACCCCGGACGAGGTTAAACTGATTCTTGTCGACCCTAAGGTCGTAGAATTGTCTAATTACAACGGTATTCCGCATCTGCTGACACCTGTTGTCACCGAGCCGAAAAAGGCAGCCAGCGCGCTGCACTGGGCGGTAGCGGAAATGGAGCGCCGTTATAAGGCGTTTGCCGACAGCCGTGTGCGTGACATCAAAACCTATAACGCACAGGCCGCAGAAAAGATGCCTTATATCGTAATCATCATCGACGAGTTATCCGACCTGATGATGGTAGCCAAGGTTGATGTGGAGGATGCCATCCTGCGTCTGGCACAGAAGGCCCGCGCTGCCGGTATCCATCTGATTCTGGCAACCCAGCGCCCGTCCGTAGATGTTATTACAGGCATCGTCAAGGCGAATATTCCTTCACGTATTGCTTTCGCCGTATCCTCGCAGACAGATTCGCGCACCATTATTGATATGGGCGGTGCCGAAAAGCTGCTGGGCAAGGGCGATATGCTCTTTTACCCCATGGGCTACAACAAGCCCGTGCGTGTGCAGGGTGCCTTCGTCAGCGATGATGAGCTGAATAAAATAGTAGATTTCATTATCAAGCAGTCCATTCCTGTAAATTACAGCGAAGAAGTAACAGAGCAGGAGCTGGAATGTGATAATAAAGGCCATAATGCCGAGGATGCAGGCTCCAATGCGCCTGCAGAGGATGAGCTTTTTGAGGATGCCCTGAGCCTTGTGCTGGACATGGGGCAGGCATCAAGCTCCATGCTGCAGCGACGCTTCCGCATCGGCTATACGCGTGCGGCGCGTCTGGTAGATACCATGGAGGAGCTGGGCATTGTCGGTCAATCTGTAGGCAGCAAGCCACGAGAGGTTATAATGTCGCGTAAGGAAGCGGAGGAACGCTTCCTGCGCCGTGAATAAGCGGAGGTGCAGGCGAAATGGATGATAAGGAAAAGACTGTCGGCGCAATTTTGAAAGAAGCAAGACTGGCCAAGGGTATCTCTCTTGCTGATGCCGAAAAGGCTACCAGTATCCGCAGCCGTTATCTGCAGGCTGTAGAAAATGACGAATATGACAAGACTCCGGGCGAGGTTTTCCTGAAGGGAATAATCCGCAACTACGGTAATTATCTGGGCTTGAACGGTCCGGAGCTTGTTAATGAATATAAAGCAAGTGCTGCCGGTATGGCGGCAGAGGCTGTACGCAGCCAGGGTATCCGCGAGGTGGAAAAGGTCCGTCTCAATATCCAGCTGAAGGATAAGCGTGATATCGGCAGCGGTACAGGCCGCTTTGAAATGCCGGGTTTGCCGAAGCTGCCGATGAAGCAGTGCCTGGCAGGCTTAGCAGCGGTAGCGGTGCTCACAGCAGGCTATTTTGCTATTCCCGCTACAATTGATTATTTTAAAAATATGCCTAAGGAAGAGGCAAAGCAGACCGAGCAGGTTAAGCCTGAAGCTAAAGCACCCGCAGTGCTGGACAAGGTTACCGTTGACCTGGAGGCCGAGGGTGACTGCTGGCTGGAGGCAAGTGCCGACGGCAAGGAGCTTTTTGCCGGCATTCTGCATGCTAAGGAAAGCAAGCATTTCGAGGCTAAGGATAAGCTGATTGTCAAGTACGGCAATATCGGCGTTGTACGCATCAAGGTGAACGGCGAGGCTGTTGACCTGAAGGGCGAGCATGGCGTGGCCGTGAAGACCTATCTGCGCAACGCTCCCGCACAGCCTGCAGCCGCAGCTAAGGCAGAGGAGACTGCACCGCAGCCCGTAGCCGAAGCCAAGGCCGCACCTGCTGCCGCAGTAGAGGAAGCGCCGCAGCCGGCAGCAGCCGCACCTGCGCCGAAGGCAGAAGAACCGAAGCCGCAGGCTGAGGTTAAGCAGGCTGAGCCGCAGCAGCCGCAGGCTGCCGGCGAAGCGAAGGCCGATAAGAAGAAATAATAATTTGTTCAGGAGTTTTTAATGAAACAGTTTTTACCAATTTCCGCTCAAGAAATTGCCGAGCGTGGCTGGGAGCAGATTGACTTTCTGTTTATCAGCGGCGATGCTTATGTAGACCACCCCTCCTTCGGTCCGGCAGTAATCTGCCGTGTACTGGAGGCGCATGGCTACAAGGTAGCTATGCTGTGCCAGCCGCGTTGGGATAAAGCAGAATATCTGGCAGAGCTGGGCAAGCCGCGACTGGGCGTGCTTATTTCCGGCGGCAACCTTGACTCCATGCTGTGCCGTTATACGGCAGCCAAGAATGAGCGTGCTGTCGACAAGTATACCGCAGGCGGCGCGGTGGGACAGCGTCCCGACCATGCTACGGCCGTTTATGCGCAGCTCGTCAAAAAGCTGTGGCCGGATATGCCTGTAGTTATCGGCGGCATTGAAGCCAGCCTGCGCCGTTTTGTGCATTTCGACTACTGGGAAAACAAGCTGATGCCCTCTATTCTGGAGGCCAGCGGTGCGGACCTTTTGGTTTACGGCATGGGCGAAAAGCAGGTAGTGGAAATTGCCGACTATCTGGCAGGCGGTGCCTCTGCCGAGGATATGCATTACATCCGCGGTACGGCGTATATGTCCGACACTCTGCCCGATGACGAATATGTGGAGCTTCCCGACTGGAAGGCTATCAAGGACGACCGCAAGGAATTTGCCAGAGCCTTCAAGCTGCAGAGCAAGGAGCAGGACCCGTTTTATGGCAAAATCGTAGTCCAGAAGGGACAGAAGAAATATATCGTGCAGAATCCGAACATCTTCCCACTGACGATGGAGGAGATGGACGCTATCTATGATCTGCCCTATATGCGTAAGTGGCATCCGAGCTACGATGCCAAGGGAGGCGTTGCGGCGCTGGAGGAGGTTCAGTTCAGCCTTGTCAGCAGCAGAGGCTGCTTCGGCAGCTGTTCCTTCTGCGCTATTCATGCGCATCAGGGACGCATCATTCAGGCTCGCAGCCATGAATCTATTCTGCGCGAAGCTAAGATTCTGACGCAGCTGGACGGCTTCAAGGGCTATATCCATGACGTTGGCGGCCCTACGGCCAACTTCCGCCATCCTTCCTGTGCCAAGCAGCTGAAATACGGCGTGTGCAAGGACAGACAGTGCCTGTTCCCCAAGCCGTGCCCCAATATTGATGCCGACCACAGCGATTATATAGCACTTTTGCGCAAGCTGCGCGCTTTACCGGGCGTCAAGAAGGTGTTTATCCGCAGCGGTATCCGTTATGATTATATGCTGGCGGATAAAAAGCAGGATTTCCTCGATGAGCTGTGCCGCTATCACATCAGCGGTCTGCTGAAGGTGGCGCCCGAGCATATCGCACCGCAGGTTCTGGCGCGTATGGGCAAGCCCGGCAAGGATGTTTATCTGAAGTTTATGCGTCTTTATGCGCAAAAAAATAAAGAAATCGGCCTGCCGCAATATCTGGTGCCGTACTTTATTTCCAGCCATCCGGGCTGCACGCTGAACAATGCCATTGAGCTGGCAGAGTTTTTGCGTGATATCAAGCACAATCCGGAGCAGGTGCAGGACTTCATTCCTACTCCCGGCAGTGCGGCAACGGCGATGTATTATTCCGGCGTCGACCCAGAAAGCGGTGAAACCGTATTTGTGGCCCGCAATCCGCATGATAAAGCAATGCAGCGTGCGCTGATGCAGTACCGTACTCCGCGTAACCGCAAGCTGGTGCTGGAGGCACTGCAGAAGGCAGGCCGTATGGACCTTGTGGGCAGCGGACCTAAATGCCTGCTGCATACGGAGCAGGAGCAGCGCGGCGGAGCGCGTGGCGCGAAGCGTGATGCATCTCGCGGTCCGAAGCGTAATGCAAACCGCAGTGCTGCCGGCAGTGGAGCGCGTAATGCAACGCGCAGTACCGCTTCAGGCAGTACCGGTGGAAAAAGGCGTGAGGATAAGCGCCGCAGATAGTAACGGAGGGATGAGATGATCCGTTGTATCTTTTTAGTGCTGATATTGGCCGGAATACTGACGGGAGGCTGCGGTGAGCAGCCTGCACCTGTACAGAACGCAGGGGCAAAAACCATTATCCTGTATTCCGAGCTTGATAATAAGTTTACTGAAAATCTGGTGGATGCCTTCAACAGGGAGCAGAAGGATAAGCTGCAGCTGAAGGCTGTTTACGAGCTGAAGCCCGGCGGGGAGCTGCCGGACGTTGTGCTGGCCGAGCAGCGCACGCTTGCCGGCCTGAAGCGTCAGGGAAGCCTGAAGCCTGTGGCCTTTGCCGATGGCGACAGACTGCCGCAGAAGTTCCGTGACGCAGATTTAAGCTGGTACGGCGTTTTCTATGATCCGATAGTTTTTCTGGTCAACCAGCAGTACGCCCGTACCGTCGGTCAGGCCAATATCTGCAGCTGGCAGGATTTGGCAGGAAAAGAGCAGCTGCGCATTGCTCTGGAAAATTTATCCGACAGCAACAGCACGCAAAACTTTCTGGCAGGTCTGGCAGATCGCTTCGGCGAGGATGAATCGCTGGAGTATTTAGGCAATATCAACCGCTTTATCGGGCAATATGCCAAGTTCCCTTTTACACCTGTGCGCATGGCGGCGGTAGGTGATGCGGATGTGGCTATAACCAGACAAAGCTACGTGTTTAAATATCTGGAAAATAAATTTCCCGCTTATGTTGTCTATCCCAAGGAAGGCACGCCGGTAAATCTTTTCTGCGTAGGCCTGTTTAAGAATACTGCCGATGATTTGCAGGGCCTTGCGGTTATGGAATGGCTTTTGACAAGCGAGCAGGTGCAGGCGATTGCGCAGGAAAACGCCACAGGCTATCTTTTCCTGTTCCCGCGCGGTTTTGACGAGGCTGCTGCCGATGCAGATAAAATCTGGCTCAACAGCAGCTATCTGGAGCCCGATAAGCAGGACGGACTGACGAATAAGTGGCTGAGTAAGGTAAGATTCAGTAAATAGTGATTAGTGATTAGATTATAGTGATTTATGCTCTTGCTTGCTGTCCCGACAGCTAGAGTGAGGGCAGCAGGTTTTGGAGGTAAAGAATGAAAATAGGTATGGTCAGCCTCGGCTGTCCCAAAAATCTGGTAGATTCTGAAGTTATGCTGGGTATTATCAAGGATAAGCAGCTGGAGATTACCAATGATCCCGCAGATGCCGAACTGATTATTGTTAATACCTGCGGTTTTATCGAAAGTGCGAAGGAGGAATCCATCAGCACAATTTTACAAATGGCGCAATATAAGGAGGATGGCAGCTGCAAGTATCTGATTATGACAGGCTGCCTCGGCCAGCGTTATGCTGACGAGCTTTTCGAAAGCATGCCGGAGGTTGACGCTATCGTCGGCACCGACAGCTTCACCGATATCGGCTGGGTTATCGACCAGGTGCTGGCAGGCAAGCGCGTGAAGCACTTGCAGAAGCTGGAAAGCAAAAATGTGCAGGCTCCGCCCAGAATGCTGACTACGCCTGATTACATGGCGTATCTGAAAATTGCCGAGGGCTGCGACAACTGCTGCTCCTACTGCATTATTCCGCAGCTGCGCGGTCCCTACACCAGCCGTCCTTATGATGAGGTTATGGCAGAGGCAAGAAGCCTTGCTGCTCACGGCGTCAAGGAGCTGATTGTAGTTGCGCAGGACACCACCCGCTACGGCGAGGACCTTACCGGCAAGCTGCTTTTGCCGCAGCTGCTGCGTGACCTCAACGAGCTGGAGGGCATTAAGTGGATTCGCGTTATGTACCTGTATCCCAACAACTTTACGGACGATTTGATTGCAGCCTTTGCCGAATGCGACAAGGTGTGCAAGTATATTGATATTCCTCTGCAGCATGCCAGCGACAGACTGCTGGACAGCATGAACCGTTACGATACACGCGCGCAGGTAGAGGAGCTTCTGACCAAGCTGCGTGAGCGTATTCCGGGAATTACTATCCGCACTACCTTTATCGTGGGCTTCCCCGGTGAAACCGACGAGGATTTTGCGGAGCTGATGGACTTTGTTGAAAAGCAGCGCTTTGAAAACGCAGGCGTGTTCCAGTATTCCCAAGAGGAGGGTACTGTGGCCGGCGCTATGGAAAACCAGATTGAGCCTGAGGTTAAGGAAAACCGCTATCATGAGCTGATGGCGCTGCAGGCAGGAATTTCCGAAGAAATCCATCAGGAGCGCGAGGATGAGGAGCTGGACGTTATCGTCGAAGGCTTTGATGAAGAAAACCCCGCTCTTGCGGTAGGACGTTCCTATCACGAGGCACCTGATATCGACGGCAACATCTTTATCGAAAATGCCGCCGAGCTGGAGGTAGGCCAGATGGTAAGAGTGCGTATTCTGCAAGGCTTTACCTATGAAATGGTGGCAGAGCTGGTTTAAGAGCGTTGCTGTAAAAGTCAAAATAACCGGTGAGAGGGTGACAGCAGATGAAGGTTGAAATCATTACTACCGGGACGGAGCTGCTGCTGGGTGAAATTTTAAACACCAATGTGCAGTATTTATCCCGCAAGCTGAACAATATAGGCTTTGATGTTTTATATCAAACTACGGTCGGAGATAATCCGGAGCGTATGTGCGCAGTGCTGGAGCAGGCCATGCAGCGTGCCGATATCATCATTACCAGCGGCGGTCTGGGGCCGACGCGCGGTGATATTACCAAGGAGATGGTGATGGAGGTTTGTCATACCGAAGGCTATCTCGATTTGGATACGTGGGGACGCATAGATGCATATTTTGCCAAGAAGGGACTTTGCCCTTCGCAAAATAACGA
>ERZ1026876.1656-NODE-1656-length-10611-cov-3.687571_pt1 | contig 10611 bp, 10 predicted proteins | sample MGYA00380168_ERZ1026876 | MGnify/ENA primary metagenome ERZ1026876 (study PRJEB33269, sample SAMEA4719804) | human gut metagenome | biome: human-associated habitat; feature: organic feature; material: feces | place: Cameroon | collected 2013-10 ... | reverse complement strand
ATAGACGACAATCGTATAGGCTTTGACCCGAACACCACGGGGCAGTACTTTGAAAACATCAGTTGTATTGGCTATTTGCACGATATGTCTATCGGAGAGGTCTTGGCAAAGTTCGCTCATTCTCCAATAGAGACCGAGCAGATACGGCAGATTTACAAAGATTGTGAGATGCAATATACCGTAAATGGACAGACATTCAGCAAAGATACACGCCGTAGCCAAATAGATTTCTATCGTCCGTTGCAATCCGAACAATGCCGTGTCATAGAAATATGGACAAAAGAGCAATTCGATTCGTTTTATTGCCACGACACCGCCAAAGGCGAGCAATATTTTGTCAGTACCATAGAAGAGCAAAATATCATTGCCGAAAACAACCGCCGCATATTGGAGATGGTGCAGGCAGGCGGTACGGCGGAAGACGCTGCACTGATTGAGTATGAATACCGCGTTGAAGAAAAATGGGTGGTTCGTTATCTCACCCCGACGGGATATGTGCTATTGCAAGAGGAAACACCCTATGCCCATGGCTCGCACCCGTTTGTAATCGGTGCTTTCCCTCTCGTGGACGGCGAGATACACTCCTTTGTGGAAGACGCTATCAACCCGCAACGAATGACCAACCGCCTTTTGTCGCGTATCGAGTACCAGCGTATGAATGACATCAAGGGCTTGTTCGTTGTGAATAAGAAAATACGAGCGAAAAGTAATGTTGACTTAAAGGAAATTGCAGCCACCATTACATCGCCTGCTGGTGTTATTGAGTTAGACTGGGAGACTGGAGAAGAGCCATTTAAGAACATCCATAGCACAAGCAGCAAGCAGGACGATGTGCAGATGTTGGGGCAGTATATGAGCCTACTCAACGAAATCACAGGCGCACACGGTGCTATGCGTGGCGAACAAGCCAAGAGCGGAACTCCATCTTCACTCTATGCGCAGGAGACACAGAACGCCAACAACAACATCGCTGATATGATGCAGTGGTATAATGGTCTTATTCGAAAGCGCGACTACAAGATTATGCAGGTTATTCAGCAGTATTACACCGACCGCCGTTACCTCAATATCGCAGGTAAAGACTACAGCGAGGAAAGCAAATGGTACGACCCTAACAAAGTGCGCAACTCGCAGTTCGACCTCGCACTTATCGAAAACCAATCGCAGGGGGTATTCCGTGCGCAGAACGAAAACTTGCTGATGATGTTGTTGCAAAACGGAGCAATCGATGTAGAGACCTACTTGGAGAGCAGCACCTCGCCATTCGCTGACAAGATGTTGGAGCGTATCAAGCAGAAACAGCAGGAAGCCGCCGAAGCGCAGGCAATGCAACCACAAATTGCAGTGCAATAAGGTAGTGGATTGGCAGAGACTTTGAATAATTCAAGAACGAAATACAGGAATATATGAAAACATAATCTCCAATTAATGGCAGAGAAAAAGAAAAACTCTCTGTCAGTAAAAATACAACATTCAGAACGTTTGCAGACAAATGAATGCTATATACAGCCACGTAGCCGCCCGACAGAGAGTAATAATCTATCGCGGCTACGTGGCATTATTATATTATTAAGTGGTGTCTGCGGCTGCAAAAGTACAACTTAAATTTCAAAAATCCAAATGAAAAGCGAACTTTTTGCAAAAATTCTTTCTGTTGTTGCAGAGACGACAGAACTATCAACGGAGATTATTCTCTCTCAAAGTAAAACAGAAGAATGTGTGGCAGCACGAGCATTGTTTGTGCATTTTTGTTGTGTTAAAGGAGTTCCGACTTGTGCTATCAGAGACTATCTCGGGAGGAAACGAAACGACTGCATTACTCATGCTAACTCTGCCTACTACGCCTTCCGCAAGTCTTCGCTATATTTCCGAGACCTTGCCGATATGGTAGAACGTAAGTTGTCCGATATGACATAGAAAAAAAAGCGGCTACTCCGTACGAGAATAGTCGCCTTGAAGTTTTCTATGGTGAAACCGATGATAACTTAAAAGTCAGTCCATATCCAAGACATCGTGCAGCGCGGTTATGTAATACACAGGTTTTCCACCCGCAGTTCTGATTTCCACATCAACAAGGAATGCCTTGGTAAACGGATTAGTCCCCTCGTCTTTTAACATCTGTAGTTTTAGTTCTTCGCTGCAAAAAGATAATGGTAACGGTTTCCCTCCAAATAAGCAATCTATACTACCCTTATTACCGGTCTTGGCTTTTATATCACCTTTTGCTTGACATATAGTGAGGAGTTGCTTTTGATAGATTGTCTCGGTTTGTGGTTGCATTGTGAGTAACTCTTTTTTGAGTGCATTAGACTGATTCTGTACGCTATTTGCGTCTGTAAAAAAGAAATTGCAGTCGTTAAATTCATATTTAGTATCACCATTTATGGCTTTTATACCCACTTCGCCTTTAGGGTCGCTTACCGCAAAAGCCATAGAATCAGACAGATTGTCTAATTCCACCTTTGACAAGTTTGGTTTCTCTCCCTCTCCCTTTACAAGATAATCTTTTATCTTGGATATATAAGACACGAAATCAAAGTAAATGTTAGCCTCTGCTATGAATGGTACAAATGTTTCTGCAAGTTGCAAGAATACATCAATACATCCCTCTTGTATTTTGTTTACATACAATTTCGGTGCAGTGGCGCACATACCTTTTTCCGCTGCATATTGTGTAAATAAACCACATAACCCATTTAGAGATTTTGTAAAATCTCCCACTTCGATAGGTTTGGACTGCTCTATGTGGATGAGTAGCATGTCTGCTTCTTTCTTTGCTTCCATAGTAACTTAATTTTGCTTGCAAAATTACTACAAAATTTCCACATACACAAGATGTTATGTAGCATAGCGATTACAAAAAAATGGAAACAAGTTGTAGTATTCTTGTTTCAACTATGACACAAGTGTCTGTGTATTTGCCGACAATCAACGGATAAGTATTCGTCTGTTAGGCTAAATGTCCGTACTTTTGCAGTGTCGAAACAAAAAGTGTTTTGATACCAATCGCAAAAGGGAAAAGATGCGGACAAATACCTATCATTATGGACGGTAATACTTTAAGCCCTGCTGATGTAATGTTGATGACCAAGCAGCATTGCAATCGCGGAATGGCGGCAACAGGTGTCGGTCTTGCAGCAGGTCTCGGTGGTGGAGCGTTATTGCTTGCTATCGGTTTGGGCTGGGGACTAAACCAAGCCTCCAAGGCGCGTGCAAAAGCAGCCGAGCAAGCGGTTGCAGGTAACAAGGATGCGTTGAACATGATGTCGCAGTTTATGCTGACGGAGCGCAACTCTCGTGAGACTTGGCAGAACGTACACACTCCTACTATCAAGCAGTATGTAGATGTCAGTTCGACGGCTCAACAGGGGCAACAGACATCGGCAACGGCATTGGCTGCGCTTGTGCAAAACGGTGGTTTGAACTCCGCTATCGGCAACTGCGGTTTCTTGCGCGTACAACGCTATTCTGCACCGCAACCGTGCGGGTGCGACACTTGCGACAACTAAACAGAGAGAGGTGGTGCCTCGGAGACGAGGTGCTACCTCTTTTAATCATGTAACCGTCATGTAACTATCATATAACAATTATGGCTCTGTTCGGAAATAAGACCTCGTATGATGTAACACTATTACAGACTACATCAAAAGACGCTTTGAAACGTTCCGCACTACTGATATGCGGTGGTGATGTAAAAGCCGCCACGGAAGTATGTGAGTATTTTATGAAAGATATGCCCAATATGCCCGACTACGACCCGCAAGGCGTGTCGGCATTGACACAAGCCAAAGATACGGCGTTGGGCATTCTCGGGTGGATAGACCAAAACCAAGACAAAGTGTTGGGGTACTATAATATCGTCCGTACAATGATGGGCAAGGCGGGCATATCCATTCCTACGCCTTCCGCTCCTGCCGATGTGCCACCTATACCATAGTGCAGTATGCTGAAACCATATAAGATAGATATGTACGTGTATGCAGGGGACGAGCGGGAAGCGCGTGAGTTGGAGCGGTCTCTGAAAGACTTTGTCAATCGGCAACGTGAGCGGGGTGTGGCGGTAACAGCCGAGAAACTGAACGCTATGCTTAAGCAGTATGGCGACAATATACTAATCACTAATTTTCTACGATAATGGAGAACAACAAACAACCACGGACGATATTCGATGCAATCAATGAGAATATCGTGAGTATGTCGGAAGATATGAACCTTATGCACGGCAAGGTGGATGACTTGCTGGCAAAGGTGGACGTACTATACAACGCCCTTGTACCTGCGCAGGTGAGCGAGGAGGAAAAGCCTAATGCTGTCGGCGATACCTCTGAGGACGAATAAGTAGGCAGCAGTAACTCTTAAAATCAAGAGAGTATGAACAAATTACAATCGCCTGTTATTACGCCTGTGTTGGCGGCAGGCAGTACGGCAAGTCCGTATTATGTGCAAGTGAACATCACCCAACGTCTATGCTATCCCACGTGTGTGGAGAATACACCCGTATTCGCCCCACAATTTGCGTTGGTAGGCGTGTCGCAAGTGGGCGTAGGTCAGTATGCGGCAACGTTTCGTGTGCAGGGTATTATCTCGTATGTACCATGCAACGGCGGTTGTTGCACTAAATCCCAGCCATTGAGTGGCACATTCACCATTCCTATCGCTTCGGCTACAGCCCCGACGAATGTGAGCATAGTAGCAGGCGCAACCGTAAATGCGATTGCTGCAAGCGGATGCCAGAAATGCAGCCGCACCTTTGTGAGCGAAACGCCGTTGAGTCTAACCGTAACAGTAGCGGGCTAATGTGGGTGCTGATAGCCATAGCGGTGATGATGTCGGCAACGATAGCCGTACACTTGGGCTTGCCACAAGCGATATGTTCTGTGGCAGCCAGAGTGTGCAAGTGTCATAAATGTTTGTCGTTTTGGGCAACATTCGGGGTGCTATGGTGGTTTCGTTTCGACATGGTAGTCACTGTGCTATCAGCATTGGCTATGGCGTATTTGTCGAATTGGTTTGGTGTATTGCTAATATGGCTGAACCACAAATATACAGAACTATGGCAAAGAGTAAACAGAAAGAAGAAAGCGCACCGATAGGTCAGCGTCTTATCTTTACAAACGTAAACCGAGTGTATCAACCACTACCACGCTTTGAGAGCGGGTGCAAAAATTGTTAGATTATGGATTATAGAAGTATGATTGAAACTGCCGTTAAGAATGGCGGTGGCGAAAAGGCGATGTGGAAGTCGGTAGAGGCGACCAATGCGGCTATGGAGTATATCCGGGAGAAAGACCCTGCCAAATATCATTCTCTACTTCGAGACCTGCATGAGGACTTGTGCGGCGCACACTATGACAAAGAGTTTGCAGAAGCCGACGTGGAGAAAATCTGCTACACAGACGCAGCAGGCAACGAACATCACGGCGCTTATTGGACTATGGAGCAGATAGAGACGGCAACGCAGGGCAAGAAATTTCCTGACGGTACTACGCCGTGGGACAGATATGTGGCGTATAACGCTGCCTATGCGGATTTCTCCAAGAAATTCGATGATGAGCAGGTGTTGGATATTGCTTACCTGTTCTTCTTTGCCGATGAGGATTGGAACGGAAAAGGCAAGATATGGAAATATATGCAAATAAATCAGTAGTACGATACAGGCATATAAAAGACCGTCTGACAACTTAACATTGTTGGGCGGTCTTTTGTTTGTAAGCCATATATGTGCGTTTTTGTATGCTGTAAGATTTTTACATATACCGCAATCAGAGTGGTAGAGATTGTGTAATTTTGCAACGAAAGACAAGTATAAACAGCGAAAATAAAGGGATGGAAAAACAATTTGTATTCGGCATTGATAATTTACTGCGCGAGGCAGAGAAGCGCACAAGTTATTTAGGCAAGATGCGCGGGACGGAAAAGGAAGCGCATCTGTGTGAGCGTATGTCGCTGACGGATGGCGAACGTTTTTTGTCGGACGAGTATATAAAAGAAGCGTCTGCGGAGACATACGACTGGATAAAAGCGTTTGGGAGAGGTGTGGATAACGCGTTTATGCAGTTCGGAGACGGGACACTGAAGATGGTGCGGAAACACTTTGGCGCAGGGATAACTGTTGGCGGGAGTAATTATGAATTGGGAATTACGGATTATGCATTGAGTAGCGGAATGGTACAGATTGCCAATAATCCACAAGGCTTTTTTCATATTGATGTAACACTACCGCAGGTGGATATAACGATTGGCGATGCGGCGAAGGTTGTGTACAGAGTATCGTTGCATATCACGGTAGGGGTGCAGAACACTCCGTTTGAGGAAAAACGTGTACTAACGCAAGATGTAACAATAACGCAAAATACGAGTTGGACAAAGTACGTCAGTCAGTTTATGTATGAGCAATCTGACTTCGGTCTGCTGGTACCGGAAAGTATAGACAGCATAGATATAGAGATATTATCTGCGGATATGGCGTCTGCGTCCCCGTCGCAATTCACGGAATATAAGGGCAAATATGCAGAAGGTGATTTGGCATTTGCATTGAAGGACGGAGCGTGGTATGAACCAGAAGCGGTGTGGTATGAGAAAGATATTCGCAATTCGGTGGTTTACACATTGGAGATACCCGAATGGCAGGACGGGAATATGCTGCGGAAGGTAGAGAACGACCTCTGTGAAGCGATAATCAACTATGTTGTATGGCGTTGGTTTGAGATAGTAAATCCAAGCGAGGCAGCGATATACTACGACAAATGGGAGGAGAAAGCGCACGGAGCGCAGTTAGGACTGAACAGCGAGAAGCGTGTGCTGCAACGTAGAGCGACGTGGTTTTGAGACTAATGTGTAATTTATAATGTGTAATTGGGATTATGCAGTTTGAAGGAGAGGATAAGATAATATCGTTGAAAGGTATAGAGCGTGCGGGTAAAGATACCGTATCGGCAGACGGTGCGATGAACGAGGTCATCGGACTGATTGCGCGAGACGACAGTTTTGTTCCGTATATGCCGACGGATATGGGTCTGAACAAGATGAATGGCGTGTTGATGGTTCGTGTACACCACACCTCGACGAGGGACAACCTTATCCTTGTGCGTGAACCTGACGGTATAACGGGCAGCGATGGTGTAAAGATAGAGTATGCCGATGCGGATACGTATCGGGATAACGGATATTGCACGAATAATCTGACCTCTTCGCAAGCGACGAGTGTACATGGGGACGATGTGTCCCCACAGGCGACGAGCGTACGTGGTACGGCGTTGTTCGGTGAGGTGAAGGAGATAGTGTTTGTCGGCAACCGAATGGATGTGGAGACGGACGCGGGCATAGAGCATTATTTGTGGCAGAACGGCGAGTATATACGTCAGACGGGCGGGCAGAACGGCGACAACTACGTGCTGCCGAGTGTGGATTTCAAGGTGCGGGCAGGGATATACGACGGAAACAAAGTACACAAGGTTGCGCAGAAGATATGGATAGAGAAAAACTATGACGAGACACTGAACAATGCACATGCGTGCCCGAGGAAGCAGGCTGAATATGTGAAAAAAGCGGGTAATATGGGCAACTATGCATTGGTTTTATCAAGCGAAATACGGCACGCAGGCGGTATTACGGGATATGTATTGGTTGCAGCGGCGTATCATATCAAAGGTACTGCGGGGGAGAAAAGCGAGTACATCATGGCATCTCCCGTAGTGCTGATGGGTGCGCCTGAGATATACCAGAAAGACGATGCTGTACGGACTGCAAATTACTCGAAAGACACGGTATTGCCCAACAAGTCCTACATGCTTGATATATTGGACTACAAATCGGTATTGGATAAAGACAGAGGAAGCATCGCATTACGTGCTATGGATGCCCGTAATTTTACAGGTATCAGCAGTCAGGAGGCATCATTCGGCGTATTGGACAAAGCAACGGAAAAAGACAATACTTCCGTTACGTATGAAGGAGACGATGAATTTGTCGGAAGCGATAAAACCTTATTGCGTACGATAGGCAATAACAAAGCAATAGGACACTATTCGGAAAGTACGTCTTACCCCGATACGGAAAATGTAATGTACATTCCAAACAGCACCACGACCGAAATACGCTGCCCGATGTTGTTTGGAAGTAAATATGCGGTGTACAATCATAATAATAAGATTGGAACGGTTGATAGTGCGGCGGAACATTATGGTATATGCGTATTGCGTGGTACGGGCAATGTACTGAGCCTGCGTATCAACGGCGATATAGCGGAACAGTATGAAAACGAGATAAACGAGTTGGTTGTATTTATGTCGCCGGTTATCTCGCCGTTTGAGACAAAAACGAGCGGAGACGGGAAAGGTACGGATATAGATATGGTCAGCACATTGACGACAAAAGAAGAAAAACACAACAAATATACAATAGATACAGGTGTTTTTTTCTTCGATAAGAAGCCTGCCAATGACAACTATAAGTGTGTAGAGTCGGCTTGCGGCGGCGGGTTTATGCCGAAGATGAAGTCTGACGAGAAACTTCGCAAGGAAATAAAAGCGATTAACAATCTGTACCGTGTGCATACGATAGCATACAAGGACATCAAAAAGAGAGGCTGGATAGACATAGACCTGTCCGGTGAGTTGGAGAATATGACGCAGAACGAGCCGCTGCCGCTGAGTGCGTTGCGGAAGGTGAACATTATCAACGGTCATATCTTCGGTTACAACGAGCGGCTGCATATATACAACTACAACAAATCAATGGTGCAGCGTGTGGAATACAGCGGCATACGGTACAATGGGCAGGCGAGCCAAGGTCAGTACGGAGTGGCAAGCGACAGCACATATCACTATGCAATAGTGGTAACGGACAAGAACGGCAGCAAAGTGGTGAAGGCGTTTGACAGCACGTGTGCTGCCATCAATCCGATAGTGAGTTACCCGGACACCGGCGCAAAGCGTATCACCGTTATCAAGCGTTTTCAACGTTACGGCAAGTACTATGCAGGCAAAAAAGACTATACGCCCGAAGTGTTTGCGGGTCAGTTTGCGGCATACTATATCACGAAAGACCTTCGTCCGATGAACATAGAGACGAAGAAGGTGAGTCTGACGGAGTATCAGAACGCCATACCTGAGGAGCAGATAATGCTCGACTCATTAGCGTACGGAAAAAACGAGATACGTGTGTCGGATGTTGGTCTGACCACCTTTCCAGACTCGAATAGTTATAAGGTTGGAAAAGGAGAAATTATCGGTTTGGCGCGACTGACTATGGGCTTGAGCCAAGACAACTTCGGGCGTTTCCCGCTGGTGATATTCACGACGGACGGTGTTTATACTATGGAAACGGACACAACGGGCGCAGGTGCTTACACAGCGCAAAGCCCCATGAGCCGTATGATATGCACGAACAAGGATAGTATCTGCGAATTGGACGGCGCGGTACTGTTTGCGACAGAGTATGGTCTGATGATGCTGACGAGTGATGGGGTAAAACCCGTAGCCCACCACGCAAACGGCACGCCGAAGACTACGATAGCGAGCGAAGGGCTGACAATGTACAGGAATGCCATCCGCCATGAGAAGATAACAGAGATGGAAGACGTGGTGTCGGACGAGGACTTTGTGGCATACATACAGATGAAAGGCACAACGATACGCTATATCCATACGCTGAATATGGTAGTGATATACAACCCGCTGATGGCATATAGTTATATGATGGAGTTGTCGGAGTTTGTAGTTACGAAGGTAGAGAAGCAGATAACGATGGATGACCTAGACTACCCGAAACAGACATTCTACCTACAAGAGAAAATACGGACACGCCTACGGATAGTACGCACACGGAACGGGGCGGAAGAGACCATAGACGTGGAGCAGGCGACGGAAACGATAGATGTAGAAGCGTTGTTGAGAGTGTACTTGTCGGCGCAGGTGGATGAGGAACTGACAATACTGATGAACGATAATGGTACGCTATTGGAACAGGCGCAGCAGAACGTGGACTATATCATTGAGAAGGAAAAAGAGTACGAAGCAAAGGACGAGTCATGGTTCTGCGTAAATCTCGGCAAGAGCAAAGCGGAAGCATTAGCGGAGGTAGCGGCAGAGCGTGAAGCCGCAGAAACAGAGGCTGACGCTTACGAGGCAAAGGACGAGCAGATAAGAGAGGCGAAGCGTGCGTTTGACAACGGCTCTGAGGGCGCGGACGAGAAAGTGGAAGCATTGGGTATAAAGAGTGTTCCTACCTTATTGCAAGAGGAGAAAGACGGCAAAGCGGACTATACGGAATTGCGGAAGCAGTTGAAACAAGAGGAAACGGAACGTGCATACGGCTACATAGACGAGGACATTCAGCAGTTGCCCATAGGCAGAATAGTATTGGAGAAACAGGCGGACGGTACGTGGAAATGGGGCAAGAGCATTGTAACGACCACGGCATTGAATGGTGTCGGTTTCTTCCCTGCAACGGATATGCCGGCGGGGGACAGGTATGTGATTGATGTGGAGAACGCGCAGCCCGTAGCGGTGCAGTTTGACTACAACGTACCCGAAGGAAACGTACAATGCCTGCTGCAAAGTCGTCCGATAAAGTTGGATAGTACACAACTGAAGTCGGCATACCGTGTAG
>ERZ1026876.1655-NODE-1655-length-10618-cov-4.017230_pt1 | contig 10618 bp, 9 predicted proteins | sample MGYA00380168_ERZ1026876 | MGnify/ENA primary metagenome ERZ1026876 (study PRJEB33269, sample SAMEA4719804) | human gut metagenome | biome: human-associated habitat; feature: organic feature; material: feces | place: Cameroon | collected 2013-10 ... | reverse complement strand
TGAATGCCGGTCTCATATATTCTATTGCTTCCTGTTATATACATTCATTGATAACATCTGATATATCGTCATTTATACAGATGGATTTATGCCGTATTTCAGTCGGACAAACCGCTTGACCTTTATTGACACAAGCATAGGTGGCATTGGGATTTTTTGCCGTCATCTGCCAAAACGGATACTTAATAATAACCGGGGTGTTATGTTTATTGCGCACCAGCTTCCGCAAGCAGTTTTGAATTTCTGCGAAAGTTGGTTGCTTGCAAGCTGTCACCGTTTTCAGCCCCGATTTTTCCGATAAAGCGGTAGTAAATATCCACCCTCATAATGATTTGACCGTCAACAACTTCCTTTTCATGCACCACGATTTTTTCAACCAGCGTATGCAGAAGTTCTGGGGTCAACTCGGTAATATCGGTATACTGCTCCACCAAGTCCGCAAACGCTTTTGCGCTGCGGGCTTTTTTCGTGAACGCCGACAACTGCGTTTGAATTTCAGTATAGCGCGTTTTCAATTTTTCAGTTTCCGCTTCATAATTTGCAGACATGGTTGCGTAGCGTTCATCCGTGAGCCTGCCAAACACATGATCCTCATAGATATGTTGGAGCAGCGTATCCAGTTCCGCCAGCCTGCGCTTGCAGGCTTCGGCTTCCTGCTGGCTGGATGCTCGTTCACCGTTCCACTCGCGCTCAGACAGTTGCATAAGATGCTCCACATAGGCATTCCTATCCTCGGCAGTGAGTGCCGCGTGCTTTTGGATGTCACCCAACAGAAGTTCCGTTACCTGTTCCAGCGTAATGTAGTGGGTGGAGCATTCCGTTCCGCCATACCGTCGATTCTTGTTGCAAGAGAAATGCCCTTTAGACTTTCTGCCCTTTCGCGCGGAAAAGACCATCCGCGTGTTGCATCCACCGCAAATCATCAGCCCCCGGAACATATTATCCGAGTTTGCCCAAGTAGCAGGCTGTTTGATTTTAATGCGTTCCTGCACAGCATCAAAAGTCTCCTGATCGACCAGCGGTTCGTGGGTGTTCTCCACGATGACCCATTCCTCCGGCGGGCGTTCCACAATGCGCTTGTCCTTGTATGACCGCGTTGTGTAGCGCTGGCTCACGAGTTTTCCCAAATAGACCGGATTGCTCAGAATTTTGTAGACAGTCGTTTTTATCCACGCGTAAGGATGCCGAACACGTTCGTTTGCAATGTACTTTCCCTCGGCATCCATTAAGTAGGCGCGTGGTGTAGGGATTTTCTCGGCTTCCAGATATTTGGCAATGTGGAAACAGGTCTCGCCCTCCAGCGCCATTTGGAACATTTTCTGCACAACAGGTGCAAACTTGTCGGGAACCAGCTTGTGGTGATCTTCCAGCGACTTACTGTACCCGAACGCCGGATAGCCGCCTGTGTACTCGCCATTCATCGCTTTTGCCCGAAACGCCGAGCGCACCTTGCAGCTGCAATCTTTCGCATACCATTCGTTGATAATGTTCTTAAAAGGTGCAAATTCGTTGTCGCCCTTGTCGGAATCCACATTATCGTTGATGGCAATAAAGCGCACGTCATGCTCCGGGAAAATCGCTTCGGTGTAATATCCCGTTTGCAGGTAATTACGCCCCATGCGGGAAAGGTCTTTTACAATGACCGCGCCGATGCGTTCCTGCTCCACCAAGTCAATCATCCGAGTGAAATCCGGGCGGTCAAAGTTTGTCCCGGAATAGCCGTCATCCACAAAATACTGGCAGTTTACGAAACCGTGTTCCGATGCAAACTGCGCAAGCATCGTTTTTTGCGTTTGGATGCTTACACTGTCTCCGCTAAATTCATCGTCTCTGCTGAGTCTGCAATATAAAGCTGTAATCTTGTCCTGCTGTTTTACCTTAGCCATAGCCGTCCTTTCCAAACAGCGATTCAAGACATCTGCACCCCTATTATACCGTACTATGACGATTTTGTGTAGTACAAATTTCCGAATCGCGGTCTTTTCTTTGGTACAGGCAATGTGCTATAATTTTAATAATTATGTGCCATCTCCTGTTCATTTTCAGTATACCGAAAGACCAATGAAAACAAATTGAGCCGCGACTGATGGTAAATTGACAAAAACACTACAAAAGGAGATGACCTCTGTGGAACGCTGTGACTTCTGCTCTGTCATGCGCGTCATACGTGAATACATCAGCGATGAGCGCGGGCTCGACCAATCGGAAATTTTGTACCAGCTTTTTGAGACATTTTTCCGAAGCGCCGAGGGCGAAAATCTCATCCTTGACAATGGGCAAGTCTGCCGCTGGCTGAACGGTCAAGCCAAACTCAGCCCTCAAATCATCTCCTACTATTTGAAATTGTTTCGCAAAAAAGCCCTTGCCGCAGACCTTGAAAAGAATATTTTCCCTCTTGTTTTTGATATGGGCATGGTCGTTCAAAAGGTGTATGAACTGGTGCTGTATGACACCGGCATCTCCGACCAGAAGAAGAAAGCACTGTGCAGGCATTATCCTTGTGATACTCCCTCAGAAGAAGCAAAATTTCTTGCGGATGTTCTTGCTTTTTCGATGGAGCGAACTTTCGTCAAGCGCGATGCACAGACCAAGGAACTGCTTGTCCAAGGGCGGCTCTCGCCCATCATCCGGGATTATGTGCTGGGTGGCGATATTCCTAAGCCGTGCCGCTGGTTCTGCGGGCGAGCAGAAGAAGTAAAGCAGCTTCATACCCTGCTGGAAGAAAACGGGAAAGTATTTTTATATGGCATCGCCGGAATCGGCAAGAGCGAGCTTGCCAAAGCCTACGCCGCTGAATACAGAAAATCCTACACCAACATACTTTACCTAACATACAGCGGCGATTTGGTGCAAGACATCACGAATATGGATTTTGTGGATGATCTGCCCACGGATTCCGAAAAGGAGCGTTTTCGCAAGCACAATCAGTTCTTGCGTTCACTGAAAGAAGATACCCTGTTTGTAATTGACAACTTCAACACGACAGAAACACAGGACGATTTTCTTTCCGTCATCCTGAAATATCGCTGCCATATTCTGTTCACGACCCGCAGTAAGATAGCCGGGCGCACATCTTTCCTGCTGGAAGAAATTTCTGACAGCGATGCACTGTTTAGCCTGTTTGCTCATTTTTATTCTGATGCCGAGCGTCAGCGCCCTACTGTAGAACAAATCATCGACACGGTTCACTCCCACACCTTTGCCGTGGAACTCGCCGCACGACTGTTGGAGCATGGGATTTTGTCCGCACAGGCTCTGTTGGAAAAGCTGCAAATTGAAAAGACCGGCATGGATGCCACGGATAAAATCGGCGTGGATAAGGATGGGAGCAGACGAAAAGATACCTACTATGGGCATATCCACACGCTGTTTTCACTGTATCAGCTTTCTGAAAGTGAGCAGAGCATCATGCGTGGTCTTTCCCTTGTACCGCTGTCCGGCATCCCCGCGCGGCAATTTGCCGGGTGGATGGAGCTGCCAAACATGAACGGCATCAACGATTTGATTGAGATGGGGTTTATACAGGAGAAAACCCCTCGCATGATTGGCCTACATCCGATGATGCAGGAAATCACCGTCACAGACACCAAACCGTCTGTAACAAACTGCCGCACACTGTTGGAGCATCTTCAACACCTATGTTTGCTGCATGGGCGGGATATTGCGAACTGCAAAATTCTGTTCCAAACTATTGAAAACGCAGTTTTGCTCCTTATCCGCGATGATGAAGTATTCTTCCTGCGCTTCGTGGAAGATGCGATTCCTTACATGGAAAAGTATCGCTATGAACCCGGCATTGCCTGTCTGCTCAAAGAAATAAAGTTGATGTTGAATTCGCCCTCTTGTGGGCATGACAATGATCGTGCTCTACTATTGGATTATGCTGCGATGTATGAGGACGCCTTCCACGACAAAACCGAAAAGGCAATCAAACTGGAAAAGGAAGCCTTGGCGCTTCTCCCCGAAGTCACAGCAGACAACGCCCATTTAGCGGCCAATCTCCACGCCAATCTCGGCGGACTGTATAAGCGTATAAAAAAGTACCCTCTTGCCCGCCAGCACATGGAACAAGGCATGGATATCTTGACGCAATACAAGCTGACCCACACAAATGATACTGTTATACAAGCCGTGAACTATGCTGTTCTGCTTGGCGATATGGGGCAGACAGAACAAGGCTTGACGGCCTTGGAAAATTGTGCAGCCATCGTAAAGAAGTATAATTCTGACCAATGCCTTGATTATGCTCTTGTGCAGGAGGCAATCGGCTGTCTGCATATTGTTGCCGGTCAAACCCAACTGTGCGGAGAACCTTTTAGCAACGCGCTGTCAATCTACCAACAGTGCTATGCCGAAGAACCCGAACTGTATGAAGAAAAGAAAAAGGAAATCTTAAGTTTTCTTCCGCAAGCTATCATTACCAACAAAGGTATCTTTCAAATAAAGGGATAACTTTCCTATCCCCCGGCGCTGATCTTGCGCCGGGGGATTTTTGTCAATCAGCGCTCAATCGGCGCTCAATGTAGAAAAGCCCTCTTTCTTGTAAACTGAATTTGCAAGGCAACCAGTACCAACAAAATCAAAACGGTACTGACCAGCCGCAGAAACAGTTACTGGAAAGGGGGCTTTTTTATAAGCACTGCAACACAAGAAATCGTCCGCCTGTCAAAACCCTACCGAAAGCGAATCGGGCGTGTAACTTTTGAAGTTTCCGCTTTTGGAAATTCCAAAAGCACAAAGACCGCCCAACAGCTTATGGTTCGTCTGATGGAAAACCGCGTATCCGAAAATGATATGCCCTCAACCAAGGAGGAAAGTGCATGAAAGAATGGAACGACATGAAAATCATTGCCGTGGATCATGGTTACGGCAATATCAAAACCGCCAACACGGTTACACCTACCGGCGTGACCGTCAGCGAAACAGAGCCTATCTTTTCCGGCAATCTGCTGGAATATGAGGGGCGCTACTACCGCATCGGAGATAGCCGCAAGGAATTTGTGGCAGACAAAGCGCTGGACGAGGACTACTACATTCTTACCCTTATGGCGATTGCACGGGAGTTGAATGTATTCGGCATCCACGAAGCCACCGTGCATCTTGCGGCGGGGCTGCCGCTCACATGGATTCGCCACCAGCGTGAAGGGTTTCGAGCTTATCTGCTCCGGCACGAAGAAGTCTATTACCACTTCAATGGCAAAGCGTATCATATCCACTTTGCCGGGTGTACGCTCTATCCGCAGGGCTATCCTGCCATTGTCAACCAGCTTTCCTCTTTTAAGGGAACGAATCTGCTGGCGGACATCGGCAATGGCACCATGAATCTGCTCTACATCCAGAACAAAAAGCCTATGGAGAACAAGTGCTGGACGGAAAAACAGGGCGTGAACCAGTGCATGATTGCCGCCCGCAATGCTGTACTGGACAAATTCGGTGCAAAAATTGATGATGCCATCATCGAGCAAGTCCTGCGTTTCAAAACGGCAGACATCGGCAGCGATTATCTTACCTGTATTCAACATACTGCCCGCCAGTATGTTGCGGATATTTTCGCCACCTTGCGCCGTTATGAGTACAATCCCGACCTGATGCGGCTGACGATTGTAGGCGGTGGCGGTTGTCTTGTCCGCAATTACGGCGAGTACGACGCTGGCCGAGTCACAATCATCGAGGATATTTGTGCCACGGCCAAGGGGTACGAATATCTTGCTTATATGTCCTTGCGCAGAAAGGAGCGTGCATGAACGATTTTATCCGCAGCACAAACCTGCGTTTCAATCTGAAAAAGGAAACGCAACGCCGCGCGTGGGAGTACCTGCAAACCATGAATAAAGCAGAATTCAAGTCATACAGTCATGCCATAGCGGTTGCCGTAGTCGATTACTTTGACCGTTATTATAAAGCGCAGGATGACCCTTATTTTGAGACGCGGGAGCGTGAGGAACGCTTCATCTCCCAAATCGTAGCGGGTGTGCAGACCGCAATGGAAAAGACTTTGCCTGTGTTTCTCGTAGGTTGTCTAGCTGGTGCTTCCACTGCTGTACCAGCAACCGTGCCAACAGTTCCCACAACTCCTGTCGAGAATACTGCCGCCGATGTGGATTGGGATTTTCTCGGCGAATGATTGGTAAAGATGATGACTGCATGACAAAATTTCTAACATCGTCCAGCACCCTGCCGCCCTATCTTGCTTATCCGCGTTTTTTGCTGGATATGGACATCAGCGAGACCTCCAAGCTACTGTACACCGTGCTGCTTGACCGTGCAAGGCTCTCCCGTCAGAACGATGGTTGGACGGATGAAAACGGTCATGTGTATCTCTACTATACCATCTCCAATCTGGCAGCAGCAATCCATCGCAGCGAAATGACGGTCAAAACTGCGCTGCGCGTCCTAAGCGAAAAGAAGCTTATTTATCGTCAGCGGCAAGGTGCCGGGAGTCCAAACAAAATCTATGTAAAAATCCCTGTGGCAGACAGTTTTCTTTCTGTCCAAGGGCAGGAAAACTGCCCCTCAGTTGGAAAGAAAGTTATCCGTCCATCGGAAAAGAAACTTTCCTCTAATAATACAGAATTCAGCAATAACAAAGAGTCAAAACAAGTGAATGATGCACCTATCGCATGGGGGTGTTACAGAAATGTATTTTTAACTCCGCAGGAATACAGCACATTGCAAGCGGAATTTTCCGATTTGGCGGAACGCATTGAACGCTTGTCCTCATATATGGCATCTTCCGGCAAGACGTATCGGAATCATGCCGCAACTATCCGCCTATGGGCGGCCAAGGACAAGCCTATCCCAACAAGAAGAATTTATGAATGCAAGGAGGATGAAAGCCTATGAACGATTTTCTCAAAAAAATTCTTGCCGAAAAATCTGCCCCGCGTCCTTTGACCGCGGATGAATACATAGACGAACCAAGCGGTCTCGTCTACTGCAAAAACTGTCATACACCCCGGCAAGCCAGCGTTGAGCAAGGCGGCATTCTGTTTCATCCCTACTACCTATGCCAGTGTCAGAGCGATGCCCGCGACAGAGAATTTGCAGAAGAACGTCTGATTCAAGAGCAGATCCGCATTTCCCGGCTGAAAACCAACGGCTTGCAGGATGCTTTCCTGCGGGAGTTTACCTTTGCCAACGATACCGGCATCAATCCCGAAATGCAAAAGGCTCACAGCTATGTGGCACACTGGGCAGAGATGAAAGCTACCGCAACCGGTCTGTTGGTTTGGGGCAGTGTGGGAACAGGCAAATCATTCTTTGCCGGATGCATTGCCAACGCCCTGTTAGACCGAGGCATCCCGGTATTGATGACAAACTTTGCCCGCATCCTGAATGCCCTGAATGGGATGTACACTGAAGACCGCAACCGCTATATCGACAGCTTGAATCAGTATAGTTTGCTGATTATCGATGATTTAGGCGCAGAGCGTGGCACGGAATATGCCTTGGAACAGGTTTTCAACATTGTGGATGCCCGCTTGCGGAGCAATCTTCCGATGATCGTCACTACAAATCTGACGTTGAATGAGATGAAGCACCCCGCCGACCTCGCTCACGAACGCATTTACAGCCGTGTGTTGGAACGCTGTATCCCTTTGAAAATCAACAATCAGAATATCCGGCAGTTAAAAGCGCAGGAAAATTTTGCCCGCACCAAACAGCTGCTGTCAGAAAGTGAAAATTCCGATATGAATTGATGCTATATTCGTCCGGCTTTTGCCGAAAAGCCGCACCACAATTACGCCGTAAAAACATAGCTTTTCTATTCCAAACTATCTATCTATATTTTTGATACCAAGTCCATCCCAGAAAGGGGCGATTCTATGACCGAAACCGAAAAGAAAGCCTTGCAAGCCAAACACCGCTTAGAAGCCGTTCAAGCCCGCAATCGCGTACAAGAGCGCAAAGCGCGAACCCGCCGACTTATCCAAGAGGGCGCGATACTGGAAAGTGTATGGCCGGAGGTACGCGACATCCCGATGGCAGACTTGCCCCGCAAACTGTACGATAAACTGAGCAATGCCCCGTGAGGGGCAGCTCTCCCTCACCGAAGTGCGCACTTACTCACCACCGGCAAGCCGGCGGTGGTATGTGCGCCCTCTGCGGAGGGAGGGTCTTATCGCGGAGGTGATGCATCGTAGCTATCTATCATTTCGAATCAAAAATCATTAGTCGCGGTGCGGGTCGTTCCGCTATCGCCGCTGCTGCCTACCAAAGCGGCGAAAAACTGTACAACGATTATGACGACCTCACCCATGACTACACCAAGAAAGGCGGTGTCCTCTACACCGAAATCATGCTGCCGCCCCAAGCTCCGGTAGCATGGAAAGAACGCCAGACCCTGTGGGCAGCAGTGGAATCCGCCGAGAAAACCAAGGACAGCCGCCTTGCCCGACAACTGATCGTTGCCCTGCCGATAGAACTGGGGCGGGATGATTGGCTACTACTTCTGCGCAGCTTTATCCAGACGGAATGTGTGGATAAGGGCATGTGCGCCGACTTCGCCATTCATGACCCGGACGGACATAATCCCCACGCGCACATTATGCTGACCATGCGCCCGCTGGATGCCCACGGCAAATGGCAGGGCAAAACGCAAAAAGAATACCTGTGCCGCAAAGCCGATAAGGAACGCGGCTTTACAGCACAGGAGTTTTTGCAGGTAAAAGAGGATGGCTGGGAAAAGCAGTATAAGTACAAGAACGCAGCGGGCGTGTCGGCGTGGCTTACGCCCACACAGGCCGCCTGTGAGCCGGGGTGGGAACGCTGCTCGAAGCAGCCGAAAGCGGCGAAATTTGGGCGGCAAAACCCGCTGTGTGCGCGTTGGAACAGCCCGGAGCAGCTACTGGACTGGCGGGAAGCATGGGCGAATGCTGTGAACCGCGCACTGGAAGAAAAACAGCAAACGGCCCATGTGACCCACCTAAGCCATGCGGCGCTGGGGCTGGATGAGCAGCCCACAGTGCATGAGGGCAGCCAAGCACGAAGCCTTGAGTTACAGGGCATCAAGGCTGACCGATGTGAACTGAACCGCCAAATCCGCGCAGACAACAAGCTGCTGCGCGAACTGAAAGCTCAGCTTGCAAAGCTGTCCAAGGCCGTTGAGAATACCGTAGAACATATCGCGGAAACGCTGGAACGGCTGCGCAGCAGTTTGATTCTTCTGCAATACCGCCTGTTGGTGAACCACAAACAGGCCGACACATGGGAACGGCAGGTCAACTATTACCGCCCTATCCTGCAAGACTACCATGCGGTAACGCAACAACTTACTGACAAGAAATCCGAGCAGGAGCAGCTGCAAACCAACCGTAGCGTCTTGTCTCCGCTACAAATTCCCCAGCGCCGCCAGCTTGCCGAACAGATCGCCGCGCTGACCGAGGAAATCGAAGAACTCCGTAGCCGACAGGCAATGATTCTGCACAACCTTGATTGCAAGAACAACGGAGAAGCCCAGCGCTTCGGCAGTTACTTGGACAAACTGGAAGAAATACAAACTCGTTTTGTTGCCCAGCGGGAAACCTTAATGCAGCAATATTCGGAAAACATGGCACAGTACCTTGAAACAGCAAATACAATCTCACCAAAGGATTTACGCGCTGTCCGTCACTGTCGCGCAGCCCTGCGGCCAGAAATCGCTATTGAACGAGAGCAAGCGCTGATTGCATCTAAATCCGTTGATTTTGCTGCTATGCAGTATGCCGAAAAAATTATTGAAGCACAAATCAAAAGCAGCATTAATAAGCAGCAGAATGTATACAGTAAACATCCTCATCGTGATCTCACCCGATAATACCGTCACTTTATCATTAGACATTTTATGTAACAATTTTATTTTGTTTTCTCTTTATGTTTAAACGTCCGGAGAACCCCAATGATGATAACAATTGTTGGGATTCACCTAATCTATATGCTTTACTTCCTAAATACTATGAGCCGCACATTGCTGTGCGGCTCAGTCATTATTTCAAACAAAGTGCGTTTACCGTCAATGGATTTCTTCACATATTCCAAAACAAGCCGAGAGCATCTGCAATTTCCTGCATCAGTGTGTCGCTTTCAGCTAAAAGTGCTGCACATTTTTTTAGCTTTTGATCCGTATTGTTGTCCTGTGCACGATACTTTTTATATCGAAGATTATGTTCCAATCCTGCCCATGAATCCATAGCAGTCGTGCGGATCTGTATTTCGCAACGAACATATTTTTCCCCTTCACAGAGCACAACTGGAACATCTACAATCAGATGTAAACTGCGGTAGCCGTTAGGTTTTGGGGTCTTGATATAATCTTTTTCCTGAACCAATCGAATAGCGCCACCACTGATTAGTGCATCGCGGATTGCATAAACATCTTGGAGATATTCGCAGATAACCCGGACACCTGCTATATCATTCAAGTGTTCTATAATTGATTCCAGGGTCAAAGGGTATCCACGCTTTTGCAGTTTTTGGTAAATGCTGTGAGGCTCTTTGATTCGACTGGTAACGGTACGAATGGGAGAACGCTGCTCCCGAATCGTTACTTCTTTTCCAATGGTATCAAGTCGGACAGTAACGCATTGAACCGCACTTTCATAAAGCAACATGAGTTGCCTATATTGTGATATAAATTGAC
>ERZ1026876.1653-NODE-1653-length-10624-cov-11.151386_pt1 | contig 10624 bp, 17 predicted proteins | sample MGYA00380168_ERZ1026876 | MGnify/ENA primary metagenome ERZ1026876 (study PRJEB33269, sample SAMEA4719804) | human gut metagenome | biome: human-associated habitat; feature: organic feature; material: feces | place: Cameroon | collected 2013-10 ... | reverse complement strand
GATCGTCGGCAGGCGTCAGATGTGTATAAGAGACAGTTTCTAAAGTATTTACAGATACACCAGTACCAGAAGGGGTTACAGAACTTCCTTTTGTTGAATATGGTGGAACAGGTTTCTTTTATGACAAAGCAAAACCACTTCCATACGAAATAGAACACAGTATGCCAGATTATCATTTATATGATAAATTTGTTGAAACAGAATTAGAAAATGGTGTAAAGAAAAAAGACCTAAAATATTACACAGACTATTCAATTGGATTTGTTACAAGGGGTTGCATCAGAGGTTGTTCTTTTTGTGTAAATAAAAATTATAGACAATGCTTAAAACACAGCCCAGTATCAGAATTTCTTGATGAGTCAAGACCATATATTTGTTTGTTAGATGATAATGTTCTTTCTTGTAGAGATTGGAAAGAAGTATTTGACGAATTGATTGCAACTGGTAAAAAATTTCAATTCAAACAAGGTTGTGATGAAAGATTGCTTACTGATGAAAAGTGCGAGTATCTTTTTAATAAATCTAATTGGATTGGTGATAGAATTTTTGCTTTTGATAATATCAAAGATAGAAGAATTATAGAAAAGAAACTTCAAATGATTAGAAGGCATACAAATTGTCAAATTAAATTTTATACATTCTGCGGTTATAATCATAATAATATTGGTGTATATGATGAAGAATTTTGGGTAAAAGATATTGTTGATTTGTTTGAAAGAATTAAGATTCTTATGGAGTATGGATGTCTACCATATGTAATGAGGTATAAAGATTATGAACTGTCTCCATACAGAGGGATTTATATAACTGCCGCAAGCTGGTGCAACCAGCCTAGTTTCTTTAGAAAGATGACATTTGAGGAATTTAGTAAAGCTCGTGGCATGAACAATGAAGATTATAAGAAATATAAATTGAATTTTGATTCATATTTAGCTGATGGCGGTAAAAAAGGTTCTTGTTGGAGGTACTACGATGAATTTGCAGAGAAATATCCTGAGATTGCAGAAAAATATTTTCATATGAGGTGGAATTACTCAAATAAAAATTGTAATGGAGTAGGTAATTAACATGAGCAACAAAGAAGCAATTAAGTCTATGCAAAATATAATTGAATATTGGACATATAAACCAACAGAGATTGAAGCTGCTAAATTAGCTATAGAGGCTATTAAATTCAAAGAATATTTTATGGATTTATATGGTAAGGATTTACAAGTTGCGAATTGGCATTTAAATGGAGAGTTTGCCCCATTAGATTATTTTATTGAATCTGCATTAGAACATTCTGAGATGTAATACGAGGTGAAGAATATGGGTTTAGATTACTTTATTTATAATACTAAAACAGGCAATCTTATAAGTTGCACTAGATTTTCTGGAATGCCATTTTTGTATGAAGATGCTGTTCCATATATTCATACTTGTGTGGTAAGAGGAGGTCTTTACCACATAGATGAATGGACAATAGACGAAGACTCTGAATTGTATAAAGAAGAAATGAACAAACATCCTATGTTTAGAGACGATGATATGGTTATTTATTGTTCTAAAAATGATATTTTGAATCTACAAAAGTTAATGACAGTAAATAAAACGGTGTTAGAAGAACTGATGATAAAAGATAATAGCGATGGATTAATTGTTAGAATATTTTAGAATTGTATAATAGGAGAAATGTATGAAAGAAGTTGCTTTTACAGTAAAGCCTGGCGGCGAATTTTATAATAAATATTTCAAAGTAAAAGAGGAAAGACAGCGTTTTCGTGATTTAGCAAGCGTTTTCTTTAAAAAGTATGATTTGGTTGATGTTAATGTATATTATCAGGCCGAGGTTTTAGGTCTGAAACTAAATGCAGAACAGAAAAATAAATTCGCAAAACAATTAAAAAAGCATGACGATAAAAATGGAGTAAGTATTTTTAAGAGAAGGTCTCCGATGCAAAAAGCCTGGAATGAAGAAGTTACATCAAATATTGACTTTAAAATTATCGATGAAATTAGATTCTGGTATTTTAATCTTATTAATTGTGGCAGTTATAATCTTTGGGATTATAATGGCAATATTTATGGATATTTAGAAGACAGATATAAAAATGAAATCGAACTTCCTGACTATATGACAGAAATTAAAATGAGTGATTATTATTCTGCGCTTGAAAATTCTTTAAATGATAAAAAATAAAATGCAATTTTAAGTAAGGTGTGATTATTTAGTACGGTAGGGACTATCGGAATTTACGCCTGTGGAGATAGTAGGTTACTAAGTCGAAGAAGCAGGAAGTTCATTGGATTTAGGCAATGAGCGGTTCAAAGTTGTAAATGTTTGCATGGAGTTTCAAAGTGTCCATTCATTGATGAACGATATAAACTTTTTGTTGAAAAATAGTAAATTATAAAATTTCAAATAATATATAGGAGGAAAATTATGAAAGATGTTATTCAACAATTAGAAGCGATTAAAACAAAATGTTTATATATTGACATGGTTTCTAATAAAAATGTATTAGATGGATGTATTAGTAGACTTAAAGAAATCGAAACAGAATATAGAGACTTACTTTGCATGAAGGACGGTAGAATCAAAGAACTTAGTGATAAATTACTGTGGGAAAAGAAAGAAAAAGACGCTGTTGTTGCAGACATTACTGAGTTTGCAAAGTTTTACAGAAGAAGAACTATATGCGATTTTTGTATGCATGAAAATGAAGAGAAATACTGTTCTCGCTGTGGCGAAAACCCTTTTATCAATGATTGTTTTAAATGGCGTAGCCTTTAAGATGTAAATAGAGGTGAATATATGTCCAGATTAACACATGAAGAACTTGAAAAAATAAAACAAAAATATGGCGTAGACCGTTTGTGGTCATACAGTAGAGTGAGTACCTTTATAACTAGTCCCTATGAATACGCTTTGAAATATGTAGATGGTATAAAGGCAAAAGAAGATAGATTAGATTCTATATATATGAGTTTAGGGACTGCGGCGCATCAATGTTTAGAAGATTATTATACTAAGAAGATAAACTTTGATGATATGCTTAGTCAATTCGACGATTCGTGGCTAACTTGTTATGATTTGGCGCAACTCAAATTTGATAGAAGTAATGCTGAAAAGAATCAATCTATTGCTGAAAAATATAAGTTAAATATGCAATACTTTTTTAAAAACCATACAGTATATCCATATGAAATGTTAATTGAGAAGCCAATAACGGTTAATGTAAATGGAAATATTTTTATAGGTTATATTGATGGTCTTTACAAGGACAGTAATGGAGATATTAATATTATAGACTTCAAAAGTAGTTCTGCATATAAAGGAAAAGCGTTAGAAGAACATTCGCAGCAATTGAAATTATATGCGTTGGGAATACATCAATTAACTGGTTTACCTCTTTCGAAAATACACGGTTGTTTCAATTTTTTGAAATATGTTACCATAGAGTATACTCAGGCAAATGGCAAATGCAAAACAAGAACAGTTGAAAGACAAAATTTAGGCGAATCGCTTCAAAGTAATCTAAAAGTGTGGATTAAAAAGTTGGGATACGAAGACCAAATGAATGAATTTTTGAAAATGGTACTTGATGACAATGACATTAAGGGATTACCAGAAGAAATTCGAATCAAATATAAGTTGTATGATTGTCATACTTTTGTAGATACATCTGAAGAGGCTATTAACAAGTTAGTAGATGAAGTTAGTGCTGTTATTAAAGATATTAGATTACGAGAACAAGATTATAATGAAACTCATAATGAGAAAATTTGGTGGGATAGCGAAGAGAGTGTAAAAGCACAGTCATACTACTTTTCTAATTTATGCTCATATTCCCCTCGACTTCATAAACCTTATGGTGAATATCTTGATAAACTTGAGCAACAGAAGAATGGGCAAGATTTATTAGGTAGCTTAAATACAACAAGTAGTGTGACAAATAACAAAAACAATGAATTAGACCTTTCTTGGCTTGATGCTATCTGAGTTCGCTTATCTAAAAAATAATCAGAAAAATTAAAAATAACTATTGACAAATACAATAAAATAAGATATAATAACAATACAAACAGTTGGGTGATAAAAATTAAATATTTGATTCATCCAACTGTTAATGTTATATATAATAGATTGTAGGAGGTGAGAAAATTGCTAAAGAGCTTCAAAACGGAAATAAACCCGACATCAGAACAAAAGGTCAAGATTGACAAGACTATCGGCACTTGTAGATATGTTTATAATTTCTATCTTGCCTACAACAAAGAGCTTCATAATAAAGGCGAGAGGTTTATGAGTGGCAAAAGTTTCAGTGTATGGCTCAACAATGAGTACATTCCCAATAATCCTGATAAAGCATGGATTAAGGAAGTGTATTCAAAAGCTATAAAGAAGTCTATAGAAAATGGATGTACCGCATTTACGAGATTTTTTAAACATCAGAGTGGTTTCCCTAAATTCAAGAAGAAAGGAAAGTCTGATGTGAAAATGTATTTTGTAAAAAATAATCCAAAAGATTGTTTTTGTGAAAGGCATCGTATTAAAATTCTAACTTTGGGATGGATAAGGCTTAAAGAAAAAGGTTACATTCCTACAACTAAGAATGGATGGGAAATTAAAAGTGGTACGGTTTCTATCAAAGCAGGTAGATATTATGTGTCGGTTCTTGTTGAAATTCCAAATGCTCAAACTACTAATGACAGTGACGAGGGTATTGGGATAGACTTAGGGCTTAAGGATTTAGCGATTGTTTCAAATGGCAAAACCTATAAAAACATCAACAAGTCAGAAAGAGTAAAGAAACTTGAAAAACAACTGCGTAGAGAACAGAGATACCTCTCTCGAAAATATGAGAATTTAAAGAAAGGAGAGTCCACTCAAAAGAATATACAAAAGCAAAAGCTAAAAGTACAGAAGCTTTATCATAAGATAGATAATATACGTACTGATTACATTAACAAAACAATAGTTGAGATAGTGAAAACCAAGCCGTCTTATATAACTATTGAAGATTTGAATGTATCAGGCATGATGAAGAACAGGCATCTTTCAAAAGCTGTTGCGTCACAGAAGTTTTATGAATTTAGAACAAAGTTAAAAGCTAAATGTGATGAAAATGGTATTGAGCTTAGAGTGGTAGACAGATTTTATCCATCTTCTAAAAAATGTCATCGTTGTGGAGCAGTAAAGAAAAACTTAAAGCTTTCTGACAGAATCTACAGATGTTTGTGCGGTTATGTAGAAGACAGGGATTTTAATGCTGCACTTAATTTAAGAGATGCTTTAACTTACGAGATTGCATAATTAACGCAAACGTAAGTATGTACCGATGGCTTAGTCGGGAATTTACGACTGTGGAGTGTACAAGAACTTGTTAGTAGATAGGTATTTATACCATCAAAAACATACACTATGAAGCAGTAAGAGGTATCCGTGAGGACTTCAATTTCTCGATGTGTTTGAGTATATTTAAACACATTTTGAGTGGCAGTAATAAGTATGAGTTTGATTGTAGAAAATAAGATTAGTAATGTGACGTATAAAGTGTTTGATATTTCTTACGATAAGAAGGGGTATCCACATTTCCTGATTTATAAAGATGGTCAGTGGATTCGGATGAGTGCAAAGCATTTTGTACCTGTAGAGTGGGCTAATTCTATTGGCGATTTGCATTGAGAGGTTAATTTATGAAGATTAAAAGATTTAAACTTAAAGATAACATCACTGAAAAAGATTTGATTGCACTAGGATTTAAAAATGGTGGTTCTTGGGTCAAAAAAGATGCAGAGCTTTGTCTGAGTGTGTGTTTCGAGTATAATGATATGTTTGAATATTCAATCCATATTGCTTTTAGTTCAGATATTAATGATTGGAATGATTTTGACAATATTCTTGTTCTTGATGAAGATTTTTGTCAACCGTACACTCCATTCTATGGTGATAATTACAGTAAAGATGTGCATGATTTCCCTGTGCTTGAGAATGTAATTACCAGGTATAACGATGTTATGAGCAGTCTGGGGATTTTTGAGGAAATTATAGAAGATAATTCTGAAACTACATATACTGCAAATGATAAATTCTGTTCAGATAATAAATACTGTGAATACGGCGAAGAGCATGAAGAGATGGATGTTGACTATCCGTGTAATGGTTGTTCGCAAAAAGATTATTGTGATAGTTGGGATGCACAATTTTGCTGTATGTTGTGTCATTACTATGGCTACCCGGATTGCGAAAGCTGTGACCCTATGGATATTTGATTTTGAGGTGAACATATATAAAAGTTTTATTTTTAGATATAGATGGTGTTTTAAATAAAGCAGATACAAAAGAAAAAACTTCTACTGGATATGATTTTGTTGAAGATATATTTGTTCAACGGCTAAAGAATATCGTAGATGAAACTGGATGCAAAATTGTACTGTCAAGTGATTGGAGGTATGACGCTCATACTGAATTAAATCCAGAACTTGATGAGCTAGAAGACAAACTATCTGAATATAAATTGTGCTTGTATGATTTTACACCAGTAATAAATAATCATAGAGGCGAGGAAATCCAAGCGTGGTTAGATGCACATCCAGATGTAAAAAGTTTTGCTATTTTAGATGATAGGGATGACATGGAGCCAAATAATGAGCGGTTAGTGCGGACTCTGTTTGGTTGCGGATTAACAGAAGAAAATAAGCAAGAAGTAATAGAGATGTTAAATATGGAGTAAAATTATGAAGTTGAAAGAAATAACATTTGTTCTTGAGAACTGTGATTTGATTACAATTGATGGGAAGTATATTGGAAATTTTGTTGTAGAAAATATTCGTACAAGCATTCAAAGAATTGCTTGCAATTCTATCGAGAAAGTGGATGTAGCGCATACTTTAGCGATTGAGATTCATAAAGATGCAGATAAACTGCATCATGCTTTTGGTTTTGGGACTGAAGATTATCATAAAGAATCCGTTTTTGATAGAATTATATCTTATGATGACATAACAAGTATTCAATTTGAATTAGCAGATGAATATACTGAAGAAAATCAAGAGCCAACTGTAGAACATTATAATTATTTTGTTGATTGGACTGGGGAAAGCAATCAAGAAAATGATGCTCAAAAGAGTTATGTTAGTAAGGTTGGGAATCTTTATATAGTTATTGCAGACGGGAAGAACATTGAAGACTTCTTTATTAAAGAAGATATTGATGATAATGAATATATGGATTTTGTTTGTTCTATGTATGGTATTGGAGACAAATACAGTGCAAATAAGTAAAGTAAAAATTTTAAGAGGTAAATAATATGGATTTTAAAGAAATGGAAAAGGCGGCAATGCTTGTTTTTAGAATGTTTAGAGAGCATCCAGAGCTTTGCCCTCATGATTACGAATGTGAATGTACAGAAGAAAACGTATATGGAGATAAAGTGTCTTATTACAAGTGTTCTGTTTGTGGTAACGAATATACAAATTATAAGTTTAAACGTTGATTTTTGAAGATGGATTATGAAAAATAAAGAGTTTATATATGAATATTGGAACAGGACTAAATTAGGTAGAGAAATGATTAAATCGAATAATATTTCTGAGTCTGATTTGTTGTTCTTAATTCCTAATAATGTAAAAAAGATGCATGGCCTACCGCTTACTAGAATACCTGGTAAGAGAAAGAGAAAACAAAAAGAACAAAAAAGAAGATTTATTTTATCTTTTAAATTGTTTGACATTATAGAAAAAATAACAGAAGAAATGTTTAAATCTAAATTTTCTGATGGCGAACCTTTTAATGAATTTGTAGATTTTAAAAAACTGAATTTTATAGAATAAGAGGTAAAATTATATGAATAATAAAATCAATAGCGTAATTAATAATCGTTTGCCATCAGCGAAAGAATATCGTGAAATGGCAGACCAAATTGCTTTTTCAGAACAATGGTCTGAACCGAAATATCAATGTCCTAAGTGCAACGGTGGAATGCGTAGAGATGAGACAATCGTGTTGACTTCGTTCCCAGCACAATATATGTATGAGTGCAATAAATGCGGTTATAGAGAAAGTCAGTATATTTAACTAAGGAGATAGACTATGAGGATGCAGTATAAAGTTTGTGCAGCTACAAGTTTTAAATATTATATTTTTGTATATCACGATGGTGAATATTTTGGGTCTTATGAAGTTTGGTTGGATAAATTAGATGAAGAATTAAATAAACTTGAGAACCAAGGATACGTGAGAGGGTTTAGTAAGCAAGAAGTGGAAAATGCATATAGACAATATGAACTTATGAAAGAGAATATTATTTAAATAGGTGGTAAAATATATGATTAAATTGTTCACACATAATGACCTTGATGGAGTTGGTTGTGCTATTTTAGCGAGAATGGCGTTCGGTGAGTATGATGTTGATATTGAATATTGTGATTATGGCCAAATTGATTCACGAGTAGAAGATTATTTTAATAGTGGTTTGGATTATGAATGTCATATTACTGATATTAGTATCAATGATGAACTTGCGAATAAAATTAATGATAGTAAAAAGAAATATCAGTTGTTAGACCATCATGCAACAGCATTGAATCTAAATAAATTTTCATGGTGTAAAGTTCAAGTTGAAGATGAATTTACAGGTTTTAAAACTTCTGGTACAGAAATGTATTATCGTTGGTTGATTGAAAATAATTATTTGCAAAATAAGAATCGTGTGACTATCCGTTCCTTGCGTGATTTTGTAGAAATTGTCAGAGATTATGATACATGGAGATGGACAACACTTGGTAAGGATGGTATTATTGCAAAACAAGTGAACGATTTGCTTTATCTTTATGGTAGAGACAGATTTATTGATTGGTGTGAGACAGAATTTGTCTTTGGATATTTTCCTAAACTGTATGAGACTGATAGATTAGTTTTAGAGATTAAACAAAGGGAAATTGACGATTATGTAAAAGCCAAAGACAAACAACTCATTGTAAACAATTTGTGTGGTAGAACTTGTGGTTTTGTGTTTGCAGAAAAATATTTTAGTGAGCTTGGGAATAGATTATGTCAGATGCATCCTGAAATTGATTTTGTAGCGATGATTGATATGAAGGGTAGTGTGTCATACAGAACTGTAAAAGACGATATTGACCTTGGGAAAGACGTCGCTCAAGTATTTGGCGGTGGCGGTCATCAAAAAGCTGCTGGTTCCAGATTCTCTAAAGAAGTTCAAATGAAAATTATTAAAGAAATTTTTGAATGAAGTAAAAGCGGTGTAATCATTATGGACAATGAAATTGTTAGAACGAAAATTACTAATGTAATTGATTTTGGAACTTCAATTACTAAAAGTGAATAGGTGAAAATTTGCAGATGTATTGCAGATAAAGTGAATGAAACTGTTCGTAACATTGGCTACAAAAATGGTTATTTTCTTTGTTATCCGATATATGAAGAAATGATATATGGTGAGTTTGTGACAAAAGATGAACAAAATTAAATTAATAACGTTATATGGGAAGGTATAAGTAATGTGAATGAAGTGAAAGATAAAAATAAATCAATTAAGCATGGTATGTATAAAACAAAAATATATAGCGTATACGCTAATATTAAATATCGATGTTATAATTCTAATCATCATGAGTTTCATAATTATGGTGGTAAAGGCGTAATTATGTGCGATGAATGGTTGGGAGAAAACGGTTTTATTAATTTTTATGAATGGGCATCAAATAATGGTTACAAAGAAGGATTAACTATTGATAGGTTAGATTCAAATGGTAATTACGAACCTGATAATTGCCAGTGGATAACTCGTTCAGAAAATACAATTAAGGCTAACAAAACTTGTCAACATAGAAAAGCAAATAAAGGTACTTATTATGGTATAAGTCCAGATAATGTTTATTATGAATTTGATAATGCTTCTCAATTCGGTAGAGAACATGAATTAAACAGTAAAATGATTAGAAAAGTAGCTAATAACGGATGTAAAACATATAAACAATGGAGGTTTGGGTTTATAAATGAGATATAATAATTTCCACAAACATACTCATTATAGTAATATCAGGACGCTTGATTGTGTTTCTAAACCAGAAGATTATATTAAAAGAGCTGTTGAGTTAGGACATACTACATATTTTACAACAGAGCATGGTTTTCAAGGAAATATTTATGAAGCAAATACGCTATGTGAACAATATGGACTTAAATGCATTTTTGGAGTAGAAGCGTATTATGTAGATGATATGTATGATAAATCTTCAAGAAGTAATTATCACCTTATGCTTGTCGCTATGAATGATAATGGTAGAAAAGAAATTAATAAGATTATGTCTTTAGCAAATACAGATGGGTTTTATTATAAGCCAAGAATTGATTTAAAATGTCTTTTATCTCTTACGCCTTCTGATGTTATTGTGACAACAGCGTGCGTAGCAAGCAGAATGTTTAAGAGTAAAATAAAGAAAAAACAAGAGTTGATTGGTTATGAAAAAAAATCAATTTATCTTGGTATGGATGAAAATGAAGATTATATTTATAAAGAATCTGAAGAAGATGATTTAAATAAACCAATTTATCAAGAAATTGAATATGAAGACAAGGCAAGTTGGTTAAATGATTTTCTTATTCCAGTATACAAAC
>ERZ1026876.1650-NODE-1650-length-10635-cov-21.188847_pt1 | contig 10635 bp, 13 predicted proteins | sample MGYA00380168_ERZ1026876 | MGnify/ENA primary metagenome ERZ1026876 (study PRJEB33269, sample SAMEA4719804) | human gut metagenome | biome: human-associated habitat; feature: organic feature; material: feces | place: Cameroon | collected 2013-10 ... | reverse complement strand
CATTGGGCAGTTGTTCTGACAACGAGAACGGTATCGGAGGCGAGACCTCCAAGTACATCACCGTTTCTACCAGTATCGGTAATATGACACGTGTTGCCACAGATGCAAACGGCGGTCAAACCTTTGAGGAGGGTGATGAAATCAGCGTGTATGCCTGGACTGGTGATGCAACCATTGCTCCGGATGCAAGCGAGCGTGTGGTGAACAACGCTATCAACAAGTTGACTAACGGTTCGTGGGTATCCACTCCACAGATGCTTTGGAAGAACAACCGCGACAAGCATTATTTTATCGGTGTATACCCTATTTCAGCTATATCCGACCTTACCGCTGGAGAATATACATTCGATGTAAATAAGCAAACGGAAAGCGACCTCTTGGTGGCAGTCAATCCAGACGGCTTATCCTATAGTGCTGATGCCCAACAGACAGTACCTCTTACCTTTACCCATGTAATGGCAAAACTTGCTGTAAAACTTACCTATAAGAACCAATGGGGTGGCATACCAACTGTAGAGAAAGTGGTTGTGGGCAATGCGGCAAAAGAGGCAACCATCAATTATCTGACAAAGGTTGTTACTCCTTCCACTACTGCAAAGGAAGATTTCTCGCTTCCTGAGATTACTGAAAACACCAAGTATGTTTCTGTCATTATTCCACAGGAAGATGTCAAGCAACTCACCATTGTCATAGGTGGCAAGAATTTCGTTTATGATAACGGCACACCTTTCAAGTTGGAAAGCGGTAAAATCACCACAGTAAACCTTGAGGTTGGTCGTGACGAGATAAAACTTGGAGATGTTAAAATTACTGATTGGGAGGATGGCAGCACATTCAATGGTGAAGCTCTCAACTAACATTGTACACATTTAATACGTAAACAATATGAAAGCAATTAAAATATTAGCAATGGCAGCTTTGGCAACGGCAGTTTTTGCCAGCTGCTCCAGTGAGGATGAATTGGCACAGAGCAATTATCCTATGGATAATGTGGTGCGAGTTACAACAAGCGTAAAGGACATAAATACACGTGCTTTTCACAGCACAAATACCCTTGATGAATTTGCGTTTTGTATCGTCAATCCCCAAAGCACCAAATTTTCCTATGACAATGTAAAGGTGACAAAAGAGGCTTCAACTTGGACTCCTGCTTCTCAGATGCTCTGGCAAAATGCCTCGCAACCTGTGGATATTATAGCTTATGCACCATACCAAAGTATTTCAAAATACGAGAAAATGAGTAACGCCACCAATTATCCTGTTTATGTAAAAGTACAACAGGAAGCGGATACTTACGAGTCGGACTTTCTCGTTTACAAGAAAAAAGGGTTTGTGCCAGAGACGGATTTGAAAAATGGTGCAGTTGACATAACGTTTACCCATGCCCTTAGCTTGCTGAATATAAATATAGAGTTCGGCAATGAATTTAGCAAAACAACTCCTTTGACATCCAACCCGATAAATAATATAACTGTCGGAGGAAGCGTCGACCGTGGTTATGCGGATTTTACAAAAGATGTTATCAGCGTGACAGCGGATGCTGCCAGAGAACCTGTTTTAATTACACCTGTAATTGGAATTTTCAACGCTGCAGCCAACAATGATGCCCATGCGACAGTAAACTACTCTGCCATTCTTATTCCCCAAACTATTGCCCAAGGATTTAGAGTGGAGTTTGAAATGGATAGCAAAATTTATGTGTGGACAGCTTCTGAAAGTGTGACATTGGAATCTGGCAAAAAACATCAGCTAAACCTTACAGTAGGTAAGGATGTCGTAAAATCTGGCTACATATCGTCAGAACCTTGGACAGAGGGAACTGGTGGTACTTTAGAAACAGAATAAGCAACAGAATTAAAACGAAGAATATGAAATTTTCAAATTATATAGGAACATTTGCACTTGTTGCAATGCTTACAGCTTGCTCTACAGAAGAGGAACAGGTACATTTTGCTGGGAATGAGGTGAAAGTCAATGCAGCTATAGGCAGAGAAAGCACTTTTACCAGAAGTAATCCTGCTGGAGACGAAGAAAAACAGAGCAATTTTAATGATTATGACCAAATAGGTATCAGTATGAATGATGGTGCCGCACGGTTGTATGAAATGAAAAATGGCATTTGGGATGTCAAGGATGGAGAGCCTCTGAAATGGGAAACGGAGATAACATTGTTCAAGGCTTTTTACCCATATTCTTATGGTTCTAAAGCAAACAATAGTTTCGACAAAGGACATATCATAGAGAACCAGACGTCCGAGGAAGGATTGGCTCTGTCAGATTATATGACGAGTGATATAGAATTTCCGTACATTCCAGAAAACCGTGAGCTTGATTTGAATTTCAAGCGCAAGACGGCACGTGTCATTATCGATATAGAAAATTCGACTTTCACGAATGAGTTCGACAGGCCATTAGTATCTGGGGTGACAATATTTTCTCAGTTGGAGATACCTGCGACTCAAGGCGCAGATGTCACGGAAATAAAACCATACAAGATGGATGATTCCAATCCAAAGAGTTCCTGGATGGCTTTGGTTGCTCCAAATGCAGAAGATGCAAGCAAAAATTTTATATGTATTAAGGTACAAGAGACCAACACTGCCGACGACCCAAAACCATATTATGTCAAAGGTATCCCAAATCTTGAAGAAGGCAATAGCTATACCTATAAATTAAAGATAGGAAAGGATAGAGTCACGATAGAGAATGCCACGGTAGCGGAATGGACTGATGGAACTGCAATATCGGGTGGAGCAGCTTCCTCTATAACGGTAGAGGGTATTAAAGAATCTGTCACTACGCAATTGGAAAAAGGTAATGATGTAGTGTTGACATTGAACTCAAATGCGTCTTCAGATATTTTTGATGCCATTAAAACTGCCATTAAAGAGAAAGGTGTTGCAGATGGAACTGTCAATTTAACTCTAAAGAATGTGATGACTATTCCTGATGGAACTTTTAAAAATGTGACTTGGCTTAATAAAGTTACTTTGCCAGATGCTGTTACTATTGGCAAAAATGCCTTTAGTGGAAGTAGTTTGAAGGATATAGAAGCCCCTAAAGTAAGCACTGTAAAAATGCTTGCATTTGATCATTGCATGTTTCTTGAAAATGTGAATTTGCCTAAGGTGTCGGAAATAGGTATTCAAGCATTTCATTTTTGCAGCACTTTGAAAAATGTTCTGTTCGGTACACTCACAAAAGTTTGGACTGGGGATGAGAATAACACAGCTGGAATATTTGATAGTGTAGATACTAAAGTTATTTCTCTTACATTATCTTCAAGCCAAAGAATGCTAAGCTTATATGTCAATGAAGAGCTAAATTTCTTTTGGATATCAACAAATCAACCTTATAAAGGTTCCGACCAATATGATCTTTCGAAATTCATTGGTTACAAATTCAGGGAGATTAAATTCTTTGAGTAATAATTGAACTCCTATGCTGGGCAGGAGTATAAGGTGCTCAGTAACATATATTCACCCGCACTTCACGGGAAACGACAAGGGTCTATATGCCACGATGAGAGGTGGGCGTATAGACCCTTCATCGTGTCTTGATACCTGTTGGGTGGATGATATGGCAGTGTGGTGGTTTCGTGCTACCTGTTTTCATGGTTTGAAGTACCTTTGCGTCAATCGTGAGGTGCTCAAAACAAAATCGTTATGAAAACAGAAATGAAAGTACCAAACGAGTGTTTGTACCCTACCGATGTATTCTTGATTAGTTGTGGTATGGGATGCAAGCGAATCACTGTCAGTGACATTGCTTATATTGAGGCAATGAAGGACAACTGTATTATCCACATGATTGACGGCAAACGTTACACTCAGTCTTGTCCTATGGGTGACATTGAGCCAGAGTTGAATCCGCAAATGTTCAAGCGTATTCACCGTTCTTTCATCGTCAACATTCGCTACATCGATATGTACTATTATGGACATGTCGTTATGGTGAATGGTATGGAAGTACACATCGGCGATAAGTATCGTGAAGCCTTGAAATCCTCGTTTCACTTTTGGGGTTCAAGAAACCGAAACAAGTAAGATTTTGATGGTATAACAGGTTAGTATAGCCTGTTCGATGGACACAAAGCCCGTCTGGTGGAAATAGTTGCACCAGACGGGCTTTCGCTATATCTTTGCACCATCAACGTTGAGAGGCGGGTCCTGAAAAGCCTAATAGTAAACGAGTAAGGGAAATATATTATCAAAATGTTAGATAAAGATTTTATAACTGCTGTAGCAAAAGGGTGGAGTTGTAAAACTTCTATCGATTGGAAAAGTGTTTCAACAGCTGAATTAAGCGAATACTGTAAACAAGTTGAAGATGCTATATCACAAACAATGAAAGACATTCTTAAAATTTCTGATTTTGAATGTAAAGTCGAGCCTAAACGAATCGTTTTGCTTGAAAAGGAGGCATTCGGACAACTTGGTGTACTTGTATGGAATCAAAATAAGTGTGATGTAATAAGAGAGCTCATAGTGAACGAATTCTCTAATGACATTATTAAAGAAAAATACGATGCTTTTGAAGCAGATTATAGTAAGGAACAATGTCGAAATTACTATGGCAACATTCAAGGTGCAGCATGTTGTGGCTACCAAATAATCAATAAGGATACAGCTCTAAAAGAGTTGGGGTTGCATCTGTTATGCCATGAAGTTCTTCACACTTTAGCAAATCCTCAAGCAGTTCTAAAACTGAGAAAAGGAAGCCCTACTGGTGACGAAGCAACAAATGAGTTTATTGCAAGAATCATTAGTCGCCATAAATGTTTGGGTGGTACAACAACAGAAGAAATGAAGAACAATTCAAACACTGATGACTACCATAATAATCATGGAGTGTATGGAAAATTAATAGACAAGGAAGGATTTGCACAAAAGACTCCTGAGGAAATAATTAAAATAGTAAGAGATTATTTAGGTTTTTAAATTATGGCAATTGACACAACTCCTTCGCAGGTAGCAACCAGTGCGTTGCAGGCGATTCCCTTCGGTAGTATTATCGGAGGTCCATTGAAAGCATGTATCGAAGCGCAAGCTATGGCTGCGCAGACATCATGGCAGTTTATTCAAGAAGTAGGATTGAACACCGACCCAAAGACTGGACAGAAAGAAGCAGTGAACGTTTCTTTCCAGTTTATGCAGAACGGTCGCATGGTTCAGTTGAATGTTCCGCTGTTGACGATTGTACCAATTCCGTACATCGCCATTCGTGATGTTGACATCAACTTTAAAGCGAATATCTCAGCTTCCTCTTCAAGTGTTAGTGAGCAGTCAAACAGTTCTTCTGCTGATGTTGGTGTAGAGGCAAGTCTTGGTGGCAGAATCGGTCCGTTCCGTGTAAATGCCAAAATGAACGCCAGCTATTCATCCAAGAAAGACTCGAAAGCGACTCAAGAATCAAAGTACAGCGTCGAGTACACTATGGATGTTGCAGTAAAGGCAGGTCAGGATAGTATGCCAGCAGGTCTCGCCAAGGTTCTTGAACTTCTTGGCAGTTCTCTCGATGTTTCTGACCCAGAAGGAACATTGGAGGTTAGTGCCCGTGAATTGACTCTTCCTAACGAAAAGAATGCCAAGGTTACTCTTATTGCAACATATAAGAATAACAAGGGCATCTTCGAGCCGAAGTCTATCAAGATTAACGGTGTGACAGGTAATGTAAGTGATGACAGTGTTGTCTTTGAACTCACAGAAGCTAAGGAATATACTGTTGTTGCAGGTAAGAAAGAGGTTAATGTTAAGGTTCATCCTGCCGAGTCTGACACCAAAACAGATACCCCCATCTCATAATCTAACGTAAATTAAAGGAATCTTATGGCTCAATTAAGTACTATAATCAGTTCAATACTCCGTGATATGATAGTGGCACAACATGAAGCAAACATGTATGCCATGTCGTTGGAGGATGTTTACAAGCAAAATGGTCGCTTGGAGCAGTTTGCTCTTCCGACAGTAGCCGTTGGTGAGGTAGAGCTTGACTTGCGCTATGGTGTGAAAAGTGACTCTGCCCAAACTGAGCAATATGAAATTAACTATCCACAGTTGCGCAAGGTGGCAAAACAGGTAAGTAAAGACTATGCTGAAGAAATAGTCAAAAGCACACTTCCTGTATTACAAGCTCTCTTTCCCGACGAAGGTACAAATAGTAGCACAAAAGTGTTGGCAAACTTTGCTGTAGATGACAATTTGAAAAGAAAGTACAAGGCTTTTTTGAGCCGTAAGATTCTAAAAGCTATGCAGCTGAGTTTCACTTCTCTCATCAAGGATGATGGTCGCATCAATGAAAAAGTTCTGCTTGAGTGCATCCTTTCTGTATGTGATGACAAATTGCTCGGACATGAGGACTTACAAGTCCTTTTCAACAGACCAAGTGGAGAAGAGACTCGTAAAGAGATACGAAAGAACTTAGAGACTTTCTTGAAAGATATGATGCCAAAGATATTGAAAGACATCAACTTGAAGCGCAAGCGTATCATACCATCTGTAGATGTGACATTGAACTCTGAAGAATTGGCAAACTTGCCAGAGGAGTGCATCCATACCTTGCACTTCCACGTTTCGCCAAATAACATCAAACTATATTCTGAGGAATAAAAATATTGTAGAACCATAAAAAAGAAAGATTATGCCTACAGGAAAAGATATTAAACGAACAAGCAGCCAAGTGATGGAGTTGAAAGACCTTATTTCTGGTCCATTGGCAGCTACCATTGACGCAGACACTATAGCGACCAGACGTTATTTGAGTTATCTGATGGAATTGGCTTTCGAGTCATACGACAAGGAAACAGGCAAGGTTGGTGAACTGCGTATGCTTGAGTTCAACTATCAAAGTCACGATGTAGATGGTACACATCAACAACAGGTAAAGATACCATTGCTGACATTGGTTCCTCTGCCATTGCTTCAAGTAAAAGAAGCTGATTTCGATTTTGACATTCAGATAGTTGATGCCCTAAGTGCAGATACAGATGCCACATTTTCATTAAAGAAAGGTGCTACACCTCAGGAAAAAACGGCAGAGGGTGTCAAGCTACGAGTTTCAATGGCTTCCGCAAAAGCCGAAGGCTCACGCAAGAGCAGTTCACAACAGTCGCTTACTGCCAACATGAAAGTGAAGGTAAGGATGGAACAAGCTGATGTGCCTGGAGGTTTAGCCAACCTTCTACATCTTACTACCAACAATTTACAGATGGAAGCGGTAGAAGAAGGAAAGGAGGCAAACCATGATGAATAATAAGCAGACGCAGCAAGTGCCAGGTATGGCTTGCCCACAATGTGGCAAGTTTATCCCAACCACCATCACTGAGTTGCTGACTTCTGGATACCTACGTTGTCCTTATTGCCTTTTGAAGTTGGATATAGACAGGCACAAGTCGGCTACGGCTCTGAAAGCTCTCGCCAAGGTAGAAGCTGCACAGAAACGAGTGGAAAGTACAAGTAAGTTTAACCGATAAACTCTATATAACAATGTGGTTGAGAAGAATATGGACAAGAATAAGAGACACGGTCGTTAAAAAGTTTGGCGAATGGGTTGATAGGGAATGTCCTCTCATTGAGGATGAGGACGATTCTGTTGGTGAAAAGACTATCAAGGAAGTCGTGGACAAATCCTTGTTGGAAGAATCCATTATTTCGTCTTTGGAAAAGGCTAACAAAGAAAGAGTTGTCAAGGTGAAGAAACGGCAAGGGCGCAATATTTGGGAAGTCAGACCTACCACCATTGTGGATGCCTACCTATTCCTCATAAACCTGTCGTGCATGAAACGTGAATGGTTGCAGAGACATATCAAGGCAGACAAAACAACGTTCAGCATGGAACTTGCCGATGGCTATGTCCTTGAACTGACTGAAGGTTGGAAGCGCATGAACGCAGAAGCCCTGCTACGTATCAGCAAAGACAGGAAATATACGATGAAGGTGTATTTCTATAAGGAGAATACGGCATGAAGAAGAACTGGTGGAAATATCTTGTTCCTGTTATCCTTGCCCTTTTGCAGATAGGTGGAAGTATCTACAACAATTACTTCAAAAGCGAAAAGCCGAAAGATGAAACGACACGTTTTGAGTTTATGATAGATCAATCAAAGCTAACGATGGATGGCAATGTCTTCCACTGCTATGATATGGGAATTGCTGATGCTCAGCGTTTCTTCTACCGTTTGAGTGGAGGAAAGAAAATCATAAAGGGACATGACTATCGTGGAGACACCTATCTAACAATTTTCTCTGGTGGAAAAGACAGTCTGTTTATGATTTGCTTGAAAGAACCAACAATTGATGGCATTGTAGCAGAAATAACTCTTCCAGGAAAGAATGGAGTGAAGAAGAAAGCCGTGTTTTACAATAGGTCAAAATGACAATAACATTTAAAAATTAGAATTTATGCAAACATTAAAAAGAGGTGCATCTGGTACTGATGTTGAGTTGCTTCAGCGATTGCTCAGCAAGAAGGGGTATCACGTAGGAGCTGATGGAATATTCGGTAATGATACCGAAGTGGCTGTCCGTAATTTCCAAAAAGACTACGGATTGGTAGCCGACGGAATAGTCGGTCAACGCACATGGGATATGTTGCAAAGCGACAGTGCCCAGTCTTTGGCTTCCTTGCGTCTCACAGAATCGGATTTCAAACACGCAGCAGAGCTGCTTGGTGTGGAAGTTGCCGCAATTAAGGCTGTGCTTGAAGTAGAAACAGGCAACAAGGGAGGTTTCCTTGCAGTAGGCAAACCTACAATTCTATTTGAGGGACACATTTTCTGGAGTCAGTTGAAGAATAGAGGCATTGATCCTGCCAAACATCAGAAAGGCAATGAAGACATCCTCTATCCCAAATGGACGAAGACCCATTATCAAGGTGGCTTGAAGGAATATGACCGTTTGGAGCGTGCAAGAGCTATCCATCGTGAAGCTGCCGATTCATCTGCAAGTTGGGGATTGGCTCAGATTATGGGATTCAACTATCAAGTGAGCGGCTGTAAATCCGTCAGCGAGTTTGTGGAGATGATGACGGAAAGCGAGGGCAAGCAGCTGGAACTGTTTGTTCGGTTTATCAAAGGTAACCGATGGGATGGCTATCTTCGTAATCTTGACTGGAAAGAGTTTGCCCGACATTATAATGGCTCTGGGTATGCCCAGAATCAGTATGACAAACGATTGGAAAAAGCCTATGCAAAATACAAATAGGAATACATCAGAACCTCCCACTATATAGAAAAGTCTGCTATATAATGGGAGGTTGAATTGCATTATACACCTCTAAATTACTAATAGTTCCGTTGTCTAACGATTGCCAAAATTACTTTTAATCTCTTTAGACTCTCGCAATAGGCGATTGGCAATGCTGTCTTTATAAGCTGCTATTTCTATCATTTCATAATGGTGACGGACAGAATCCTCATAAGCAGTAACACGATTTCTCACATTCTCAATAACTTCTTTATTTGGGCATACAGAAAAGTTCTTTTCGATGTATCGAACATTGGGGTCATCGGATGGAAGCACCATCTTCAAAGCCCGATACTTCAAATCTGCCTCCTCCCAATCTTGATGCTCTCGCCATTGGGTGAGATTGCCCCAAATGGAGAGAACAAGAGATAGAGCCAAGCCACCAATGAAAAGAAGAACAGACTTTGAAGTTGGCTCGAAGCGATGAGTCACTACTTTCTTCAGAGGTGTGTTATCCATTGCGTGAAGTTTGTCCTGCACAATTTTTGATGTGGCATTCAGCTCTTGTTTCACCTGATTAACAGTATCAAACAAGAGTTTACTTCGCTGTTCATCTTTGCTTGCTTCTTTTTTGGTAAGGTCGGTAAAAATGCAGATAGCTTCTCTTAATCTTACCAATTTGTCAATAGCTTCCCCTTCTTTTACAGCCATAGCAAGAATAGCTTTTTCAAGTATGCTCGTATCAACACTTACAGGAACAGGAGTACTTCCTACCTCTGTATTCTTTGGTGAGGCAGAAAGTTCATCGACTTTCTGCTCCAATCTCTCAACTGTGCCATAGATGGCTTCCAATAGTTCTTCTTTCATCTTTCTTATGTTGTTTGAATGTTTTGTAACTTGCATCAAAGGCTAAAGCCTCTTCTGCGTTTCTTCTTTTTCTTCTTGACTGATTCATCCTCTGGGAATGGCTCATAAGCTTGGGCATTAGACGGAGCGAACAAGCCGATGGAAGAAATACCGTCCCAAGGGTCCTGGCTGCTCTCCGATATGGATGGTACCTGCTCATTCTTGCGACAGCCCTGCTCATATTGCTGAGCAGAGTTGTCTCTTGCTGATATTTGATTCTCCGTCCCCTCAAACCTCACATTCAACTTGCCAAAGCTATAGTCTCGGCTAATCTGCGTACCCTTGAAGCTATATCCATCCTTGCAGAAACGGATGCCTTGAACCTTGGTTTGCTCCTTGTCCTTATAGACAAACTCTAAGTGAACACCTCGTTTTGCAAGTTCACTTTTGAACTCGTTCCAGCTATCTGCCATTCTCAATGCGCTCTTTACAGCATTGTGAATCTCATATTTAGCACGCTCAGCATTGCGTAACTTGCGAGTATTCGTCTTACTCTTGTCCGTTCCGTAGGTCAGTCCATACTTGGATTTTAGAGCCTTGGTCACCT
>ERZ1026876.1649-NODE-1649-length-10636-cov-13.246291_pt1 | contig 10636 bp, 3 predicted proteins | sample MGYA00380168_ERZ1026876 | MGnify/ENA primary metagenome ERZ1026876 (study PRJEB33269, sample SAMEA4719804) | human gut metagenome | biome: human-associated habitat; feature: organic feature; material: feces | place: Cameroon | collected 2013-10 ... | reverse complement strand
AATGGTCTTTCAATGGAACAGGTCAGTGTATATGCAAAACCAGAATTTAACAGTAGTCAAATGGCAGTAATCAAAAATGGATTTGAAAACAATCTTTCAATTGAGCAGGCCAGTACATATGCAAAATCTGACTTTGACCAGTGGCAGATGCGTGAAATCGAGAATGGTCTTATAAATGGTCTTTCAATGGAACAGGTCAGTGTATATGCAAAACCAGAATTTAACAGTAAGCAGATGGAAGTACTCAAAGATGCATTAAGAAGCGGACTTTCAATCGAGCAGGTTATTATGTGTGCAAAACCAGAGCTTGACAGTGTTCAAATGTGGGAAATTAGAGATGGACTTGAATATGGCCTTTCGATGGAGCAGATTGCTGTATACGCAAAGCCGGAATTTAATACTGGACAGATGAACGTTATTATATCTGGATTTATCAACAATCTCTCAATGGAACAGGTTACCTTATATGCAAAACCTGAAATCGACAATCATCGAATGGAAGTGATTAAAAATGGACTTCAGAGAGGTCTTTCAATGGAACAGATTAATCCGTATATAAATCCAGAGTTTAGCGATGTGCAGGTGGAAGAAATTGGAATTGCACTCAACAGAGATTATTCAATCGAAAAAATCAATATGTTTGCAAAACCAGAACTTAGTGAAGATTTAATCCACGAAATCAAAGATGGATTTGAAGAAGGATTTTCAGCCGAGCAGGTCAGCATGTATGCAAAGCCGGAATTTAATTCTTTTCAGAAAGAGGAAATTAAAAACGGTTTAAAAAATGGTCTGTCGATAGAGCAGATAAGTGTGTATGCAAAACCGAAGTTTGATAGCCATCAGATGAGTGTAATCAAAAACGGATTTAAGAACGGCCTTTCAATGGAGCAGGTAAGTGTATATGCAAAACCAGAATTTAATGGAAATCAAATGTGGCAGATCAAAAACGGATTAGATGAGTACAAACTTTCAATTGAACAGGCTAATGTATATGCAAAGCCAGAATTCGGTATAAGCCAGATGCATGAAATAAGAAAAGGATATGAAAATCATCTTTCGGCAGAACAAATCAATATGTATGCAAAACCAGAATTTGATCAAAATCAGATGCGGGAAATCAGAGATGGGTTCAAAAAAGGCCTTTCAGTGGAGCAGGTAAGCATGTATGCAAAGCCAGAGCTTGACAGTGATCAGATGCATGAAATCAGAGACGGACTTGAAAAAGGCTTTTCAATGGAGCAGGTTAGCATGTACGCAAAGCCGGAATTTGATTATTTTCAGAAAGAGGAAATTAAAAACGGTTTAAAAAATGGTCTGTCAATGGAGCAGATCAGTGTATATGCAAAGCCGGAGTTTGATAGCCATCAGATGAGTGTAATCATAAGTGGATTTATAAATGGATTTATTATAAATGGTCTTTCGATAGAACAAGTCAGTGTATACGCAAAACCGGAATTTGACGGATTTCAGATGGAGCAAATTCGCACAGGATTTGAGAGTGGCCTTTCAGTAGAACAGGTCGGTGTGTATGCAAAGCCGGAGTTTAATGAATACCAGATGCGTGAAATTAGATGCGGATTTAATGAAGGTCTTTCGATAGAACAAGTCAGTGTATACGCAAAACCAGAGTTTACTTGTGTTCAGATGAGTGAAATTGAAAGTGGATTTAAAAAGGGTCTCTCAATTGAACAGATTAGTATGTATGCAAAACCAGAATTTCATGACTATCAGATGAGTCAAATTCGCAAAGGATTTGAGAAAGGTCTCTCAATAGATCAGGTCGGTGTATACGCAAAACCTGAGCTTAGTTGTGATCAGATGCGTAAAATAAGAATGGGATTTGAAAATGAAAATGGCTTTTCAATGGAGCAGGTCAGTGTATACGCAAAACCGGAGTTTGATAGCTATCAGATGGGTGTAATCAGAAACGGATTTGAGAACGGTCTCTCAATGGAGCAGGTTAGTGTATATGCAAAACCGGAATTTAACAGTAATCAGATGGAAGTACTCAAAGGCGGACTTGAGATAGGCCTGTCAATTGAACAGGTTAGTTCATATGCAAACCCGAAATTCAATGAAATGCAAATGTATAGAATTGGGGAAGGATATAGCGCTGGGCTTTCGGCTGAGCAGGTCAATGTATATGCAAAGCCAGAATTTAATCCTGACCAGATGAAATCAATTGAAGACGGCTTTAGAAATAAGCTTTCAATGGAACAGGTTAAAGCATATGCAAAACCAGAATTTGATCCAAATCAAATGTGGGAAATTGAAAACGGATTAGATGAATACAAACTTTCAATTGAGCAGGTTGGTACATATGCAAAACCAGAGTTTGATTTTAATCAGATGTTTGAAATTAGACGTGGATTTATAAATGGTCTTTCAATGGAACAGGTCGGTATGTATGCAAAACCGGAGCTTAGCGCAAATCAAATATATGCAGCGATGAATGGACTTCGTAATGGTATATCAACAGATAAAATAAATGATATTATTAATTCAGGAATGTCTCCGGAAGAGATGAGCAATGCAATGTTAAATGAGGTTAAGAAAGATTCAACAGGAGTAATAGTTTATAGGACAGCGCCTAAAGCTTTTGAAAATTATTACTCAGAAACAGATGCTTTTATCTGTCGTACAGAAACAGAAGCCATAGATTTAATAAAGGAAAAACAGCTAAACGATTATCAGAACCAGCAAAATTATTCTTACTCATACAAGGTTATTGGTAAAAATGGAGACCTTTCTAAGGCTATACGTGAAGACCAGAGAGTTATCCTTGCACCGTCATATGATATGGCTAAAAACATAAACGCTGAGGCAACTGTCGAAGCTGAATATGGCGATGAATGTTTGGAGGGAACAATGGTAACTCTTGCCCATCATGGCCCGCGCTCAGGTAATCCTGCACCATGTAATACACCGGATGTTCCTGAGCTTCCACCATTTGCTACTGTTGTTGTATCGCATATTGATCTTGATACCCTTGGCGGAATATACGCTTTGCAGGGAAGAAAGCCGGAAGATGACAGATTCTGGGAAGCAGCTGAAATGATTGATGTAAAAGGCGTGCATCATATCCATGAGCTTGATAAGGATATTAAGGATAAACTCAATGCGTATTATGCTTATAACTACAATCATGCCGGGGAGCGTTACAGCGAAACTGCCGATGTGACAAAGCAGGTTGAAGATGCATATGGAGTGATAAGTGACATTTTGGATATTGACGCCCCTGAACATGACATGCTTATAGCAGATGGAAAGGAATGGGCACAGGCAAGGGAAGCCGCAGTTGAAGAGCAGCTGATATACGAGGATAAGAACATGAGAGTGTTTGATTCAAACGGAGTATTCTGTGCAGCTTCATACTATTCGCCGAAGCAGGATGCACTAATACCTGCAACTGTGACATATAACGAAAAGACAAAAGCGATTACGCTTGGCTTTGAGGACGGAGGCAGACAGTACAATGCGATGGAGATTGTCAGAAGTGTCTGGGGACCTGAAGCAGGCGGAAGGGAAGGAATTGCCGGTTCGCCGAGAGGAGTTGAGATGACAAAGGATGACCTTCATGCCCTGGTTGAGAGACTGAAGGAGGTGCAGACATCAGCAGGTGTTGAGAAGGAGAATATCCAGAATGAAAAGGCTGCCTCAAAGAAGACCGGACATTCAAGGAAGAAAACCGCATCATCTGAAGAGGAAATAGAGCTTTAAGGAAAGCGGATGCAAGTCGTGTAATATATGTAGTACACGTTTTTATTAAGATGTGTACTGTATATATACACAAGAAAAGAACAGTCAAAAAGCGTAGAAATAACGATGTAAGAAGACGTGTAGCGGAAATGTGTATAATATCTGCTACACGTTTTTTATGTATTGTGGATAATAAGAAATACACAAACAGAAAACGATGGATTTAAAAGTACAGATAACTTCTATATAAGATGAAACAAAAATGTGTATATAAAGTCATACAAAAATCGAGAAAAATGTGGATATAAACAGATACACAAGGTACATATAAAGCACAGCGGGGTAAATAAAAAATGTGTATAAAAAGAAATACACAAAGAATGCAGCGAGGAATATTTCTGCTGTATTTGTTTGTATCTACTTTAGGAGCTCTTTTGGCTTATGCCTGTATGAGAGGCAATGGACGATATGCCCGGTGCAGACAACATGGTTAATATGGCTGATATGGACAATATGGACGCAGTGAGAAAATCTGCAAAGTTTTCTGTATGAATTGAGACTCATATGGAAGACTGAAAAACAAAAAAATCTATTATACGTATAATACGAGGGTTCGGGCGCATTGCGGGCTGTATATCAAGAAGAAAAAAAGACTGATATTGAAAAATAATCCTTAATATCAGCATTAAAGCCAGACTGGAGAAATCCGGTCTGGTTTTTTATGTCTTGGCAAAAAAGCAACCAAAAAATCAGCAAAAAACTAACATACTTATTGTATGAGAATATCAATATTAATGCCATGCCTTAATGAGGCAGAAACAATTGAAGAGTGTATAAGAAAAGCGCAGAGGTATCTCGCGGCAAATAACATTGATGGCGAAATAGTGATAGCTGATAACGGCAGTACCGACAATTCTGTTTATCTGGCAGAAAAACTCAATGCAAGGGTTATCAGGTGTGAAAAGAAAGGATATGGAGCGGCACTTAAATATGGAATATCACAGTGCAAGGGAGAATACGTGATATTTGCAGATTGTGACTGCAGCTATGACTTTTCAATGTTAAGGAAAATGTTGTAAACCATGCATGCGAAACAGAGGGTAGTTATGATGAAGTAATATACTGCGAGAGAGACGAGGATGGATGTAACCATTCAAAACTTTCAAGCACACATGTAACAGTTCCTGCAACAGGACATCTACATCAGGCAACAAGAATTGAGAAGATCAAAGAGCCAACATGTACAGAAAAAGGTCTTTATAAGTCAGTAACATACTGTACAGACTGTAATAAAGTGCTTGACACAAAGGATATTGAGATCCCTGCAACAGGACATACAGCAGGAGAAGTCCAGAAAGAAAACGTCAAAGATGCCACATGTGAAAACAAGGGCAGTTATGATGATGTTACAAGATGTACAAAATGTAATGCCATAATAAGCAAAAATGCCGTAAAGACAGAAGCACTTGGACACATTGCAGGCGAGCCTGTTATTGAAAACAAAGTTGACCCTACAACCAAAAAAGAGGGTGGTTACGACATTATTGTATACTGTACGCGTGATGAGCACGGATGCGGACATAAGGAGCTTTCAAGAAAGCATGTTGTTATGGACAAGCTTAAGCATGAGCATACAGCGGGTGAACCTGTCATTGAAGTAGTAAAAGCTGCTACATGCGAGGACAAGGGAAGTGTCAAAGTTACGGTATCATGTACAGACTGCGGCGAAGTATTAAGCAGCGTGACAAAGGATATTCCGGCACTCGGACATAATTACGAGTTCACCAAGACCGTTGCCGCCACATGTACAAAGGATGGATATAACCTTTACACATGCAAGAACGATGCTTCGCACACAAAGAAGGATGTAATTAAGGCATCAGGACACAAGTATACACATAAAACAGACAGTTACACAGAGCCAACATGTACTGAAAACGGAAAATACCGTGAGTATGATGAATGCGTAAACTGCGGTGACGTAGTAAACGAAGAGTGGAAATCAGTTGATGCTCTTGGACATGAAGCAGGCGAACCTATTATTGAGAACAAGGTTGACCCAACAACAGAAAAAGAAGGCGGTTACGATATTGTTGTATACTGCACAAGAGAACACAACGGATGTGGCAAGTCTGAAATTTCAAGAAAACACATAATTCTTGATAAACTCAAGCATGAGCATACAGTGGGAAAACCAGTTGTTGAAAATAAGATAGATGCCACATGCACAAAGGGCGGAAGTTATGATGTCAATGTATACTGCACAGATTGCAATAAGCTTTTAAACAGTACACATGAAACTACAGAAGCTCTCGGACACGAATACAGCGAACCGGTTGTTGAAAATAAAGATGGCGATAAATATGATGAAGTTATCTACTGCGCAAGATGCGGGGCAGAGCTTTCAAGAAGAACCATTGACAATTCAAAGAAGGAACCTGTAGTACCTGACAACAAACCGGAAGCAAAACCTGAAACAAAGCCAGAGGCAAAACCAGAAATCACACCGGAAACAAAGCCTGAGACCGTAAATGTTGTTATACCACAGGATGTTGAGACAAAAGTAGATGATACTGTCAAAACAGATAATGACAGCAACGCAGACTCTACCGAAGAGAAGACTCCCGTTACAGGAGATACAACAGATATTATGATGTATGTATACATTATGATTGCTGGAGCAACAGCTGTTATGACAGCTGTCATCAAAAAGAACAAAAGAGCTTAAGCTCTGATATTTATTAAGAACCTGCATTTTTCCAGGTTCTTTTTTGTTCTTAATTTTTTGCAAAAAAAAATCATACTTACACTGAAGTTTTATGAAAGGAGAGATTAACATGAAGAAAGTGTTCATGAAAGCGGGGAACAGAACTCTAAGCAAAAGGCTTTTCAGTATTATGCTGATAATCGGCATACTGTTTTCAATTATGCCAGATGCCACATATGCTGATAATTCTGGGCGTCCTCCTGATGCGATTGAGCAGGAAGATACAGAGGACACGGAAAGTGAAATGTCTGATAATAAAACGGCAGAACCCGAGCAGAATTCAGAATCCGATGAAATGACACAGGATGAAAGCAATTATCAGAACACACAAGCTCAGGATGTACAGACTGAAGATGATGAAAGTAATCATGATAATGAAGTTATGGCAACGTCGAACGGACAAAGCGCCATAATGACACATACTGGCCAGACTGACTATATGATGGTCTCAAGTAAAAGTGGTGAATATGATCGCTACAGTTCAGATAAGCCAAATTATGCAAGACTTGTTAAATTTATTCCAAGTTTTACTAGCGTCTACTATATCAGTTCTGTAGTACCATACTCATTTGATACATATGGACGATTATATGACAGAAATATGAGTTCTTTAACATCTGATGACGATAGTGCTGGAAACGGGCAATTTAAGCTTACTTATAGATGCGAAGCCGGAAAAACTTATTATATTGCAGCCGGAGGCTATACCAACAGCTCAGACACTCGGTCACTGGCAGTAAGTATAGTACCTAGTATATATGCAATTCTTTATAATACGGGTGAACTGCATTTTCAGTATGGGGAGACCGCAGATCCGGCAAAAGGAAGTGTTGTTGGCACATACCAAGTTGCCAGTTCATACTCAGCTCCTTATCAGATTCCTTGGCTTCAAAAAAACACCTCTATTGTTAAGGTAACATCAGATTATATAAGTTGTTCTGTAGGTGGCATAACGAGTATGTCATATTGGTTTGAAAGTTGTCGTAACCTCGCAAATGTTGATGTAAGTAAAATTGACACAAGCAATGTTAGAAATATGAGCGACATGTTCAGCAACTGTCCAAAACTCACAAACCTTAATTTAAGCAATCTTAATACAAGCAATGTTACGAATATGAGTGGCATGTTCGACAGCTGCTCAAACCTCACAAGTCTTAATTTAAGCAGTTTTAATACAAGCAATGTTACGAATATGAATCGCATGTTCGCTGCCTGCTCAAACCTCACAAGTCTTGATTTGAGTAAGTTTAATACAAGCAATGTTACGGATATGAGTGGCATGTTCAATTACTGTTTAAAGCTTACAAGTCTTGATTTAAGCAAATTTAATACAAGTAAGGTTACAAATATGAGCTATATGTTCTATTGCTGTTTAAAACTTACAATTCTTGATGTAAGTAGTCTTGATACAAGTAAGGTTACGGATATGAGTAACATGTTCCGCAAATGTAGCAATTTAAAAATCATTAATTTAAGAGACAAATTTAGCACAGAATCTCTAAAATCATGTAATAATATTTTTACAGATACCACTGCTGATTTACTATGTGACGGAAATAAAAAAAATGCATTTCCGGCAGAGGCTTATGATTATGGAAAGTATATTGTACGTGGACCAGAATTTGTTTATACGGGCTCTCAAATTGTAGAAAATAATTTACAAAGTATGGTATTAAAGCCGTATAAAAAAGATGTTAAGTTTGATGCAAATGGTGGTACGGGAACTATAACTATACATGTTGGTGTAAACGATGCGATTTTTTGTAATGCTAAATATTGGAGCAGGATGAATATTTGCAATAATCTTGGTAGTTTCGATGACGGCATGGGCTATAGCTACCCTACAAAAAGCTTTTACACATTTATGGGCTTTTTTACACAGGACGGAAAAGAATTATTAAATGTAAATCTAATAACAGAAGATGTGTATTATGCACACTGGACACCAACGAATTATTCTATAAGTTATAACTTAAACGGAGGTTCATTAAGTGGCCAGAAAACAAGCTACAACATCGAGACAGCAAATTTCACACTGCCAACACCATCAAAGTCCGGTTATACATTTACCGGTTGGACCGGCAGCAATGGCACTACGGCGCAGAAAAGCGTCACTATTACGAAAGGCAGTACCGGAAACAGGTCATATACTGCTAACTGGACACCAACGAATTATTCTATAAGTTATAACTTAAACGGAGGTTCACTAAGCGGCCAGAAAACAAGCTACAACATCGAGACGGCAAATTTCACACTGCCACAGCCAACAAGAAGTGGTTACGCATTTACCGGTTGGACCGGAAGCAACGGAACTGCTGCTCAGAAAAGTGTTACAATAACGAAAGGTAGTACGGGTAACAAGAGTTATACCGCTAACTGGACACCGGTTAACTATACAATAAGCTATAATGCAAACGGAGGTTCACTAAGCGGCCAGAAAACAAGCTACAACATTGAAACAGCGAACTTTACACTACCACAGCCAACAAGAAGTGGTTACACATTTACCGGTTGGACCGGAAGCAACGGAACTGCTGCTCAGAAAAGTGTTACAATAACGAAAGGTAGTACGGGTAACAAGAGTTATACCGCTAACTGGAGTATAAATGCATACACTATAGGTTACACCTTAAATGGTGGTTCGATAAGCGGTCAGCCAACGAGCTATAATGTGGAATCAGCAAACTTTACATTGCCGACGCCATCAAAGTCTGGTTATACATTTACAGGCTGGACTGGTACAGGACTTTCAGGACTGACAAAAACAGTCACAGTATCAAAGGGCTCAACAGGAAACAGAACTTATACCGCACACTTTGAAAAGACTGTAACAGCAACGTTCAAGTATTACAATAACCAGACTGTAACAGTAACAGGCAAGATTACTGATTCAGCAACATCTGTTGCAGTAAAGGTACCCACAGCTTCAGGGACACCGTCAGGATATACATTCCGCGGATGGAGTACAAGCTCAGCTGCAAACGCTTCAGTAAATGCTACAGCTTCAGCAAGTGTTACAATCTCAGCAAATGTGACGTATTACGCTTCATATTCAAAGAATGTGACAGCCACATTTTATTACTGCACGCTTGCTGCTGATAATTACACATATGTAAATGGCGCACAGGGAAGTGCTGCAGCATCAGCCACACAATACCTTGGATATACAGGAACTGTTGTAAACAGCAATATTGCCATTCCGTCTGCGGTAACAGCAAGCCATGGCGGTGCATCAGCGCAAAATTATGTAGGCGTATCAAAGGATACAAATAGTGTCTCAACAGTAACACCGACAACTGCATACACAAAATACTATGCAGTATACACAGAGCCGTTAAAGTTTTACTATTATAATGGCACCAATGATACAAGTACATCTGTCACAAGACGCATGTTAAGTAACGGAAGCGCTTATTCAAACTCATTAAGTGCGTCAGCACCTGCTCCTGCAGCTTATGATGGAGCAGCATTTGCATGGTGGTCATGCGATTCAGGTGTCAGCGGTTCATCTTCTTTAAGAAAACCTCTTGAGACGGGCGTAAACAGCCTGTACGCCGTATACAAAAAGAATGTAAGCATTTCATATAACGCAAACGGCGGTCAAGGGGCACCGGCAGCACAGTCAGGAACAAAGTACTACGCCAAAAAGGAAAGCGGCAGTAACATCGCAAATCCGTCAATAACGGTAACAGGCTCAAAGCCTTCACGAAGCGGATATAATTTCAGTTCATGGAATACATCTGCAAACGGAAGCGGAACTGTTTACAAAGCAGGAACTGCCTATACAGTTTCAGCAAATGTAACTATTTATGCACAGTGGTCATACAATTCTGTAAGCGTTAAAATACCTCAGATACTTATCGCAAACCATGCTGGAACATCACAGTTCCGTGTTAAGTGCGATGACTTTAAGGCTGGTGACATAAAAATATCAGTTCCAAATAGTTTTCTATATAAGCAGACAGGTAAAGCTGATGTAACAGCAGCGATAACTTCAAAAAGTGGTAATAATATTATTACATCTTCAAACAAAGTTTGTGTATATAGTATAACCACCACTAACGGATTATCAGCAGGATGCTGGCAGGGAAGCTTTAACATTGGGCTCACACTGACAAAAGAATAAAGAAACACAGATTAAGGGTATAGTTTAAAGCTATACCCTTATTT
>ERZ1026876.1637-NODE-1637-length-10710-cov-14.694791_pt1 | contig 10710 bp, 11 predicted proteins | sample MGYA00380168_ERZ1026876 | MGnify/ENA primary metagenome ERZ1026876 (study PRJEB33269, sample SAMEA4719804) | human gut metagenome | biome: human-associated habitat; feature: organic feature; material: feces | place: Cameroon | collected 2013-10 ... | reverse complement strand
ATCTACACAGAGTAGATCGTCGGCAGCGTCAGATGTGTATAAGAGACAGGCCAGATACTCCTGTACATAAAAACCGCTGCGCTCCCGCGATTCCAGATACCCTTCCGCCGCCAGAAGCTGATACGCGGCGTCCACCGTGTTGACCGACACCGACAATTCCGCCGCCAGCCGCCGCTTGCCGGGCATCCGAGTGCCCGCCGGGATGGCCCCGGTGCGCATTTCCTCCGCAAGGCTATCGTAGAGCTGTTCGTACAGCGGCACCGCCGAGGCCGCATCCAGCGCTGTTGTCAAGTGGAACACAAAACCCCTCCTCTTTTTGGGCAGTCTCCCAAACTGACCCCATAAAAAAACTCTATTCTGGGTATTTTCACGGGTTCAGTTCTGCGTATAATAAGAGCATACCCGCCGAGACCGAAAAAGTCAATCGGTTTTATGGGTTTTGTGAAAATGGAGGGAATACATCATGTCAACAACCGCAATGTGGCTGCTGCTGGCAGTCGTCGTCATCGTTATCCTCTTTGCCAGTGTGCTGTATAAGCGCACCTTTACCGTGCACGAGCTGGCGCTCACCGGCGTCATGGCCGCGCTGAGCCTTGTGGCCTACCTGTTCTTCCGCGTGCCGTTCTACGGCGGCTCCTCGTTCCATCTGGGCAACACCTTCACGGCCCTGACTGCCCTGCTGCTGGACGGCGTGTCCGGCGGTCTGGCCGGTGCCATCGGTCTGGCGCTGGCCGACATTCTGGCCGGTGATCCGGGTTACGCCGTCACCACCTTTGTGCTGAAGTTCATCATCGGCATCACCTGCGGTGCCGTGGCACACAAGGCCTTCAAGCTCCGCGACCTCGACCGCCACAGCGCCGGTTACCTCGTCAAGGTCATCGTGGCTGCCGGTTCCGGTCTGCTGCTGAACGTCGTCACCGACCCGTTCCTCGGCTATTTCCGCAACGTTTACATCTTCGGTCAGGAGTACACCGTCGCACAGGCTCTTTCCAAGATCGCCGGCGGCGTCACCTTCGTCAACAGCGTGGCCTCCACGGTCTGCGCCGTCATCCTCTACCTCGCCCTGCGCCCGGCGCTGGAACGCGCCAATCTCCTGCCCAAGGGTGAGAAGAAACACTAAGCATTTCTCGAACCTCTCCACAGGTCTCTGACAAAACCGCCCCCGGTGTTGCACGCTCATGCAGCACCGGGGGCGGTTGCGTTTTAATTGATACTGTTTTGTTCCAGCTGCTCCAAAAAGACGTCCGGCGTATAGACCGGCACCGACGATTTCGCGTAGTCTTCCGTGTTGCGGGTCACGATGCAGTCCACCTGAGAACGCAGTGCCGTTTCGATCATCACGGCATCCTCAAAGTCCGCAGTCGGGGATGCGATCGCGTGGAACACATCCTCTGCCGAAGTATCCAGCAGCCCCACGATCGTCAATAGCTGACTGAGTTTCTGACGGCTTTCCTTATCACTGTGGGTGCAGCGGTGGGTCAGGTAATAGATATCCGTCGCCGCCTTTGCGGTAATGCAGCCGGTAAACCATTCCGCTGCGGCCGCGCGGAAGATGCTTCGTGCCGGAATGGAGAACGGCTCCCGATTTTGCAGAAAATCCATTACGACGCAGGTATCCAGCAGCACCTTCATAACTTCCCTAGCCTTTCCTCCCGTGCCTGTTCCAGCGTCATCGTCGCCGGGACGCTGCCAAACAGCGACTCCACTGTGTTCAGCTTATTCTGGTAGGGCGAGGTCAATTTTGCAATGGTCTTGCCGTTGCGGGTGATGTAGACTTCCTCCGTTGCAGCCAGCAGAAGATATTTGCCCAAGTTATTCTTGAGCTCCGTTGCAGTGATCAACATCTTGACAGCCTCCTTTTCCTCATCGTACTATTATTATATCAAATTCGTTCGATGAATTCAAATGAATCGGACGAATTTGATATAATAAAATATCCCGGTCTGGCATTCATTCGATGCAAACCGGGACATTCTTTTATTCTTTCTCAAACACCAAGAACCGGAAGGCGATGTCCGTCGTCAATTCCGGGAGGGCGGCGAGGCGGGCCGCGCCGTCGCGGGGCGTCTTCCAGTAGTAGGGTGTCATGGCGAAAAGCGCTTCGAGCTGGGCAGCGGGCACCGTGATGGTACCGGAGACTTCCCGCTCTCCAATGGGGCGGAAGCCCTCATAGGCCACCTGCTGCACCGGATTTTTGTAGGGCGTATCGTAGAGGATCGCCTTCATCTGGTACAGATGCTCCGCGCCGGGCACCACATAGATCATCCGCCCGCCGGGGCGCAGGACGCGGAGGAACTCCTCCCGCGCAAAGGGCGAGAAGCAGTTCAGCAGCAGGTCGGCCCAGCCGGTGCGGACGGGCTGGGCAAAGCTGGACGCCACGGCGTACCGGGCCGCGGGCAGAGCTTTGGCGGCCCAGCGGACCGCCGGTTTTGCGATGTCGAACCCGGCCAGCGCCAGCGGCTGTTCCGCCGCTTCGAACTGCCCGGCGATGCACCGGTCATACCAGCCCTCGCCGCAGCCCGCATCCAGCAGGTGCAGCGGCGCATCCGGCGCGGCGGGCTGGCCGTATTCGAGGCAAAGCTCGCCCAGCGCCTGACCAAAAATGCCGTAGTACCCCCCGTTGAGGAAGGCGCGGCGGGCGGCGACCATCTCCTTGCTGTCGCCGGGGGCCTTGGTGCGCATACTCTGCACCGGCAGCAGATGCCAGTAGCCCTCCTTGGCGCGGTCAAAGCAGTGGCCGGAGGGGCACTTCAGGTCCCTCTCACCGGTCAGCGGCCCGCCGCACAGCGGGCACTGCCACGGCTCACATTTCATCGCTGTGATCCTCGATGGGGGCCGTTGCACCGCCGTGGGCGTTCATATACTCCTCGAAGTTGGTGAACTTCTGCTGCGGCGGGCGGCGGCTGATGAGCACAAGGCCCGGATCTTCGTCCCGGCCGGGGGCAGCGGCACGGCCGCGCCCGCGGGAGGTCTCCTGTTTGGGGGCGCGGGGCGCACGGGCGGGCTGGCTGCTGCGCTCACTGCGGGGTTTGCCGCTCTGGGCACTGTTCTGGGCCGGGCGGGCAGCGCGGTCGCCGTTACGCTCCGTGCGCTCATTGCGGCTGCCGCGGGCCGGGCGGCTCTGGCCGTTCGGCTGGGCATTGCGGCGGTTCTGGCCGCTGCCCTGTTCGCTCTTGGCGTTGTTCGCTGCCGGAGCGGCCTTGGCGGCGGGCTGAGCCGGGGCGGCCTTCTTCACAGGGCGGAGCGGCGTTGCCTCCGGGGCGCTCACGAAGTGGGGGTCAAACTTGGGCTGCGCATTGCTGCCCCGGTTGGGGGCGGCGGCACTGTCCTCGCGGCGGGGGCGGTTATTATTGGAACGGCGGTTTTCATTGCGCCCGCCGGAAGTTCGCTTCTGATTTTCGTCCATGGATGGTTCCTCTTTCGGTTGAGATTTCAACGGCTGCTTTTCTGCGGCCGGTTTTTCTTTTTTGGGTCTGGCCGGTTTCACGGCCTTGGCGGGCTGTTCCGGCTTGGCAGCCGGGGCTTCGGCTTCCGCCTTGGGCTTTTTGCCCCGCACCGGCGGCTCCTTCTTGGCGGGGGCGGGCACGCCGTCCCACGGGTGGCCGGACACCACCGGGATCTTCTGGCGGTTCAGCTTTTCGATGCCGGCCAGATACTCCTGCTCCTCCGGAGCGCAGAAGCTGACGGCGGTGCCGTCTGCGCCCGCGCGGGCCGTGCGGCCGATGCGGTGGACGTAAGTTTCCGGCACTTCGGGCAGGTCGTAGTTGAAGACATGGGACAGCTCGCTGATGTCGATGCCGCGGGCGGCGATGTCGGTGGCGACCAGCACCTTGGTCTGCCCGGCCTTGAAGCCTTCCAGCGCAGCCACACGGGCGGACTGGCTCTTGTTGCCGTGGATGGCGGCGGCAGGGATGCCCTGCTTGTTCAGGTCTTTTGCGATCTTATCCGCGCCGTGCTTGGTGCGGCTGAAGACCAGCGCGTTCTGCACCGGCGGATTCAGGTTCTGGATGAGCCACGGCAGCAGGAATTTCTTGTTGCCCTTCTCGACGAAGTACAGGCTCTGGTCGATGCGGTCCACCGTGCTGGACACGGGGTCCACCTTGACGAAGGCGGGGTCGTGCAGGATGCCCGCCGCCAGCTGCTCGATCTCCTTGGGCATGGTGGCGCTGAACATCAGGTTCTGGCGCACTTTGGGCAGCTTTGCGATGACCTTCTTCACGTCATGCACAAAGCCCATGTCCAGCATCCGGTCGGCCTCGTCCAGCACAAAGATCTCGATGCTGCCGAGGTCGATGAGCCCCTGCCCCACAAGGTCGTTCAGGCGGCCGGGGCAGGCGATGAGGATATCGACGCCCTTTTTGATGGCTGCCACCTGCGGGGCCTGACCCACACCGCCAAAAATGACGGTGCTGCGCAGGGAGAGGTACTTGCCGTACATTTCAAAGCTCTCGCCGATCTGCAGAGCCAGCTCACGGGTGGGGGTGAGGATCAGGGCACGGACGGCCCCCTTCTTCTTCGCAGGGTTCGCAGTCAGGCGGTCGAGCATGGGCAGCGCAAAGGCTGCAGTCTTGCCGGTGCCCGTTTGGGCGCAACCCATCAAGTCCCTCCCGGCCAGCACCGGCGGGATGGCCGATGCCTGAATGGGCGAGGGGGATTCGTAACCCGCCTCCGCAACGGCACGCAGCAGCGGGGCGGACAGATTCAGTTCGTTAAAAGTCATGGTTCTCCTGTATCAATAAAATGTTTCCCTCTTTGCCAGAGGCTCCCCCTGCTGGGGGAGCTGGCATTTCGTAACGTTTATTCTTTGATCTTACGGCACTCGATGTAGTACCGCTTTTCCTCCGCATGGCCCATGCTGAAGGTCTTGCGGGGCAGCACGCCGCCCATCACGATGCCTTTGAACAGGTCGCTCTTTTCAAAGGGCGGCAGCAGGAAGGCCACGCCGCCCTGCTGTTTGCACAGGGCACGGACGGCGGGCTCGTCGTGGACGTAATCCACGCGGGCCTCGATGTGGCGGGCCATAAAGTATTCGATGAAGGTGTCGATGGTGCCGACGGTCAGGGGCGCGATGGGGCGCTCGAAGCTGAGCACGTTGGCAATGTGGGGGCCCGCCAGCGTAAAGGACTGCTGCTTGGCATCGCCGAAGCAGATGCCCGCGTTGTTGGAGTCGCTCCACGCGATGAGGGCCAGCAGCACCGCGCCGCAGTCCACGTTGAACAGCACGCGGTGGATGGGCTCGATCTCAATGGCCGGGGAGTGGATGTTGCACACCTCGGCAAGGCACCACCGGGCCGGGTGGTGTTCCCGCTGCTCCGGGGTCAGGGTGGGCTTCAGCTCCTCCCAGCAGGCCTTGGCGGAAGCCAGCGAGTGATTGCCGTCGCCGACGGCCAGCGTCAGCGGCGCGGCCCCCTTGGCCTCCGGGTATTTGGCGTCAAAGGCTTCCTGACTGCCCAGTTGCTGCAAGGCGGCGTCGATCTGGGCCAGCAGCGCCGGGTCCTCCACGGCCCAGCCCGCAATGTGGCCGCCGCCCAGCATCAGTTCGCCCTCGTAGACTTTGCGCAGCTGCGCCTTTTTCTCACCGATGGGCTCGATGAGGGTGCAGTCCGGGTCGTCGGCCAGCATCATGATGTGGGGCGTTTCGAGGCTGGCCCCCCGCCGGACGGCCATCCGGGGCGGGATGCGGCTCTCCACCGTGTGCTCACTGGGGCGGATGTCCGCCTTGGCGCCCTCGGCGTAGCTGTAGGCTTCGAGGTCGATCTTGCCCACGAGGCCCTGCCGCACCCGGCCGCTCTGCTCGGTGCGCTCCACGTAGATGAAGCCGTCCACGGCGCGGGTCAGCACCGACTGGGTGTATTCGTCCATGGCCGCATGGATCGTTTCGATCTTCCGGGGGACATCCTCGTCTTCCAGATACACTTCCGGCAGGATCAGGTTCAGCGCACTGGGTGAACCTGCCGCTGCCCATTCCGCCTTTTCCCAATAGGAGCGGTCGCTGGTGAACTGGTCACAGGCCACACAGCCCCACTGCTCCAGTTTGATCTGCTCCGACGGCAGCAGGATATGTGCCGGGGAAAAGCAGGATGTTTTTTTCATATCACATTCCTCCCTCTCATGAAAGGGTTTCGCAGGTTCATTCAAAAATTCCAGCCGTTGGGTCCTGCACGACGACATGTTCCGCACCCGCCTCGGTCTGGCTCTGGATAAGGGCAGTGCGCTCCTCGTCGGTCATGGTGGAAGCCGAGGGCACCCGCACCAGCAGTTTCTTCAGGCCCAGCTCCACCGCCGGGACGCCCAGCGTCGGGGAGGTGCCGGTCACCTCGGCCAGTGCATAGCTGTACCAGAGGGTCACGCTGCCGCCGAAACGCTGTTCCCACGCGGTGATGTCTGCCGTCAGCTGGTCGGCGCGGCCCACACCGTTGGTGGAGCCGTAGTCCTGCTTGCTGCTGGTAGAGGAGGGGAACTGGACATTTTCCAGCACGATCTGGTCAAAGCCCGCCCTGTGCAGCTCGTCGATGAGGTCACCGATGTACTGCACCGCCTCGGCGGCATAGGGGTTCAGCCACGGATTGCCGCCAGCGGACGCCTTGTTGTCCAGCCAGAGGTACTCCTGATTCTTATACCGGATGGCCATGGCGTGATCCACGCGGGCACCGGCGGGGTCCCGGAAGGCGGCAAGCTTCGCCACCGGGATCAGGCCCTCGTCCTTGAAGATGGAGGCCACCTTGGCCGGGTCCACCGTCACGCCGGCAGGGCTGGCCGCTGCGGCGGGCACCTGCGAAGCGTAATAGACGGCGCCGGCGGCATCCTTCAGGGTGACGACCGCGTACTTCGCGCCCTGCGCAGCGAGCTGCTGGGCTGCGGCGCGGATGGCGGCATCATCGGTCAGGGTCGTGAGGTCGGCCTCTGCCCAAGCGCCCTCCACGATGGCGGTGCCGTCCACAGCGGGGGGCACCACCTCCGGCTGGGCCTCCGAAGAAGCTGCCGGTTCCTCCGCCACGGACGACGCCGTGCTCTCGGCTGCGGACGAAGCGCTCCCGCCCGCCGGGGAGGAGGCGGAAAGGTCACGGTTGCGCACGACGGTGTACCACGTATGGGTCGCCCAGTCCAGCACATGCGGCGCGGCCACCCATGCAGCGGCCAGCACCACGAGGACCAGCACCGCGATGCCAATGCCCTTTTTCACCCGCATCTCGCGGCTGTAAAAGCTGCGCCGGTAGCGCTTGACCTTCTGGCGTTTTGGATATTTTGCCATAATGAACCACCCTCCCTTGGGGTCTTTACAAGATCACGGAATGGCCGGTAAAGCCATAGATGGCCAGCGCCAGCACACCGATGTAGATCAGCGTGATGGGCAAGCCGCGAAACGCTTCCGGAATGGCCCGGCTGCGCAGACGATTCTGGGCTTCCGTCACCAGCATGACGGCCAGCAGATAGCCGAGGCCGCTGCCAAGGCCGAAGCCGATGGACTGTTCCAGCGTAAAGCTCTGGGTGCGCTCGACCAGAACGGTGCCCAGCACGCCGCTGTTCACGGCGGCGATGGGCAGGATGCGGATGAGCTGGCCGCTGCGCGGGCCCTTGGCCAGCTTCAGGACCACCAGCTCAAACAGGCAGACCACCGCGATGCACGCAAGGTACACCACCGGGCGAAGCTGGGCGCGGTTGGGCAGCGGGGCGAGGAGGCGGCCCGCATAAAAGGCCAGCGGAGCCACCAGTACCTGCGTGATGCAGAGCATCAGCGCGAACCACCAGCTGCTGGTCCGCTTATCGCCGACCAGTTGGACAAGGCGGGAAACGCCGAGGCCGCGGGTGAAGATGGCATTTTGGGCAAAGATGGCCAGCACCGCGTAGCTGAAGAACACGCCCACAAGATGCAGCACTTCGCTCATTCTTTCTCCTCCTTCCCGCTCTCTTGGCTCTGGGGATGTACGGCCAGATAGCCGCGCGCCTCATTTTTCAGGTATTCGCGCTGTTTGCGGGCCAGCGCACGCCAGACGGCGCACACCACGCCCAGCACGATGAAGCCGCCCGCCGGCATACTGGCCATGGGCAGGATGGAGCGGCTCAGCTCCACGCCGAACACGGTGCCGAAGGCCAGCCACTCGCGGACGCAGCCAAGGATCAGCAGGAGCAGCGCGTAGCCCAGCGTGATGCGCAGACCTTTCGAAACAGCCTTGTGCATGGACTCCTGCACCCGGCCAAACCGATAGGTCAGCAGCGGCTCCACCACCAGCATGGGCAGGTAGACGCCCATCGTCAACAAGTCGGTGCCGAACAGCATGTTCAGGATGGGGTAGGCGGCGAGGTAGACCACCGCCGCACTGCCGCTGTACACAAAGGCACGGGGCAGCAGCTTCTTTTCCAGCTCCTCCGGCTCCGGGCGCTCGTCCCGCAGCGGGCACAGGCGGCTCAGAAGGCACGCCAGCATCCGGGAAGGCGTCAGCAGCAGGGCCACGGCCACCGCCAGCATCGCGGCGTTTTTGCCCGAAGTGGCAAGGACCACCAGCGGAGCCAGACCCATGCCCTGCATCACGACAGGGTTGTTTTTGAAAATGCGGTCATGGTGCGCGAACTTTTCGGGGTCGCGCGCGATCGCTTCGGCAATATGACGTCTCATTCCGCATCCTCCTTCCGGTTCAGCAGCCGATAGAGGCGGGTCTCGGTGCGGTCCAGCCAGCCGGAAATGCTGTTGACCGTGAGCAGCGCAAAGCAGACGCCCGTATCATAGACGCCGAAATAGCGGAACCCCATGGTCGCAGCACCCACCAGCACGCCGTACAGGATGCGGCCGATGCGGTGGTGGGCGCAGGTGTAGGGCTCGTTGAGCAGGAACACCGCGCTGAAGAGCATCGCGCCGGTCAGCAGCTCGTCCCGCACACACTGCAAACGGGAGAGCAGGCCTGCCGCGAAAGAGGCGTCCATCAAACCCACCTGACGGGGGAAGAAGAAGGCAATGAGGGCGCTCGTCACCAAGAAACTGACGGTCGCGCTCAGGCGGGTATCCTTCTGCAGCCAGAGGAAGAACCCGCACGCCAAGATCACCAGCGCAGCACCGGTGCCCATGGGGGCGGCGTACTCGCCCAGCCCCAGCGACAGGGAGCCGATGTTCAGGATGCCGCCGCTGCGCAGCGTCTGGGAGACGGTGTCGGACACCGGCACGCCGGAAGCGTCCCACAGCGGGATGTTTGTGTAGGGCTGCGGGTAGCGGAACACCTGTTCCGGCCACGACACCGCCGCCACCGTGTAGCCGACAGCAGCCGGATTGAAAGGATAGCTGCCGTAGCCGCCGAAGACTTCCTTGCCGATAAGGACACCGGCCAGCACGGCGGCGATGAGGACGTACCAGTCCACCGTCACCGGCATCAGCAGCGCGATGAGGAGGGCAAAGCTCTCGTTGGAGCAGTCCTTGGGTTGGTAGACGCGGCGGCGGAGCAGCGAGACCAGACGGTCGCAGAGGTTGCCGGTCAGCAGGGCCGCGCCGCAGAGCAGCAGCGGCCGCAGCCCGTACAGGAAGCAGGACACGCACAGCAGCGGCACCACCATCCAGCAGAGGTGCTTGTAGTAATGGCCGGTCTTGGCCAGCTCCCGCTCCTGCGCACGGATCAAAGTTTCATCCATGGTGCGGCTCCTCTCACAGAGCGGCCAGACGGCGCACAGCGGCCGCCGGGTCGGCTGCGCCGAAGACGGCGCTGCCCGCCACGAGGATGTCGGCCCCCGCTTCCACGCAGAGGGGCGCGGTGGTGTCGTCCACACCGCCGTCCACTTCCAGCAGGAAGTGAGCGCTGCGCTTGGCCCGCTCTTCCCGCAGCCAGCGCAGCTTTTCCAGCGCCGAGGGCATGAACTTCTGCCCGCCAAAGCCCGGCTCCACGCTCATCACCAGCACAAGGTCCAGCTGGTCGAGGTAGGGGCTGAGCGCCTCCGGGGCGGTGCCCGGCTTGATGGTCAGGCCCACCTTGCAGCCCTGCGCCTTGATGGCGTCGATGGTGGCTTGGATGTCGTCCTCGCATTCGAGGTGGAAGTTCTGCAAGGTGGCACCGGCCTTGGCGAAGGGTTCCGCGTAGGCCAGCGGATGACTGATCATCAGGTGGACATCGTAGAAGGCGGCGGGCATCCCCTTGTGGAGGCTTTTCAGCACCGGCACGCCGAAGCTGATGTTCGGCACAAAGTGGCCGTCCATCACGTCGTAGTGCAGCATCTGCGCTCCGGCGTCCAGAACCATCTGGCAGTCGGCACCCAGCTTGGTAAAATCAGCCGAAAGGATCGAAGGACTTACAATCGTCATGTTCGTTTGTACTCTCCGTTATTTTTACGAAAAATTTTGCTATTTGGCCCGGTTCTGTCGCTTCTGTGCAGACAGAATTCAGGGTAGACATAGCTATTTTTATTTTACATGAAAACACGCAAAAAATCAAACCCACAGCCGTGTTTTTCACGGAAAAGACGCAAAAATCCATTTCACGGCCCCGGCAATACAAAAAGCAGCCAAGCCGCTCCCGGATGCGGAGCAGCCTGACTGCGCAGATTTTAATCCACCGGTTTCATGCTGGCGGGGTCTTCCACCGGCACCGGGCGGCCCGATTCGTCCGGCAGACGCTTGATCTCGCCGGGGTTGGGCGGGCAGGTGGGCAGGGTGAAGACGAACTGGCACCACTCGCCCTGCTGGCTCTCGACCCGGATCTGGCCGCCGGACAGGTTGACCAGCACCTTGCAGAT
>ERZ1026876.1629-NODE-1629-length-10736-cov-5.224604_pt1 | contig 10736 bp, 8 predicted proteins | sample MGYA00380168_ERZ1026876 | MGnify/ENA primary metagenome ERZ1026876 (study PRJEB33269, sample SAMEA4719804) | human gut metagenome | biome: human-associated habitat; feature: organic feature; material: feces | place: Cameroon | collected 2013-10 ... | reverse complement strand
ATTTAGATGATTAAAGTAACACTGTCAAATGAAATATTAAAATATATTACTGAAATTGAAAAAAACAGATTTCAGGTTTCATCTGTAAAATTATCAAAGAGTATAGCAAATAAACTTCGTAAAAATTCTAAGAAAAAAAGCTCTTATGCATCGAACAAGATTGAGGGGAATCCGCTTTCTGAAAAACAGGTTGATGAAGTTATAGATAATGATGAAAGAAAGCATTTTATGAAACCTGAGCAGGAAGTTCGCAATTATTTTTTGGCATTAAATTTCTTAGAGAAAAAAATAAAGAAAAAGGAAGAATTTTCCAAGCAGTTAATTTTGGATGTACAGAAATTAGTTGAAAAAGGTGCGGCAAAGGAAAAAATCGGTTTACGTGGACCGATGCCGCCGGGTGTTTTATTTGCAGTATATGATTCTCAAACAGGACGACCGGATTATATCCCACCTGAATATTGTGACATTCCGAAATTATTAGATGAATTAGTTGAATATGTTAATACTACGGATGATCATCCATTGATTGTTGCAGCGATTGTACATTACCAATTGGTTACCATACATCCTTTTGAAGATGGAAATGGAAGAACTGCCAGATTGTTGTCTGGATATATTATGGATTTGAATGGATATGGTTTTAATGGAATTGGCTCATTGGAGGAATATTTTGCATATGACATCGATGAATATTATGAATCTATACAAATGGGACTGCCTGCGTTGTATTATTCTGGACGGGACAATCCGCCACATCCTGAGATTTGGATTCATTATTTTTTGCGCATGGTTCAGTTATATTCCGGAAAGATCTGTGAATTATCTGAGGCATCACAGGAAAAAGATATTGAGGGCAGTTTATCTTATTTGAAGGCGAGAGAAAAAGAACTTTTGCTTTTAGTGATCAAAGAATATAAATGGGAATTTACACCTATTGAATTAAGTAAAAAAACAGGAGTGACCAGTAGGACGATTATTAACCGTTTGGCTACTTTAGTAAAAAATGGATTTGTTGAACCCATCGTGGTAAAAGAGCGTATACGCTCTTATCAATTGAGTGACTTCACAAAAAATCATGAACAGGAGATTATCAAAGTATTAAAATAAAGAATATTATGCCCTGCCAGACAGGACGACAAGGGGAGAGTTGCAAATGATGCAAATGTTAAAAATCATGTTCATTATTCTTGTGGGAATTGGCATGTTGATCATGGGGATATACGAATTTATCCGGTTGAAAAAACGACGTAGGAAATTAAAGCAGTTATTGGACAATATTGCTTCGGGATCAACTGTTGATCAGTTGTTAAAGGAAAACCATCCGAAGCTGTCAGCTATGGATGAGATGGAAAAAGGTATCTATATCATAATAGGATTTGGAGCCGGGCTTGTTTTGTTTGGAGCATTTTTCATGGCACAGGAGCTGATGGAGAGAAATGTCATACCGGATATGACGGGAACGACCGGGTGGATGCTTGTGCAGCGGCTGGTTGCATTTGCATCCGGCATCATTCTCCTTTTTACAGGAAGTGGCATGAAGAAGAAACAGGTAAAAGAAAATGATTACATGGATATGATGATTCCGGGGAAGGTAGTTGGAGAAGTGCCGGGAGCCAAGACACTGACGCCGGGGAAGGCGATCCTTACGATCCAGTACAATGATCCTTATGATGATAGTGTGCATAACTACCAATTGGCGCAGGAATTGAGCCGGAAGAAGCATCCGGTTGGCAGCGAATATCCGATGTACTATTCCAGAGAGCAGCGCAAGGTATACGATCCGGGAACGAACAAAGTGAACCGGAAAATAGAACTGTTTCTCAAATGGCTGGGGATTATCATATGTCTGGTGTCCGTGTTGAGTATGTTCACGGCATTTTGACGAGGATAAGATAATATGCTAGAATGGCATTGGTTAGTAAACACTAACCGATGCCGTTTTACGTTAAAGGAGAGAAGATTTGAAATGAAAGATTGTAAAGTACAGACAAAGACACTGGCGTTAGCCATGATCTGCGGAATCCTTGGTTGTTTCTGCTATGGCGGTGGAGACTGGCTGATGATGTATGGAGATCCATCCCATACCGGAAAATTAATCTGGCTGACCAATGGGGTAGCGCAGCTTCCTGCGTGGAGAAATGGGCTTGCGATGATGCTGGCATTTCCGGGCATCATTCTTTATGGAATAGCCTTATTTTATCTGGGACGATTTATCCGGGATGAGAAAGAAAAGAAGATTTATCATTATCTGAATGCATTTGGTCTGACACCATGGATGTGTTTGCACTTGTTCTATATTATGATCCTGTATCTGTATGCATGGATGATTGGACATGGATATGCCGATGCTGCACTTCCGGCATGCGAAGCCTTATTTGATCACCTGTCATGGGTTATTATAGTAAGCGAAGTCGTTATGCTTCCGGTATTCTTATACTGGTTTTATGTGGTCGTGCGTGGCAAAACCACATTGCCAAGATGGATGGCAGCAGGAAATGTACTTGTATTCTACTGCATTCTCTATGTTATAAAATCAATACTTCCGGATACAGCATTCCGCCTTGGTTTTACAAATGGACTGATGAGCGAAAGCATGATTTTCTTCTTCATCCTGATATGGATTCTGGGAAGCAAAACTGCGGAGAAATAATAAAAAGGGATTGCCCTGTTAATCAGATTTACTGCTGTCTCTGAAATGACTAACTGCGGTTTCTGTTCGATGCACATGTCTTATTCGTAAATACTTCGGTGCTAACTCGCCTTCGGCTCAAACAAGCACTCGTATTTACTGACAATGTGCATCTCTCAACGAAATCCTCGTAATGTCATCTACAGAGACAGCGGTAGATCTGTTTTAACAGGGCAATCCCTTTTTCGTTTTTATAGACTTTTTTTAAATAATATTCACTAATATTACTCCTGCCTAATGCGGATATCGCCGCTGGTCGTGCTGACGCCACATTCATATTCGGAATAATTTGCGCCATGTGGAATATCAACATCGCCACTTTGTGTATCTGCTAAGAAATTGTAGCTTCGGTCAGAAGCAAGATCCAGATCAATGTCGCCGCTCGTAGCAGAAATGCTGATCGCATCAGCGGCCGTGATGGACATATCAATATCGCCACTCGTCGTATTACTGGAAAGACTGGTATTAGCAGTAATGTCACTGGCTGATACATAGCCGCTTGTGGTATAGAATTCTGCCTGATCTGTCGTTATGTGGTTCAACTGGATATCACCGCTTGAGGCATGAAGCTCCAGCTTAGTTGTAAATGAACCATTGCTGATAGAGATATCACCCGATGTAGTTTTGACTGTGAGGGTATTAGCTTCGATATCTGCGATATGGATGTCACCGCTGTTTGTCTTAAGACTGGTATATGAAGCGTTAAACACTGGCTTGCTATCAGTCTTGTGAGAATACAGATAGTCGATATCTCCACTTGCTGTGGTTACCTGGATAGATTCGTATTCTTTATCTGCCAGATAAACAACGGTAGTAGTATCCTGACCAAATCCGAGTGAGATTGTCGGATGGTGGGTACGTTTGTCTTCGCAGCGGAAGGTGAGCACGCCGTCAACAACCTCTGCATGGTTGGTCAGACCATCTGTATCATAATATTCGATGTAATTCGTTCCGTTGTCGGAGTTTTTGATCATGACGTCGGTAGATGCTTCGCCTGCGATGTCAACGGCGTTGAAATCATCTGTGATCTGAACTGTTTTCTTTACATAGTCCGGCAAGGCTTTCATACCGAGCAGGTCGACAGAACCATTTGGAAAATGAAATCCGTTAATTGCAATACTTAAGAAAGCAATAATGACGCCGACCACTATAAATATAGAAGCAACAATAACAGCTTTTTTGGATTTACTCATAATTATCTCTCCTTTACAAACATTCTCTTAATTCCATTGACGGATGCCTTGTACAGCTTGAAAATGCCGATCGTAACAGGCTTTACGGCTACGATGAACAGGATCGCAAGTCCGATTCCGGCAAATGCAGCTCCAAGCATGAAAAGGGCAGCCGGAACATTCTGTGTAACAAAAAATGGAATAACTCCCAGCAGCCCGCCGATACCTGCAACTGCCATCGAGAGTACGATCGCATAGAAGGACAGGAGAAGTGCCAAAATGACAACCGCCATGGCAATGACCAGAACGATCGCGGTCAGTAACAGCGGAGCCCATATAGGAGAACCAAGAATCAGCAAAATGATCTCCCATGCCTTTAATCGGTGGGATGGTTTGATTTTTTCTTTCACAAGTTTCGTCAGTGGCATATCTGCCAGGATCTGATCAACGACATCGTCCGGGGCATCCATATCGGCAACCGCTTCTTCCTCCGACAGGCCATCTTCCATACGGTCATCGATCATTTCACTATAATAATCCATAAATTTATTAATATCGTCTGCCGGCATTTTCCGGATCTTTCCCCGGATCGCCGACAAATATTCCTGTTTAGTCATTGTCATTCTCCTCTCTGATAATAAAACGATATATAGATTCAAGTTCTTTCCATTCTTCTTTAAATTCCTCGATTCGTGCCTTGCCTGCATCGGTAATGTGATAGTATTTCCGAAGCCGTCCGTTATGTTCTACGGAGCGAACGGTGAGGAATGCGCCGGTTTCCAGTCTTCGCAGGATCGGATACAATGTAGATTCCGATATCGTTACAAAGGGTTTCATATCCTTGATGATCTGATATCCATAAGAATCTTCATCCTTGATCGCTGCCAGTACACAGAGATCCAGCATACCGCGTTTTAATTGAATATCCATATGTATACCTCCTTATGCACTATACTATATGACGCATAGTATAATATGTCAAGAGGTATTTTATAAAAAATAATTTGACAAGAAAGCTCATGGTTGCTATACTCAAGGTTGATAAAAATAAGAAGAAAAGCGATGACAGAGACAGTAGATCATGTTTGAAAGGCAGAGCGAGCCGGAGATGGTGCAAGACCGGTGCGAGTAGAAGATGATGGAAGATCACTCTTAAGCTTCAGACCGAAAACGACAGCCAGTAGGCTCTGACGTTATTCCCTCGTTACGGGAAGCACATATGTTAGTATGCAAGTAATAGGTGGTATAACGAGAACTTTAAGCCTTCGTCCTTTTTGCGGCGGAGGCTTTTTTTACTTTATAGAAAAGTTTGTCTAATAATATTTTGCATACATTGAATAAAAAGAAAGGAAGAACAACATGTACGAAAAAGTATCGACCAAATTGAATTTCGTAGACAGAGAACAGAAGGTTCTGGATTTCTGGAAAGAAAATCAGGTATTTGAGAAGAGTGTGGAAGAAACAAAGGATCTTCCGACTTACACATTTTATGATGGACCTCCAACAGCAAACGGTAAGCCACATATCGGCCATGTGCTTACACGAGTTATCAAGGATATGATTCCAAGATATCAGACAATGAAGGGCCATAACGTAGTAAGAAAGGCAGGATGGGATACACACGGCCTTCCTGTAGAGCTGGAAGTTGAGAAGCTTTTAGGAATCGATGGCAAGGAGCAGATCGAGGAATACGGTCTGGAGCCATTTATCCAGAAGTGTAAAGAATCCGTATGGAAATACAAAGGTATGTGGGAAGAATTCTCCGGCAAGGTAGGATTCTGGGCAGATATGGATGATCCATATGTAACATACCACAATGATTTCATCGAGTCCGAGTGGTGGGCGCTGAAGAAGATCTGGGATCAGGGTCTTTTATACAAAGGCTTCAAGATCGTGCCATATTGTCCGCGTTGCGGAACTCCACTGTCAAGCCACGAAGTAGCACAGGGTTATAAGACTGTAAAGGAGCGTTCCGCAGTTGTAAGATTCAAGGTTATCGGCGAAGATGCATATTTCCTTGCATGGACAACCACACCTTGGACACTTCCATCAAACGTGGCTCTTTGTGTAAATCCGGATGAGACTTATGTCAAAGTAAAGGCAGCAGACGGATATACCTATTATCTGGCAGAGGCACTGGCAGACAAGGTACTTGGTTCCCTTGCAAAGGAAGCTACAGAAGATGCACCTGCTGTACCTGCATATGAAGTTCTGGCGACATACAAAGGAAAAGATCTGGAATACAAAGAGTACGAACCATTATATGAGTGCGTAAAGCCTGTATGCGAGAAGCAGCATAAGAAGGGTCACTACATTACATGTGATTCATATGTAACTATGACAGATGGTACAGGTATCGTTCATATCGCACCTGCATTTGGTGAGGACGATGCAAATGTAGGAAGAAAGTACGATCTTCCGTTTGTACAGTTCGTAGATGGCAAGGGTGATCTGACAGAGGAAACCCCTTATGCAGGAATCTTCGTAAAGGATGCAGATCCAAAGGTATTGGTTGATCTTGACAAAGAGGGACTTCTGTTCGACGCACCAAAGTTCGAGCATGAATATCCACACTGCTGGAGATGTGATACTCCGCTGATCTATTACGCAAGAGATACCTGGTTTATCAAGATGACAGCAGTCAGAGATAAGCTGGTTAAGAATAACGACACCGTAAACTGGATCCCTGAGAGCATTGGTAAGGGACGTTTCGGTGACTGGTTAAAGAATGTGCAGGATTGGGGACTTTCCCGTAACCGTTATTGGGGAACTCCATTAAATATCTGGGAATGTGAATGCGGATGCCGTCATGCGATCGGTTCGATCGAAGAATTAAAGAGCATGAGTGACAACTGCCCGGATGAGATCGAACTGCATCGTCCGTTCATCGACGCTGTAACGATCAAATGTCCGGAGTGCGGCAAGCAGATGCACAGAGTATCCGAAGTTATCGACTGCTGGTTCGATTCAGGTTCCATGCCATTTGCACAGTGGCATTATCCGTTTGAGAATGCAGACATCTTCGAGAAACACTTCCCTGCTGACTTCATTAGCGAGGCAGTTGACCAGACAAGAGGATGGTTCTATTCTCTGATGGCGATCTCAACCCTGTTGTTTGACAAGGCTCCGTTCAAGAATGTAATTGTTCTCGGACATGTACAGGATAAGGATGGACAGAAGATGAGTAAGTCCAAGGGAAATGCAGTAGATCCGATGGATGCACTGAACAAATACGGTGCAGATGCGATCCGGTGGTATTTCTACAGCAACTCCGCTCCATGGCTTCCAAACCGTTTCCATGAAGATGCGGTTATCGAGTGCCAGAGAAAGTTCCTCGGAACCTTATGGAACACTTACGCATTCTATGTATTATATGCAAATATCGACAACTTCAATCCACTTGAGCATGAGCTGGATTACGAGAAGCTGTCACTGATGGATAAATGGTTATTATCAAAGCTGAACTCAACCGTAAAGGCTGTTGATGAGAACCTTGCAGCATACAAGATCCCTGAGACAACCAGAGTATTAGAAGAGTTCGTAGATGACCTTTCCAACTGGTATGTTCGTCGTGGACGTGAGAGATGCTGGGCAAAGGGTATGGAGCAGGATAAGGTAAATGCCTACATGACACTTTATACAGCCCTTGTTACGATCTCCATGACAGCAGCTCCGCTGATTCCGTTTATGGCAGAGGATATTTACCAGAATCTGGTAAGAAGCATTGATAAGGATGCTCCATTATCTGTTCATCTGTGCGAGTTCCCGAAGGTAGAGGAGAAAATGATCGACACAGACCTTGAAGCAGCTATGGATGAGATCTTAAAGATCGTTGTTCTTGGACGTGCAGCCAGAAATACTGCAAATATCAAGAACAGACAGCCGATCGGAACCATGTATGTAAAGGCAGCAAAAGAGCTGACAGAGGATGAGACAGCCATCGTCAAAGATGAGCTGAACATCAAGAACGTAGTATTTACAGAGGATATCGCAAGTTTCAGTTCTTACACATTCAAGCCACAGCTTCGTACCGTAGGACCAAAGTACGGCAAGCAGTTAGGCGGAATCAAGGCATATCTGTCATCTGTTGATGGAAATGCAGCTATGGCTGAGCTGAAGGAAAAGGGTGCTCTGACATTTGACGTAAACGGCACAGAGGTATCTCTGGCAGAGGAAGATCTGCTGATCGATATCGCACAGACCGAAGGCTACGTTACAGAGGCAGACGGTGCGGTAACAGTTGTTATCGACACAAATCTGACAGAAGAACTCTTAGAGGAAGGATTTGTCAGAGAGATCGTATCCAAGATCCAGACCATGAGAAAGGAAGCCGGCTTCGAAGTAATGGACAAGATCACAGTCTATGCAGAGGGAAGCGACAAGGCAACCGGACTTATGAATGCAAATGCTGACAGCATCAAGTCAGACGTTATGGCAGATGCACTGGTAACCGGAAGTGTAGATGGCTATTCCAAGGAATGGAACATCAACGGCGAGAAGGTAACACTTGGTGTAAAGAAAAACGCATAAATAATACAGGATGGTGACCGATGCCGAAAAAAGCAAATTTATACTTGCTTTTTTCGGAAAGCGTCTGTATTATAGATAACATATTAAAAGGTGCAAGGAAGTACTAGAGATAGCAACTTCCCTGCACCTTTTTCTCGTTAATGAAGTTGTCAATTACATGACATTTATTGGTTGACACTATATTTGAATGCTTCTGACATTACCAACCAGGGAACGCTTCCGCTCGTTTCATCCTGCAGCGGTACTAAGATGTCGCTTATGCGCCATCAAGTACCGGCGGATTCAAATGTCCCTGTTTTGGTAAGTCAAAGTATTCAAATAAATATCAGTCCTATTCCTTGTTGTGTAATTGACTATGAATGAATATGGAGGCGATGGGTATGGAAAAACTCAATCAGATTGTAAGTGCAGTTGATTCATTTGTGTGGGGACCGGTGATGCTGGTGCTTCTCGTAGGAACCGGTATCTTTCTGACGATACGGACGCGATTCCTGCCGTGGAGGAATCTCGGATATGCGATCAAGAGCACGCTTAGTAAAGAAGCAAGAACAAAGAACAGAGGAACCGGTGATGTATCCCCATTCTCGGCACTGACGACAGCGCTTGCCGCAACGATCGGAACCGGAAATATCGTAGGTGTGGCGACAGCGATGGTATCCGGTGGTCCGGGTGCTCTGGTCTGGATGTGGATCTCGGCATTGTTCGGAATTACATCGAAATTCTCAGAATGTATGTTGGCGATCAAATACCGTGAGGTAAATGCCAAAGGAGAGATCTCAGGTGGACCGATGTATACGATGAAGAAAGCATTGAAACACAAAGGATTCGGAAGTGTGCTCGGTTGGCTGTTTGCATTCTTTGCAGTTGTTGCATCCTTTGGTATTGGAAATATGACACAGGCGAACTCAATCGCATCTTCCATGAATGAGACCTTTCACATCAATCCAATCATCATCGGTGTGATCCTTACGATCCTTGCCTTAATGATCATTATCGGTGGTATCAAATCCATATCAAAGATTTCCGCGATCGTTGTTCCGTTTATGGCAATCTTCTATGTACTTGCAGGACTTATAGTAATTATCGGAAATATATCGAATGTGCCGGAAGGTCTGCGTGAGATTTTCACAATGGCATTTTCTGTGAAATCTGTATCCGGTGGTGTGCTTGGTACCGTGGTTGCATCTATGACAAACGCAATGCGGTTTGGTGTTGCCCGTGGTTGTTTCTCAAATGAAGCAGGTATGGGATCAGCAGCGATCACCGCAGCAGCAGCTACAACAGATAACCCGGTTCGTCAGGGATATATCAACATGACAGGAACCTTCTGGGATACGATCGTTGTATGTACGATCACCGGTCTGGTAGTCGCAAGCTCCGGTGTGATCGGCAAGACATCGACAACGACAGAAGGCTCATATGCGATCACCTCTGAAGCCGAAGATACATTGGCTCTGACACATGAAGAAAAGGGCAAGATGGTGACAACAGAATATACCGTTACATACCAAGATGGAACATTGACTTTGTCCGGTGGAGCAGAGGACATTGTTCTGACACCATATGCAGACGCTTCCGATAGTGAGGCGTTTGCAAAGCTTCAGCATCAGCCGGACAGCCTGGAAGCAGTTTATGAGAATGGCGCGATCACAGGTGCATGGACCTCTGGCTGCAATGCTTATATTTTTGATGAAGATGGTACATATTATTATGAAGAAGCCTATACAGGATCGGCGCTGACGATCAAAGCATTTGAGACAGTTCTGGGTAAGGCCGGAGCATGGCTGGTAACGATCGGTATTGCATTATTTGCATTCTCGACAATTCTTGGTTGGGAGTATCATGGAGAGAAAGCCTTTGAATACCTGTTCCATTCCCACAAATACAACATGATCTATCGTATCATATTCTCCCTTGTGGTATACATCGGTGCTACAACTTCGCTGGATCTGGCATGGAACTTCTCGGATATCGCAAATGCACTGATGGCGATTCCGAACCTGATCTGCCTGCTTCTGTTAAGCAAAGAGATCGCAACGGATATGCAGGAATTCCAGAAAGTACTCGCAGAAGAAAAAGCAGCAAAGAAGCGTGCGTAAATAGTCGACCTGTCTGTAAGTTTTTTGATCAAAATGGAAAATACATTACATATTATTCCGCAAGTCGTTTGCACTCTATTTCAACGCAGCGGTGCTAAGCTCCTCGCCGGTGGCGACTCACTAAGAACCGGCGTTGAAACAGGCTTGCTACATAACAGTAATGTTATTTTCCATTTTGTCTTAAACATTTGCGTACGGACAGGTTGACTGTTTTTATGTAGAATATAATAGTAGTTTTTCATATTT
>ERZ1026876.1628-NODE-1628-length-10740-cov-18.906785_pt1 | contig 10740 bp, 10 predicted proteins | sample MGYA00380168_ERZ1026876 | MGnify/ENA primary metagenome ERZ1026876 (study PRJEB33269, sample SAMEA4719804) | human gut metagenome | biome: human-associated habitat; feature: organic feature; material: feces | place: Cameroon | collected 2013-10 ... | reverse complement strand
AGTATGCCGAGGACTGCGAAAAGTTTGCCACCCACGGCTGCAGCCGTCTGTACCCTCATGTCAACGGCACCAACCCGGTGTTCCCCATGGACTATGTGCAGGCAATGAACGCCGACCTGCAGGATCAGGGCTACATCGTGGAGGCCGACACCATCGAGGAGCTGGCCGACAAGCTGGGTCTGCCGAAGGAGACCTTTACCGCTACGGTGAACCATTACAATGAGCTGGCCGCCAAGGGCGAGGATGAGGACTACGGCAAGGAGAGCTACCGCCTCTCCACCCTGAGCGAGGCACCCTTCTACGGCGTCCGTCAGGCCGGCGGCTACCTCATCTGCACCATCGACGGCATCCAGATCGACGACAATATGCACGCCATTGATCAGGACTTCAAGGCCATTCCCGGTCTGTATGTCATTGGTGACATGAGCGGCAACTACTTCTCCGGCAGCTATCCCAGCCTGATGGCAGGTGCCGCCGCAGGCCGCAGTGCCACCTTCGGCCGCCTTGCTGGTCAGAACGCTGCCGCTGGCATCTGATTACAACGTTTTCCTTCTCTTCTAATTATATCTGCATCAGAAAAGCCGCTCCGGGTTTAGCCGGGGCGGCTTTTCTGATGGCATTGGAAAGGAGAGACCGTATTCTCAGGCGTGAAAACCGCTCACTGCCCTTCTTTTCCGTTCAGATGCTCGTCCTTCTCCAGAACAAGATCCATGAGGTATTCAAAGGTGATAAGCACGCGCGCATAGAAATAGTTGGCGGTAAGGTTCCGGTCGTCCAGCATCTTGTCGTCCAGCAGCACAAAGGCAGGGTCTGCACAGCGGGCGATGGGAGAATTGTCGGCACCCACAAAGGCAATGATGCTCCGGTGCTGTGCAAAGGAGTCCTGCACCGGCTTCAGGATGGTATCGGTCTTTCCGCTTTTGCTGATGGCGATGACCAGCCCGGCATTCAGTGCACCGCTTTCGTAGACCTCATAGCTGTTGGAGCCGATGGCGCAGTAGCCCAGAACCAGCAGCTTCCGCACCATAAATTCCTGCAAAGGGGCACAGAAGCCGGTGCCTGTCACAAGGATGGGCTTTTGTCGGTTGGCGTGGAGCAGCTCCACAAAGCGGTGTATTTTTTCTTCTGGGATACCCCCGATAAAGGCGGTGATGTCGGAGGCGTGGTTTTTGTTGTCGATCTCGTTCTGGATCAGAAAACCGATGCGGTAGATCATATCGGTGTAGCCGGTATAACCCATCTTTTTGCTCAGCCGGATCACGGCGGCAGGGGAGGTGTAGTTCTGCGCAGCAAACTCGCGCACACTGCACTGACCGCCGTTTTTTGCGGTTTCCAGCACCGCCTGAAGAAGCTGCTGCTCGTTGGCATTCAGATGATACTGATCCGCCAGCTTGTAAAGGTCGTGTTTCATGTTCTACTCCGATTTGTGAATCAAAGAACGGCTTACTTTCATAAAGTATACGCTGAATCGCGTATTTTGTCAACAAACATTTCAATGTATCCAACGGAATAGTGAAACATGTTTCGGCTTTTGCGAACAAGTTCAAAAACAGTCCGAATCGGTAGATTTTTTTGTGCAGAGTGATATAATCAAACCATCGAAACGGTAAGGTGCACCCCCGAAACGAAGAGAGAATTTGAAAAGAGAGATCATGGAACGTTAGGAGAACACCAATGAAACAAAAAGTTATGGATGCTATGCAGAGCTTTTCCAAAGCTCTGATGGGCCCCGTTCTGTTCCTGCCCATTGCGGGTATGCTGCAGGCGATTTCTTCGGTCATGAGCAACACGGCACTGGTGACAGAGGGCGGTGTTGTCTGGACCCTCGGCAAATTCATCAATGGCGGCGTTGGCGCAGTCATTGGCAATCTGGGTATCCTGTTCTGCGTGGGCATCGCAATGAGCCTTGCCAAAAAGCGCAAGGCAGATGCGGCATTTCTGGCACTGGTCAGCTATCTGGTCTGGCTGGCAGCCAATTCCCGCTGGCTGGATGTGGCAGGACTGACCATCGCCGGTGATACGGCAAGCGCTTTGTACGGCACCGGTCAGACCATCTGCCTCGGCTATCACGTTACCGACATGGGCGTATTTCTGGGCATGATCCTTGGCGTGGTGGTGGCGCTGGTTCACAACCGCTTCATCGACACCGAGTTTGAAGGTGCCATGGCCATGTACGGTAACAGCAAGTTCGTCTTTGTGGTGCTCCTGCCCATCGTTCTGGTCATGGCGGTGGTTGCCAGCTACGTCTGGCCTGTGGCTGCGGCGGGTATCAACGCACTGACCGGTGTCATGGCAAGCGCAGGCGCGTTCGGCGTGTTCCTGTACGGCTTCTTGAACCGCGTGCTGATCCCCACGGGTCTGCATCATCTGGTCTGGTCGCCCTTCCTCTACTCCGCACTGGGCGACAGCATGATCATCGGCGGCGAGCAGATCGTTGGCGCAAAGCCTGTGTTCCTTGCCCTGCTCAGTGACCCCAGCGTGGCAATGATGCGGGATTCCGCACGTTTTCTGACCTACGGTCTGATGAAGACCTTCGGCGTGATCGGCGTGGCAATGGCTTTTATCTCCACCGCCAAAAAGGAGAAGAAGGCCGCCACCAAGGCACAGATCATCCCGGCTACCCTTACCGCCTGTCTGGTGGGCGTGACCGAGCCGTTGGAGTTCACCTTCCTGTTTGCAGCCCCTGCGCTGTGGCTGGTGTACTCGGTTCTGGACGGTCTGTTCCAGATGATCGTTTACCTTGTGGGCGTCCGGGTCTGCGCCACCAACGGCATCATTGATTTTCTGGTGTTGAACCTGCCTGCCGGTATCGGTCGCACCCGCTGGCCGCTGTATGTGCTGGTGGGTCTGGTGGAGATCGTGGTAATGTACCTCGTTTTCCGCTTCCTCATCGTGAAGATGAACTTCAAGACCCCCGGCCGTGAGGACGGCGAAGAAGTCACCGACCTTGCCGCAAACGCAGCTGCCGTCAAGCAGCAGATTCGTAGCGGCGCAGCCAAAAAGACTGCTGCCAGCGCAGACGATGCACAGACCGCAGCCCATATCGTGGAAGGACTGGGCGGTGCAGAGAACATCCTGAACACCGATAACTGCATGACCCGTCTGCGGGTGCAGGTTAAGGATGCTGCTCTGGTCAAGGACAAGGAGTGGTTCAAGCCCACCGGCTCCGCAGGTCTTGTGGTAAAAGGCAACAACATCCAGATCATTTATGGCCCCAAAGTGGGAAAAATGCGTGCCATCGTGGACAGCCACCTTGGCCGCGCAGAATAAGATATCCGCTTTTATTCATCATACAAAAATACTATCATTAGGAGGTTTACCCTATGAAAACGTTCAAACTGGTCATCGCCGGCGGCGGCAGCACTTATACCCCCGGCATCGTCAAGAGCCTGCTGGTGCAGAAGGATCGCTTCAAGCTGAATGAGCTGGTGCTCTACGATAACAACGCAGAGCGTCAGGAGGCTGTGGGTGTCATCGTCCGCCATGTGGTGGAAATGTTCGACCCGGAACTGAAGCTGACCCTGACTACCGACCCGGAAGTTGCCATGACCGATGCCGACTTCATCTTTGCACAGATGCGTGTCGGCCTGTACGCTATGCGTGAGCAGGACGAGAAGATCCCGCTGAAGTACGGCGTTGTGGGTCAGGAGACCTGCGGCCCCGGCGGTCTGGCTTATGGCCTGCGTACCATCTACCCCATGGTGGAGCTGATCGATTACTGCGAAAAGTACGCAAAGCCCACCTACTGGATCGTCAACTACTCCAACCCCGCTGCCATCGTGGCAAAGGCAACCTTCCGTCTGCGCCCGAAGGCTCGTATCCTGAACATCTGCGATATGCCGGTTGCCATCGAGCGCAACATGGCCGAGATTCTGGAGTGCGACCGTCATGATCTGGAAGTGGACTACTTTGGTCTGAACCACTTCGGCTGGTTCACCAAGGTGCGCCTGAACGGTGAGGATGTGACCGAGAAGCTCAAGAGCTATGTAGCAGAGCACGGCTATATGCCCCAGAACGCCAAGAGCGATGTGCTGCACAGCGATCCGTCCTGGCTGCACACCTACGCAAACGCCAAGAACATCTGCTCTGCTTTCCATGACTATCTGCCCAACACCTATATGCAGTACTACCTGCTGGGCGATGAAGTTGTAAAGAGCAGCGATCCCAACCACACCCGTGCCAACGAGGTCATGGAAGGCCGCGAGAAGCGCATCTTTGATGCTGTGGCGGATTATCGTGCCGGTAAGGACGTAGATCTGACCAAGTTCTTCGGCGGTGTGCACGGCGAGTTCATCGTGGACGTTGCCATGAGCCTTGCCTTCGACCTGCGCAAGCGCTATCTGGTCATGGTGGAAAACAACGGTGCTGTGGAGAACCTGCCCTCCGACGCCATGGTGGAGGTTCCCGCTTACATCACCGACCGCGGCCCGGAACCCGTGCGTGTAGGCGAGATTCCCACCTTCTACAAGGGTCTGATCGAGCAGCAGGAGGCTGTGGAGAAGCTGATCGTGGATGCTGCTGTGGAGCACTCCTACGAGAAGGCACTGATGGCCTTTACCCTGTCCAAGACCGTGCCCAGCCTGCTGGTCGCCAAGAAGATCTTGGACGATATGATCGTTGCCAACAAGGCTTACTGGCCGGAGCTGCACTGATAAGTACTTCGTCAGCGGCTGATACCGGACAACTGAGCCCATAAAACATTGAACGCCTCCCCGGCATTCCTTCCAAGAAGGATGCCGGGGAGTTTTTTTGCTGTCATATTTACAAGTAAGAGGAATCGAAGAAGTCTTTTAATGTACACCGAACTGCAATCCGCTGTTCACGCAATGATCCAGCGGCTTGAATACAGCTTCACCTTTAATCCCAGCTTGCTCACCAGCCCGAAGCGTAAGAAGCAAATGACTGAGATTTTGACCGAAGCTGAAAAATACATTTGGCGAATTAAGACCTGCTAATAAAAGTCAAGGGGTGATTTGAGAAAAATTCTGTAATCCGAGCCAGCAATCAGAAAAGCAACTCAAATAAGCCGTTGAGCACTCGAAAAGTGACAGTCTGCCGAAAAGTATATGAACTGGTTGGTTAATTGGAACTTGTCGAATCCATTACAGCCTTAACTCTAGCGTAGTAGATGCGCAAAAACTTGTTAGCCGAAGCCATCATGTAGACTTTGTAGGGCTTTCCTTCAGAACGCTTTTTGTCCATGAATTGAAAAACAGGTTCATCCTGCGGCTGGTTCTGTAAAATGACTGTCATAATCAGAAACAGCGTCCTGCGCAAAACGGCAGAACCGACTTTACTGATTCCCTTGTCGTTTCCTACGATCTTACCAGAATCATTCAGCTGCGGCTCGATTCCAGCAAAGGCAATGAGAGATTTCTTGGAAGAGAAACGGCGGACATCCCCAATCTCAGCCATCAGTTGAGGACCGAGAGAAGGGCCAACGCCGTACATCTCCATCACAGTGTCAAATTCGGGAAGCTGCTGAGAAAGACGGAGCATTTCCTGTTGGAATGCAGCCACAGACTGAGAAACAGCTTTCAGTTGAGCGACCTGTTGCTGAATAATGAGCTTTGAGGTTGCAGATTTCGGAAGCGAAGCAGCATTGACCGCACTGGCATAGATCTCATCCGATTTTAAGCGAGTGAAATTGTATCCGTGCTTTTGACACCACTTCAGATACTTCTTGGCAAAAGCATCTGGTGAAAGGCTGGAGACACACTCGCTATGCCAGAAATCCCCAATGAAATCGACCCATTTCTCACATCCATTGCTCTTTGCAGGACTTGTAAACAGCTTATTCGCATCTGGGAAGGTCAGGTCAAGCGATGAGATCAGATTATTCTTCAGCATAGTGCGAACTGCTACGGCTTGCTGGTACTGGCGATAACAATTTTTCAAAGCCAGTCGGGTATCATCTTCTGGAAGATACTGCCGCAGCCATGTCCACTTGTCTAGCGTATAGTTGGCGATTTTAACAGCGTCTTTTCTATCCGTCTTGACACGCCTTAAACTGTTGTTGTCGTAGTCATGAATCAGAACAGGATTGACTACGGAAACAAATAAACCCGCATCGTGAAGAACGAAAGCAACTGGTTTGTGGTAATTCCCGGTGGCTTCCAGAACAACGCGGGTCTCTCCGTCCAGAGCTTTGAGCTTCCCAGCCAGATCGTTCAGGTTCTGGGCGGTATGTAAAACTTCAAAGGGTTCGAGTACCACTTCTCCGAAGGGACGCATAACACAAACCATGCTCTTTCCTTTGGAAACGTCAATGCCTACTGCGTTCATGATTTTTCCTCCATTATTTTGTATTTGCAACCGGAATCCATCTTTTACTCGTTGCCGATTCAATCTATTGGGTAACACGAGCGCTCCGCTTGGCGGTGGCTCAACCTGCTTAAAACGAATGCTACAACAAGAGAGATGGCTAACTGTCTTAATTACGGACGTAAAGCCCTAGGAGGAAAACGTTAGCCGATTACTCTCTTATTGTAGCTTAGGTACGAGTTGGAATGGAATATGGCTGGCTGCCATATCCGGTTCCATATTTATTGTAATAGGAGGAAATCAGATGCGTCCGAAGAATGACACTGAAAATTTTGCAGCTTCCTTCAATATCACCTCGCCTTACCAAATGAGGGTGATTCACAGCAGTAAGCTGATCTACCCCCGTGAAATCTACCAACCGGGTGGGGCTGGCATTCAACTATGACAGTTTGCAGTTGAGCGACTACCTCATCAGCTGCGTGGGCACCGCGCTCAAGCTGTATAACGAGATGGGCGAAAAGATCTACTGCGAATCCCTGCGGATAATCGTGGCTGCGTGGGATGGCAAAGCCGATTCGTTCCGTGCATCTGTCCTGCGAGGTATGATGCACTTTGTGGAGCTGTATCACGGCGAGTTCAGCGAGGAACGGCTGGTTCGTGCGCTTGGCAGCGTCCATCCCATGGAGATTTACCGTGTTGGCAGGGATAACCCTGCAAAGCTGCCCGGATGGAAGAAATACGTTTTTCCCATCTACATGGCTTACAACGGCAAAGGCCGCAAGGACGCATTGCCGATGAAGTTCTAAAACATATCTTCTCTGTCAAGAGGCACCTGCAAGCTGTGGGTGCCTCTTGATACATATTGACTGGTTGAAAAGTTCTGAATTTCGCCGACTGGAAATAGACTGAAGTGACACATATCACAATCAAGTGAACCGAAAAGGGGGATTCAATGGAAAAAACTCCTTTTATTCTGCACGAAAAATTTCGTTCGGACAACAACGAACAGCGCAAAGAACATTTTCAAAAGAAATTTGAACGATATATCGTCGATGAACTGTCCAATACCGTTTCTTCAAAATCCTGCGCCTGATTTGGCATCCTTGAATTTGAAGGAGAGATGCGTTATGTTGCGCATGGACGATTGTGCACAAAAAGAAAGGTGCAAATCATGAAAGCAGCAATTTATTGCCGCCTGAGCAAAGAAGATGAATATAAAATTGGCGAATCGGAAAGTATTCAGAACCAGAAATCGATGCTGATTCAGTACGCCATTGAGAAAGGATTTGATATTTACCAGATTTATTCGGATGAGGATTATTCCGGCATCGATCGGAACCGTCCGGCTTTCAATTCGATGATACAAGCTGCAAGCGAACATAAATTCGATGTGGTGCTGGCCAAGACGCAATCCCGTTTTACCCGCGATATGGAACTCGTGGAAAAATACCTGCACGGAAAGTTTATTGAGTGGGGCATTCGGTTCATTGCTGTGGTAGACCATGTGGATACAAACGATACTGCGAATAAAAAATCTCGTCAGATCAATGGCCTGATCAACGAGTGGTATCTGGAAGACTTGTCTACCAATGTCCGCTCGGTGCTTGACCACAAGAGGAAAGAGGGTTTGTTCATCGGTTCTTTTGCGCGGTATGGGTATTGCAAAGACCCGAATGCAAAAGGAAAACTTATCATCGATCCGGAAGCTGCCGAAGTGGTAAGGCGGATTTTCTCTATGGCTCTTAGTGGAATCGGTGCGCATAAGATTGCGCGGATTCTGAATGATGAGAAAGTTCCAAGCCCAACTGCTTATAAACAGCAGCATGGCATCCATTACCATATTGCAGCGAAAAATCCCAATGCAGTCCTTTGGAGTAGCCCCACGGTATACCAGATGCTGCACAATCAGCTTTATGTCGGAGATATGGTGCAGGGGCGGCATAAAAAGGTAAGTTACAAGTCTGAAAAGACGATTTGGCTTCCTCAGTCGCAGTGGATTGTTGTAGAAAACACCCATGAAGCCATCATTGACCGGGGGACGTTTGAAACGGTTCAGATGATGATGCAGGGGCGCACCCGAAGCTCTGTCAGCGGCATGATCCATCCTTTGGCACGGAAAGTGGTGTGCAGCTGCTGCGGCTGTATCATGGAGCAGACCGGCCGTCAACCCCGGGCAGACGGCACTCGTGTGCACTATGTCCGCTGCCGGATGCACCAGCGTGCACCGGAACAGTGCAGCAACAAGACCTGCACGAACCTGAATGATTTGCAGGAACTGGTGTTGGAACGCATCCGGGTGTATGTGGCGGATTATTTTGACCCTGAAAAAGTTGCCCTTCCAGAACAGGATGACCCAATCCAGCAGCGAGAGCATGCAAAGCGTGACGAGCTGAAACGGTTGAAAAGCGAAGTAGACCGGCGGTGCAAAGCTATGCAGGAACTGTATCTGGATAAGGTGTCTGGTCTGATTGATACCGTCCAGTTTTCTGAAATGAACCAGACTTTTCTGGAAGATGTAAAAAACGCAGAAACTCAGATCAATATATTGGAAGCGGAATTGGAACAACAGCAGGAAGAAACCAGCGTGGTTCAGACGCAGATGCAGCGTGTGCGGGAACTGGCACAGGTTTCCCATCTGACCCGTGAACTTGCTGTACTGCTGGTTCATCGTGTCGTTGTCGGAACGAAAGACCCACTCACCGGAGAGCAAAAAATCACGATTGAATGGAATTTCTAAGTCGGCAAGCAGTTTAGCTGCCCCATTGGGTTATTTTCGTCAGCCCATGTGGGATAGACCTCACTGGAAGCAACATTTGCGATATAATCCCGGAAGGAGACGGTCACGTTGCGGGCGGCAGCTGCCGGTTTTCCAAGATGCACCGTGATATTTTTTGGGATGACGACCTGATCCAGTACCCGGGGTGTGCAGTGCTGCACCGGCTGCGGGCCGCTGCCGCCACTGCCCGCAAACAAAGCGTGCGGCGGGATGATGATGGGCGCGTCCGGGATGTCCCGGTCTTCCTCGGTAACAGGAAGCATCTGGGGCTGCGCCAGCGTTACCTGCCCGGCAAAGATCTGGATGCCCTCAATGCGCACGGTGCGGTAGCCGGGCTTTGCGGCGGTCAGGCTGACAATGGCGTAGGGGCGGGTAGTGTTGTCCTCGTCCAGAGAGAGGGCGCAGGCAGGGGCTTCAACGGGAATATCGGCGACGCTGCCGGTGGCATCAGTGATGCGGTGCAGGGTAAAGCCGTCCCCCTGCACCGCAACGGTCACCCCCTCCACGGGGGCAGACTGGCGTGCCGCGAAGGTCTGGATGCGGAGAGTTCCGGTGTTTTTCATGGAGATACGCTCCTTTGCTGGTAAAAGTATGCTTCTGCCCCAGCGTATTCCGTCCGGTGCCCGGGCGTGCATGGCAATGCCCGTAGCAAACAAAAAAGCCGCCCGAAGGCGGCAGGGGAGAATAGCTTATTTGGCGCTGTCCTTGGCAAGGGCGGCGTCAATATTTTTTTGCAGGGCGGCAAGGTTTTCTTCCTTGTCGATGCCGCCCAGCAGGGGCTGGCCTACAACATTGCCGTCCCGGTCAAAGACGTAGGTGGTGGGGAAGGCCATGATGTTCAGCGCAAACTTGCCGGCCTCGCTGCCGGAAGCAAAGTAGATGTTGCGGTAGCTTGCGCCCTTTGCAGCCAGCAGCTTTTTGGCGGCTTCAATGCCCTGCTGGTTGCCGTCCAGCGTCTCGGTGTTGATGCCGACTACCTCGCCGCCCTGTGCCTTGACCTTCTCGTTCAGGGCGTTCAGGTCGTCCAGTTCCTCCACGCAGGGCTTGCAGCCGTTGAACCAGAAGTTCACCACCGTAAAGGCGTTGCCCGCAAACAGGCTGTTGTCCACCGGGTTGCCCTCTAAATCGCTGCCCTCAAACTGGGGGAAGGCAGTGCCCTGTGCGGCAGCACTGGAAGAGGTGTCCTCTGCGGGGGCAAGGGCAGCGATCTGATTTTCGATATCCCGAATCTTTTCTGCATCGGCGGTCAGGGTCTTGTACTCCTCGTCTGAGAACTGATCCTTTGCCTTTTCTACGGCACTGAGCAGAAAATCGCCGTAGTTCGTGCTGAGGGTGGTCTCGGTCACGTTTTTGTCCATGGAAGTGAACACCTTCTCCCACAGGGCATCGTTTGCGGAAAGGATCTCGTTTTCCTCTGCCAGCAGCTGCTCCTCGGTCTTGCTTTCCGCTGCGGCAGAGGAAGCGGAAGAAGAGGATGCCGAAGATGCAGAGGATGCGCCCTGCCCGCAGGCGGCAAGGCTGAAAGCCAGCACAAGGCTGAGCGAAAGTGCGGTTACACGGTTAAGCTTCATGGTTTTACTCCTTTGTTGTTTCAGTGTTGGACTTGTCTCCCAACCCGAACTTGTACTGGATGGCATCCGTAGGACAGGCTTTCATGCACATCCCGCAGCGGATACATTCGGCGTGGTTGGGGGTCTTGG
>ERZ1026876.1621-NODE-1621-length-10780-cov-67.149557_pt1 | contig 10780 bp, 20 predicted proteins | sample MGYA00380168_ERZ1026876 | MGnify/ENA primary metagenome ERZ1026876 (study PRJEB33269, sample SAMEA4719804) | human gut metagenome | biome: human-associated habitat; feature: organic feature; material: feces | place: Cameroon | collected 2013-10 ... | reverse complement strand
GTATGAGCGAAACATTTTACTACACCTGTCAAGACTGCGGCTGGACAATCGAAACCAACTGCTTGATGAACAAACACTAAGGAGGGAAACAAAATGGAAGTTATTAACGCCCCCATCTATGTCAAATTGACAGAGGATGAACGGAAAACCCTGCGTGATGCCTATGACATTCTGAATGAATTGTATGACATTATCGCCGATAATGACTGCGAGTATGTGGGCGATACTACCGGGAATGACTATGACAGACCGGACGTTGCACTTACGGCTAATGTGCTTCAAATGCTTGCCCCGGCTGAAAAAGTGGAAATCCGTAAATAAGGGAGGTAAGACAAATGAATGTTGTCAATTCAGATGTTCAGGTTCAACTCACCCAAGAGGAAAAGAACAAACTCCAAGACGCCCGCGAGGTCATTTCTCACCTGTTCGATTTGATGTATGACTACGAACAGGAATACGCTGTTTCCAACGTTGGCGAATGGTATTCTATGAGCGAAGTCCGTGATACCTCAAACCTGCTGGCTGCGCTTATTGGGTCTGATAAAATGCGGTTAGAAAATAAATAAAAAAAATGTGGGAGAAATCCCACATTTTTTATTGACAACAACCAAGAGGTGTGGTATAATGTAGACAATAAATAAAGGAGGATACCCCGAATGACTACTTTTGCAATCAGAACTGAACTGGCTGACCATTATTGCGTAAAGCCTGACAAGGTGAGATGTTCCAACTGTGAATACTGGGGTTATAACCACGGCAAGGTAATGAACAGCATGGGCGAGAGTAAATGTATGAAGCGAAAGAACGAGCGCACCTGGTGTCGTCAATTCTGCCGGGGTTTCGTTCCAAAATCGGGAAAGTAAATCATTTGGGCTGGATAAACAAAAATCCAGCCCAATTTTTGTATAATTTTCTACTTGACATTTGCGGCCGCGCGCTCACGATTGTGGCGCCCGGCATTTTTGTCAATAGGCATACTTCACAAATTTTTCGCCGCAATTTTGTGTATTTTGACGATTGACTTCTATCCCGTAATACGGTATAATGGCTATACTGAAACAAGGAGGTAAGAACAATGGAGTTGAAACAAGCGTATCAGATGGTTTTCAATGACCTGTGTAAATGTCGTATGTTCCTGGGGTTCTATGATGCTATCAATGGCAATCCCCATTATATGCACGGTATCGAGACAGTTATGGAAGTCATCGCCAATCGCGCATATAATGATGATTTCGCCGAACAGTTCGCCGGAGTGTTCACGTCCAATGTAGAAGGGAGTAAGCATAATGTCTGATTTTCAGAAGAAAACCCTCAAAAGGTATGCGCGCAATTTCCTCATTGTGTGTGGTTTCGGTCTGCTGGTATATGGTATGGTAAAGTCCACATTCGTACTATATGCGACTGTCGCGGTCATAGTGCTGACTATCGCAGGCGGGTGCGCGTGGTCTATGATAAGTTCCATTCGCTGGGACTGGCGGTTGCGCGGCAAATTGACCGAGAGCGAGTATAAGGCATACCAGTCCTGTGAAAGAATGTTCGGCTGGCGGGATGATAAGTATTTGCCGACTGATGACCAAATTGTATGGATGGCTGAAAACACTAACTATTCCTGTGATACGCTGTGGAGTATGTTCAACAAATTGACGGAGGGGCATTAACGCCCCTCTTGTCAGGTTTAGTTCTGACTAACTACACGGAACAAAAAAACAGTCCTGTGAGAATTTAACCACGGCAAAAATTTTTCTTGACATTTTTAATTAAATGTGTTATTATTATTATACTGAAAAAGGAGTGATGATTATGAACGCAATTATTCTATTCATTGTTTGTACCGCTGTGAATGTGGTGCTGTCCACCATCAAGTCCATTCTCACGGTCAAGGGCAACAAGTGGGTAGCCGCCGCAATCAATGCGTTGACCTATGGATTTTATTCCTATGTCATTATCCTGACCAACATTGACGGCGTTTCTACGCTGGCAAAGATGGGCATTACCGCCGCCTGTAATTTCATCGGTGTGCTGGCGGTCAAGTGGGTGGAGGAACTGGCGCGCAAGGAAAAGTTGTGGAAGATTGAAATGACTGTCCCCACAAAGTATCGCGCCGCTGTTGATTTTGACCTGCGAGAAGTTCCCCATTCATACATTGAGATTAGCGACAAGCATACGCTGTTTAATTTCTATTGTGCCACGCAAGCCGAGAGCAAAAAGGTCAAGGACATTGTGGCGCAGTATGGCGCAAAATATTTCGTGGCAGAAAGCAAAAATTTGTAAAATAGGGGTTGACAAATCAACCCCTATGTGTTAGAATGGTATCATCAAATAAGGGAGGACAACAAAATGGAAATGATTAAAGTGTTCAACGACCACACCGGCGAAATCCTCGAAAAGACGTTCGTAGACCCCGCGGACGCTGATGACTTTGAGTTCATTCTCGACTTCCTTGAAGCGAGATACGAACGCTACCACAACGGCGAACAAATCTATTAAGGAGGTTGCGACAATGGAAATCAAAGATGTGTACTACAACGTTGAGTGGTGGGGCATAACTACTTGGGACGAACGCTTCACTAATAGCGAGTGGTTCAAGGATGAAGATGAAGCCAAATCATTTATCGCAAATGACCTGGCAAATGACCCGCTTGTTCGCGGAGCGACCTTCACCACACACAAAACTATCGTATTTAAGAGAGGAGAATAAAAATGATTACTATTCTGATAACGGTTATTGCCCTCGGCATTTCGTTCCTGTTTACTGCTGGGCTGGTCTGGCTTCTCTGCTGGCTTCTCCCTATGATTGGGATAACCACCATCGGCTCTATTGCCATCGTGTTTTCGTGGAAACTGGCGTTGGTCATTTGGCTCATTATCGCGCTCCTGCGCTCTATTTTCAGCATCACTGTCAAGAAGTAATAATTGAAAAATCTTCCAAATTTGGGAGATTTTTTTTGTTCATTTTGCCTATTGACAAACACCCCCATTTGTGGTATACTCGACCGAGCGCCCACGGTCCTGGCGCTCGAAATTTCCATTATACACCCTGCCAGCAATTTTGTCAATAGGTAAATTGAACAAATTTGACCAAGGGCGCATCCCGAAACATTGTGCGAAATGACCAAGAGGAAATCGAAAAAAACTGTTGACAGATTGCGTTTTATCCTGTATAATGGTACTACAATCAAGAAAGGAAGTTGATACAATGACGATTTATTTAGATTTAGACGGCACGGTTGCCGACCTGTACGGCGACCCCAACTGGCTGGCAAAGCTGGAAGCCTCTGACGCAAGCGTATATGCGAATGCTCGCCCGCTTGTGCATCTGTCCACCCTCGCCCGCTATCTGAACCGCTTACAGGCACGGGGCTACAATATCGGCATCATCAGTTGGCTGTCCAAGAGTGGAACGGATAAGTTCAACGCCGAGGTAGCCGAGGTTAAGCGGGAATGGCTGGCAAAGCATCTCCCCAGCGTCAAGTGGGACGAAATCCACATTGTACCCTATGGCGTTCCCAAGTCCAACTGTGCGACCTGCCCCAATGCGATTTTGTTCGATGATGAACAGCGAAATCTCAATGAGTGGACGGCAAACACTCATAATATGGCATACAATGCCGACCTGCTTATGGAAATCCTGCGCCACCTGTAAAAAAAAGTAGATAGGGGCTTGACAACCTCGCCCCTATCTGCTATAATATGTAATGTAATTAAGGTACGGGAAACGATGGTACGCCCGACCAAGAGAAAAGGAGAATGAACAATGAAAAATATCTACTGCACCCTGGACACTGAAACGGTAGGCGGCGCGGCTCACCCCACGGGAATGTATAATGTGGGCGCGATTATCCACGACCGCAAGGGCGAAATCCTTGCCACCACTTCCCTGCTGGTGATGGAGCATTATGACGAAATCGCCACCGATGGCTATGCCAAGAAGAATTTTCCCAAGTATGCCGAACGGCTCAAAGCTGGCGAAATCTCCGCTATCGCCACGGAGCGCGAAGCCTATGAGGTAATCAAAAACCTGTGCGACCATTACGGCGTCCGATATGTGATGGCATACAACAGCGGTTTCGACTTCTGTAAGACCTGTTTCCGCGACCTGCTGGACACTTTCGAGTTCATTGACCTGTACCTTATGGCACTGGAAACTATCACCCACAAAAAGTCCTATGCGGAATACTGCCGAGAAAATGGCAAGCGTTCCAAAAACGGTAAGACCTGCGCGACTTCTGTTGAAGCGGTGTATGGTTATCTCCACGGCAATCCTGACTTTGAGGAAGAACACACCGCACTTTCTGATGCTATGCAGGAAATGGAAATTTTCCTTGCTTGTCAGAAGATGCACAAGAAGTATACGAAGAACGTCCACGCATGGGACGCACCTTTCGAGGTAAAATGTTTTCCCAAGTTTTGAGATTGGGGCTTGACAGCCCCTTTCTCTTGTGGTATAATGTTTATACTGAAACAAGGAGGTAAACAAAATGCCGAAGCAAGTTCTGTTTAAGAGCGACCATTCCGATGGCGTTCAGGCTGGCATCCAAACTGATGATGGAAACGTCATTTGCGCCTGTTGTGGTGAAGTGTTCGAGGGCGAGGAAACTACCATTCTTCACGAGTTCGACTATTGGGTTGACTTTTCCGAATGGATTGGCGACCCTGACCTGACTGAATACCGCAAGCACGACACCCCGTAAAAAAAGTTTGGAATGGGGGTTGACAAAGCCCCCATTCCGTGTTATAATAACATTACAAAATCAAGGTAGGGGAAACGATGGTAAGCCCCACCAATAGAAAAGGAGAAAAAACTATGAAAGCTCGCTATGCTAACCTGAGAAACTTCCAGCGCACCGTCAAGACCTACAAGTGGCTGGTAGACCTGTTCGGAAACAAGGAGTTCACTTCCGAGGACTTCACCAAGGCAAAGCACGACTACCGGCGGTACACCTACAATTCCCTGTCGTTCCTGCGAGACGAGGGCATCATCAAGGTGGTACGCACCGAGAACGCCACCAAGGAAATCAAGCTCGACCCGTGGGAAGCGGAAAGCTGGATGATTGACAAGAATGGCAACGCCCTGATGACCGAGTATGACTGGCTGCGTTTGCCGGAAGTGGCACAGCGCGCTCTGCTGGCTATGAATGGTCAGGACTTCCGCATTGAGCGCAAGGACACCAAGACCGTGGAAAAGGAGAAGTGCATTTACACGGTCAATCCCGCCGGTATGCTGAACTGGCGCAAGGGCTACGCCCGTCTGTTGGCTATGAGGGCTGACGCGCTGGCGGGCGAAATCGCCAACCTGAACGAAAAGCGGGACGCATTTCTCGCTTGTCAGATGGACTAAAAATGAGGGGATTTTCCCCTCATTTTTTTGTGTATTTTTACCTATTGACAAACGCGCCTGGGTGTGGTATAATGGCCGGCCGATTTCGCGCGTCTCGGCCGGAATTCACCATTATACACCCCGCCAGCAATTTTGTCAATAGTTTTTTTACACAAATTTTTTTATTTATTTTTCCTGAAACTTGTGTAGTTTGCCTATTGTAATCCGCGCTCACCTATGGTACAATACATAATGTCAGGAGGGAACAGCAAGTTGCTCCTCGGGGGAGCCACGCTGGCGGGTGTGATAACTCGGTAACTGACCCGCATTTTCCCTCTTGACAACTGGCACTGAATGTGCTATAATGGGTAATGTCAGGAGGGGAACGGCACGGCAGATGCGTCTAATGTGTCGCCTGTGTAGACAGGTTTCAGAAATTTGAAAAAATTTCAAAAAACCTCTTGACAATCCCAAGCACCTGTGCTATAATTGATAATGTCAAGAGGGGAACGCTCCACTCCAGAAATTGGTGGGTGCGCAACCACCGAGAGTACCGAAAGAGTGGGTGTAGACCACGCGGTAAAGCCTGAGCATGGAGCGGAAAGTGAGCAATTTGTGAGCAAGGTACAGACCGAAACCTCTAATCGGACTGCGACGCAATAACATGGCAACACTCTTGTCCGTATTCCGGGGTCGTAAGTCGTGTGAAACCCATGTGGAGCGTTTCCCCTGTTGACACTATCAAAAAAAATCAAGAATTTTGAAAAAAACTCTTGACAATCCCAGCGCAAGCTGTTATAATAGATAATGTCAGGAGGGCAAAGCCCTCAAAACCAAATGGAGAAAGGAATTGATACTATGTCTAACACTAACACCACCACCCGTAAGCCCACCAAGCGCGACCACTTCAACGCTCTGTTGAAGCTGTCCGAGGTCAAGGCAGACCCCAAGCTGGTTGAGTTCATCACCCACGAAATCGACCTGCTCGACCGGAAGAACACCGTGGACAAGAAGCCCACCAAGACCCAGCTGGCAAATGAGGGTATCAAGTCCGACATCAAGGCGTTCCTGGACGCTCACAAGGGCGAGAAGTACACCGTCTCCGCTCTGATGAAGTCTGTCCCCGCTATCGCCGATGCGTCCAATCAGAAGGTTTCTTCTCTGGTGCGTCAGATGGTCATTGACGGTCTGGCAGAGCGTATCGAGGATAAGCGCAAGGCGTATTTCACCGCCAAGTGAGACAAGAGGGGGAGATAACCTCTCCCCCTCTCTCCCCTAAAATCTGAAAAGGCGGTGTTTTATGGCTGACATTTCCAAAACCGAATGGCTGAAAAACGCTATGGCGAAAATGGGCTGGACTGCCGATGAAGCAGAAGCCGTGTGGAACTCTGACCGAGAAATCGACAAGGGCAAGAAACAGGATTTTGACCTGTCGAAAGAACAGCTCAAAGTCGCGCAGAAATTCGCCAAGACTGGCACACGCAAGACCCCCACCGCATACAAATTCACCACGAGAGAGCGCAAGGCAAACCCCACAAAGGCGTCCATTATCGCAGAACTTGCAACATTTTTGCAGGAAAACAGCGAAAATGCGTGCGAAAATGTGGAAATAACTAACAAAGAGCGTCAAATTGCGTTCAAAATAGCTGACAACTGCTATGAACTGACCCTTGTGCAGAAGCGCAAGCCGAAAAGTTGAGAAAATGGGGGAGAAATCCCCCATTTCCCCCGGAAATCGAGGAAAAAAGTGTGAAAAACAAGGAATTTTTGTATGTTGGACACTATTATGATGAAAATGGTGTCTACATTCTGAAAATAGGCACGACTAACGACCTAAAACGCAGACAGCAAGAGCATACACGAAACTATAAGAAATCGCCTGTTTACCGTTTACCGAAAACTGGTGAGTTTATTTACGATTTTTCGCTACCGCTCTCCAAGTACAATACTCTGCGCTACGAGGATAAAAACCGTGAACGCTGGCAAAAACTGGGATACGGCGAATTTGTGAGAAATGACAGATTTGCGTGCCCTGTGAAGCCGAAATCTGTTGAAATTACCATTCGTCGAACTTACCAAATCGCTCTCGATTGAGGGCGATTTTTTTGTTTAATTTGACTATTGACAACGCCCTTTGACTGTGGTATAATTGGTCGGCCGCTGACATACGTGGCGGCCGATATTTTTGTCAATACACATTTTCAACAATTTTTCCGCCGAAAATTTGTATAAATTGACTATTGTAATTTGTCCCGAAATGCGCTATACTATAAACAATCTGAGGGAGCTGGAACCCACCAACAGCACGGAGGTATCTATGAATAAGAGCCAGTTTTTTGACCACGAAATCGAGTTCATTCAGTCCGAGGATTTGCGCTCTTTCGTGCGTTATTATTTCGATTGCTGTGTACCTGACTATTTCTGGACTATCGGCGCAAGTTCTTCCGGCAAGTTCCATCCGGCTATGAGCCAAGGCGAGGGCGGTCTGGTGCGACACACAAAGGCGGTGGCGTGGTTTTGCGAGGAATTGCTCCGTATGAGCCAGTGGGCGTATCTGACTGACGAGCGTAAGGACTTCGCAAGAGTTGCCTGTCTGCTCCACGATACCGCCAAGTATGGTTTACACGAGTTCGACAAGGAGTTGTACTCCAAGCACGGGGAAATGGCGGCTGACCAAGTTCGCCGTTCGTGGCTGGTGTTCTTCGAGAGCGACTGCCCTTACGAGTTGACGCAAGCCATCAAATCCCACATGGGTCAGTGGACTACCGATAAGGCGAACCGCCCCTTTACTCCTATCGACAGACTGGTACACATGGCTGACTATGTGGCAAGTCGAGCGTTTATCGACATTCCGGACATTACGACCGACTATAACCACACAGCGTTCATCGAGGAAGCTGGCGTACCTACTGTGCCGTGGGAGGAGGAATGAGCATGACACCGCGTTTTTATTTCAATGCTGACGAAAATTTGTGTGCAAGTGAGCATTGGCTTGTGGAGTATCTCCACATGATGTACCGCATTGACGAGGACGAAATCACTAACGAACTGCGTACCCGCCGAGAGTATTTCGGCTGGTATGAGTGTAGCGTATCAAACGACATCTTTGAAGAGTTTTGTTAAGGGTGGAGAAATCCACCCTTAATTTTTTTATACAATCCGAAAAATTTTCGGACAAACTTAATAAATTTATAACTTCCGATTTTCAAGTATAAATGGAAGGTGGTAATAAAATGACAAAACAAGAATTAATAAATTACTTCGGCGTATCGCCCAGTACAATCAATACTAATTTCCCTATGTTTTGTAAGAACCAATTGAAGCGAGGATTTTTGATTACTCGCGAGGGGATCGGCCCCAAAGCAAATTACACAGTAGAACGAGTGGAAAAACAAGATGTTGATAAATCACTATTTTCTACTAGAAGTAGCGATACAACAGAACTTGAAAATGAACAATGGACCGAATGTTATTTTTCTAATTAGTATGAAGTCTCAGACCTTGGACGAGTTCGCAACCGTAAAACTAAGGTAATTTCTAAGGGAACTATTAACCCCGAAGGATACCACATTGTATCGATTGAGAATAAGAATTACCGTACTCATCGCGTTATTCTCCAAAGCTGGCAACCTCGTATTGATTTTGAAGATCTTGCGGTCGATCACATTAATGGACAGCGTACCGATAATAGATTAGAAAATTTACGATGGGTCAGTATGGAAGACAACACACTAGCGATGTTGAATCATCGATCGGAATTTCAGAAGGAATTAACTCGATTATTGAAATCTCACACCTATGATGAAATTCTCGAAATACTTTAGCACATTAAATGACTAAATCGCCCGGCCGATCGCGGGCGATGCGGCCGAAATTTCGGCAAATCTACCCCATATGGAAAATTTTCCGTACTTCTAGCGACCCTCATATCGCCCCCAAAAATCCCAAAAAGCCGAGCGCCGCTCGGTACCCATATGCCGCCCGGTTTGACATAAAAAAAAATTTATGTTATAATATTAAAAAAAACCATTTTTTTCCCACTTGACTTTAAAAAAAATTTTTGGTATAATATGTATATACAAAATGAAAAGAGGTTATTTTAATGGATAAGAACGATATTCTGGCTCGCCTGATGAACGGCGAGAGCGCCGAGGATATTGCTAAGGAAATGACTGCGATGCTGAATGATGCCTCCAAGGCATATGCTGACCAGAAGAAGGACAAGGAAAAGATGGCCCGAGCGGAAGCGGTTGCCGATGCTATTAACGACTATGCGGCCTACGTCGGCTACAAGGGCGCAGAGTTGAAGGGCGAGGACGTCATCAAGGTGATGGACAGTTTCTTGAAGTTCTATAAGGACCCCGGTAATTTCAAGATTGAACTCCCCGGTTTCCGTTTTGAGACGAACTCTAAGGGTGCGATTAAGAAGGGTAAAACCGTAGATGAAATCCTCAACGACTGGATTTCTCGCATTTAATTTCGAATAACGTGTCGGCCCAGGTATTTTTCATCTGGGAAATTGGCAATTTGAATACCTGGGCTCGACGTTTTTTGGAAAGGGTACCTTGAAAAATTCAGAGGATAACGATAACAATGAAATTGAGTGATGAGTTAGTACCGAGCGGGGGGCACCACAATCTCATCAAAATTAAACTCATTTCTAAATATTTATGGCAACGATTAAGAAAAACATTACATACATTATAACAATTCATCACAACCCACGCGTTAATGGTTCCCCGCTAACCATTTAAATAGTTATTGGAATAGGTTTATTAGTTTTTCTATTCCAATAGCAGGAGATAAAACAAACAAATAAAAAAAAAATGTATTGATCTCAGAAAAAATCACCAAGAAAAAAAATGGAGTGGCGATAAACCACTCCATTTTTTTTATTTAAACATCAAATCACTTAAAATATCATTATACGCCGATTCCAGGAGAGAATCAGCAAGAGATGTGTCGACATTAAGGTTAATCTCCGACTTCTCATCACTCTTCACCAATCCAGGAGAGGAGATATCAGAGGTCGGGCGTTCTTGTTTTTTCCAGGGTGATTCCCATTTACGATTTAGACTACCATCTTCACTAATAGTCGCAATCCAATAGCCATCAACAATGAGAGCATTATTATAATCATACAAAACATAAACATTATCATCCAAATCATCATACTTAGAGCGCACAATTACATCTCTACCTTTATAATTTCCAACTCTCTTTAAATATTTCTCTTTTAATACATCATAACTGAATTCATTTCTCATTTTTTCATTTCCGCAGGGCTTCGCCCCGCACCCCAAAATATTTCAGGTGGCACCCCCATTTTTTCATTTCATTTTTGGATACCCCTACTAAACATTAAGATGCATTTATATAGCCCTACAATGCCTCCCTATATTATATAATATTTCTATTTCATTTTCTAAATATATTATATAATATTTTTATATATAAATCAAA
>ERZ1026876.1618-NODE-1618-length-10787-cov-33.212542_pt1 | contig 10787 bp, 13 predicted proteins | sample MGYA00380168_ERZ1026876 | MGnify/ENA primary metagenome ERZ1026876 (study PRJEB33269, sample SAMEA4719804) | human gut metagenome | biome: human-associated habitat; feature: organic feature; material: feces | place: Cameroon | collected 2013-10 ... | reverse complement strand
GCAGCGATTGGTCTGGCAAGGCAAAACTGAAATGCACTGTCCGGGACTTTGAGGAGATTCGGGAGGCGGTGGACTACCTGAAAGCCCATTCCCTGAACACCATCGAGGATTTGGACACCGCAATTTCTAATCTGAACCAGACCGCCGCTCCTCTTCGCAAGCAGTTGAAGCAGAACGAAAACCGTATGCGGGCAATCGCCCAGATAAAAGATGCTGCCGCCGTCCATGCCAAGCTGAAGCCCATCCATGACACCTTTATGAAGAAGAACTTCAAGCTGACCAAGGACGCTTACGCCGCCCAGCACAAGGAGGAACTGGACACGTTCAACAAGGCTGTCCGCACCCTGATGAAGCTGAACGGCAGCACAGCGGTGGACTTTTCGGCATTGGATGCCGAATTTTCTGCGCTGCAATCCGGCAGCGCAGAGCTGCGCACCCAACTGGAAACCTTGCAGCCGGACATCTCCGCACTGAAAAACATCCGCAAGTATATCGACATGGTGCTGAATAAGCAGCAGCTTTCTGTACCGGGCGGCAAGACCTCGGAAAAAGAATCGGTGCTGAAAAAGCTGGAAGAAGCCAAGGCGGCGCAGAGCACAAAGAAAACGGAAGCGAAAAATCACACACAGGAGCTTTAAGGAGGGAGCAACATGACCTACACCCAAGCCCAGATCGACAAAGCCAATGCGGTGGATCTGGAAAAATTTCTCCGGGCACAGGGCGAAACGCTGGTGCGCAGCGGAAAAGAATACCGCTGGAAAGCCCACGACAGCCTGACCGTCTGCGGAAACAAATGGTTCCGGCACAGCCAGAGCAAGGGCGGCTTCCCGGTGGATTTCGTGATGGAATTTTACGGCAAGTCCTTCCCCGAAGCAGTGCAGATGCTGACCGGAGAGCCGGGCAAAGCCCACCCCGCCCCCTCTCCGGCGTTTCGTTTGCCGCTGCGGAACGTCACCAATGCCAACATCCTGAATTATCTGACACAGGAACGGAAACTCAGTCCATCACTGGTGAACTTCTTCATTGCTGCCGGAGATATTTATGAGGACGCCGCCCACCACAACGTGGTCTTTGTGGGGCGGGATGCCGACGGGCATCCACGCTACGCAAGCAGTCGTGGGATTCGGGAGAAGTTTCGGCAGGATGCAGCCGGCGCAGAAAAGGCGTTTGGCTTTGCCCACCGTGGCACCGACAAGCAGTTGCTGGTCTTTGAAGCCCCCATCGACCTGCTGTCCTTCAGCGAACTGTTCCCGAAAAACTGGCAGCAGCACAATTATCTGTCGCTGGGCGGGGTGTCGGGCAAGGCGCTGCGGCAATTTTTATCGGAACGCCCGGATGTGGAGCGGGTGTTCCTCTGTCTGGATGCCGATAAAGCCGGAGAGGATGCCTGCAAGCGGCTGGCGGCGCTGTTGCCGGACACGGTGAGCGTGACCCGCATCCAGCCTTGCATGAAAGACTGGAACGAAGTTTTGGTGCACCGGGCAGAGATTCCAAACCGCAATTATTTCAAAAGCATCGTGCTGAAAGAGCCGTCAAAAGCGGAAACGGTAAAGATCATCCGCATGAGCGATGTGGAGCTGACCCCGGTGGACTGGCTCTGGAAACCGTATCTGCCGTTCGGGAAGTTGAGCGTGCTGCAAGGCAATCCGGGTGAGGGCAAAACCTATTTTGCCATGCACCTTGCCGCTGCCTGCACCAACGGAAAGCTGCTGCCCAACATGGAACGGCTGGAACCCTTCAATGTAATCTACCAGACCGCCGAGGACGGTCTGGGCGATACGGTCAAGCCCCGCCTGATTGAAGCGGGTGCAGACCTTGACCGGGTGCTGGTCATTGACGACAGCGATGTGCAGCTGACGCTTTCGGACGAACGAATTGAAAAAGCCATCATCGAGAATAACGCCAAACTGGTCATCATCGACCCGATTCAGGCGTATCTCGGCGCCGATGTGGACATGAACCGGGCGAACGAAGTCCGGCCCATCTTCATGCGGCTGGGACAGGTAGCGCAGCGAACAGGCTGCGCTATTTTGTTGATTGGGCACCTGAACAAGGCTGCCGGAATGCAGAGCCTGCAGCGGGGTCTCGGTTCCATTGACATTGCCGCTGCCGTGCGCAGTGTTATGTTCATCGGCAAGCTGAAGCACGACCCCACCATGCGCATCCTGACGCACGAAAAAAGTTCTCTTGCCCCGCCGGGCGTGTCGCTGGCGTTCTCTCTGGGGGACGAGGGCGGTTTCCGCTGGGTCGGCGAGTACGACATTACCGCAGACGAGATGCTGTCCGGCATCGAGCCGCAGCGGGAAACCAAGACCCAGCAAGCTAAAGACCTGATCTGCGCCCTGCTTGCCGGAGGAAAGCAGGTGCTCAGCGAGGACATCGACAAGGCGGCGCTGGAAAGGGGCATCCCCGGCAGAACCGTCCGGGATGCCAAGCGTGAACTGGGCGATGCCCTGAAAAGCAAGATCGTGGAAGGCCGCAAAAAGGTCTTTTGGATGGAATAAGCCATTTGACTGGCAGAAAATTTTGGCTGGCAAGAAAATCATGGTACACCCACAGTTGCCAGTCTGCCAGCCAAATTTGAAAAATGACGATAAAAGGAGAAATCGAATGGAAAAAGTGAAAGTGTCCGAAAACAAGAACCTTACCCCTGATGGGACTTTTAAGACGAAGGATGGCTGTACCACCTATCTGGTGAGCGTGTTTTTTAATCACGATAGCACAGAAACCGCTGAGAGCAAGGTGAAGCGGCTTATCATTGCCGACCTGAAAAAGAAATGTTGTTAAAATCCACTTCCCACCTTGACAACTCTAATCAGAAGATTCTCTCCTGGCAGCCATGGAGAACGCGGGCAAAGAAGATATGCCGGAGGACGCGGAACGGCGCGGCTTGGGCACCCCGGCGACCAGGGCGGCCATCATTGAAAAGCTGGTGTCCGGCGGATTTGTGGAGCGCAAGGGCAAGAACCTAATCCCCACAAAAGCGGGTGTCAACCTGGTCACGGTACTGCCGGAACTGCTGACCTCTCCCAAGCTCACAGCGGATTAGAAGCAGCGGTTGAACGAGGTGGCAAAGGACCAAGTATCGCCGGAGGACTTCATGGACGGGATCGAGGCAATGGCGGCAGAGCTGGTGCGGAAATACTCCCACATTTTCGAGGATGGGCAAAAGCTGTTCCAGCCGGAGAAGGAGACGGTGGGCCTCTGCCCCCGCTGCAGCAAGCCGGTCCATGAGGGCAAGAAGAACTTCGCCTGTTCGGACCGTGCCTGTCAGTTTGTCATGTGAAAGAATGACTGTTTTTTGAGCAGCGCGGAAAGGTCTTTACTACCAAAATTGCCGCCGCTTTGCTCAAAGATGGAAAGGCAAAGGTCAAAAGGCTGCGCTCCCTTCGTACCGGGAAAACCTATGACGGGACAATCGTTCTGGCCGATACCGGCGGGAAATATGTGAATTACCGCATTGAGAAATAAGTATCGTGTCGTTCTTCCTTCACGGCTCTATCCAAGAGTAACGAATTGCTGTATAATAAGGCTAAAGTCTTTCAGGAGGTAAATAGCCGTGAGGGATATGATCGCATACTGTGGACTGGACTGTGAGAAGTGCGACGCTTATCTTGCAACGATCAACGACGATCAGGCATTGCGCGAGAAAACGGCAAAGCTATGGTCTGAATTAAATCATGCTCCCATTCTGCCGGAGCATATCAACTGTCAAGGCTGCCGCATGGATGAGGCAAAAACGGTGTATTGTGAAAGCCTTTGCGGTATTCGTCAATGCGCCCTGCAAAAAGGCGTGACGACCTGCGGCGACTGCCCTGAATTGGAAAGTTGCCAGATGGTCGGCGCCATTCATTCCAACAATCCCGCTGCGCTGGAGAACCTGAAGGGATAGACTACATACCACAACAAAATAGCAGCCGCCAGTAGCGGCACCAAGCAGGAAACCTTTCCGGGTTTCCTGCTTTTCTTTTACCTATTTTCAGAAAGGATGATGTCTTTGAGCAAAACCGAACCCAATTTCATGGAGCATTTGAAGCCGCTGCTCCCCGCAGGCGGTGACGCAAGCGAACTGGAGGCAGCGGCCCAGGCGCTGGCCGGACTTTCCCCGGAGAACCGTGATCTCCTGGCCGCTGTCCAGGAGTCGCCTTATCGCCTGACCACCCTGGAACAGTTCCGGGAGTTCCCCGCCAACACCGAGTATTTTGTCCTGGAGCCCAACATCAGCAAGGTGGAGGATGTGGGCTGGCGCTATCTGGCGCAGCATTTGGACGTCCTTCTGCCCCCGGAGCTGCTGGACGACATTGATCCCGTTCCTTTTGGCAACCATGCCATGCAGGAGGAACAGGGGTGCTTCACCAGTAAAGGGTATCTCACCCTCTCCGGCGACGAGTGGGAATATGAGCGCCCCAGGGAGAAGCAGATAGAGAAAAAGCCCTCCATCAAGGAACGGCTGGAACAGAGCCGGAAAGAATGTGCCAATCAGAGCAAGGTGCAGCCCCATCGGGAAAAGCCTGCGCCGGAGCGATAAGGAGGTGTCGCTATGCCCCGTTATGACTATGACAAAGATTATCCCTTTGCTGCCTTCATCACCAACCTGGGCAAGTACAACGAGGGTGCCCTTGTGGGCGAATGGGTGAAGTTCCCCACCACGGCGGAGGAACTGAAAAAGGTCTTTGAGCGCATCGGGATCGGTGCGAAAGACGACTTTGGGCAGACCTATGAGGAATGGTTCATCACAGACTACGACTGCTATGTGGACGGTCTCTATGACCTGCTGGGCGAGTATGCCAACCTGGATGAACTGAACTACCTGGCCTCCAAACTGGATGATATGAGCCAGGATGAATACGAGCGTTTCCAGGCGGCTATGGAGATCGGCGATCACACGGACAGCATCCAGGAGCTTATCAACCTGACGGAGAAACTGGACTGCTACGACATTTACCCCGACATCCACGACCACGACGATCTGGGCCGGTATTACATCGAGGAACTGGATGCCATGCAGGTGCCGGAGCATCTGCGCAACTACATCGACTATGAGGCTTACGGGCGGGACATCGCCTTGGAGGAAAGCGGCCAGTTTACCGACCTGGGCTATGTGCGGGATACCGGGGACAGCTTCCATAGTATTACGATGGTGAGCGCGGCAGCATCCCGGAGGAGTACCGGGTGATGACCTTCCAGGACGACATCCCCGAAGAAGAAATTTCGGAATGGGTCATGGACCTTGCCTACGATATGGACGAGTTTTTCCGGCAGAACGATCCGCAGTATGCCGCCGAGCACCCGGAGGAACACGCGGCGAAGGAAGAAATCTACGAAAACCTGATGGCCGGGCGCATCTCCGCCCTGGACGAGAAACTGGCCGCCCTGGGGCAGACCCAGGAGGACTATCTGCCTTCGGAGATTGAGAAGTTCAAAGACGCCACCAGCTATGAGGAATTTCTGGATGTGGACCCGCAGGTGATTCGGGAGGCCATCGAAAACCCGGATCAGTCCCATGTGGACGAGATGCTGAACTTTGTGGAGCAGGCAAACCGGGAGTATGAGGCGGAGGTGTACGGGCAGCAAGCGGCGCCCACCCCGGACGACCGGGAGACCGGCGAGACGGTGCGAACCCCCAGGGGCACCTTCCATGTGACGGATATGAGCCGGGAACAGATGGAGGCGGTCGGATACGGTTTCCACCATGAGTCCGAGGACGGGAAGTATCTCATCATGGCCAACGGCAGCCGCGCCTTTGCCATCCCCAGCGGAGCCGCCCCCGAACATACCGCACCGGAGAAGCTAACCGTCCTGGTGGTGGAGCCCATGAAGGAACCCTATGTGAAGGAGATCGACCCCGGCCTCCATACGCTGCAAGCGGAGGTGGGCGGCGATATTGCCGCCTCCTATCCCTTTGACGATCCGGTGGGGCTGGTGCTGAACGATGAAGGCAAGCTCATTGGACTGGACCTGAACCGGTCCCTCCGGGACGAGCATGGGGAGATTTACGACATTGTGGCAGGCACCTTCCTAGTAGTGGGCTTGGGGTCGGAGAGTTTCGCGTCCCTGCCCCCGGACATGATCCAGAAGTACACCGAGCAATTCAAGCGCCCGGAACTGTTCGTCAGCATCAACGGGCAGTTCGTATCCGTTCCCGTGGAGCCGGAAAACCCGCTGCGCACGGCGGAAATGACCCTGGAGGATGACTACGGCATGATCGACGGGATCATCAACAACGGCCGCCGTGGTGAGGAATTGGAGAAAGCCCAGGCCGAGGCGCGCAGGACTACGCCGGAGAAAAAGCCTTCCATCCGGGAGCGGCTGGAGGACGCGAAACGGGAGTGCGCGGAACGGAAAAGCCCGGACAAGTCTGCCCCGCAGAAGAAGCCCCCGGAGCTGGGCGACTTATGAGCCGGAGCAAGAAATGGCGTCTGGAATGGGCGTTCTTCCTGGGCGAGAACGGCAGACGCCAGCATAACAAGCTCTGCAAGGGCTGTGTCCATCCCTGCAAGCAGAGTTTCCGGGCGGTAGTGTTGTCCTGTCCGCACTATCTTTCCCGCCGCTCCAAAAAGTGCGGGAATTAGGGCTCAAAACGGGCGAAAAAACCGCCTGTAGCGGCTTTTCCGTGCAGGGGTAGTATGATTTCCCATGTGGGGCCACCTCGCTGATGTGGGATGCAAAGTAAGGACGATTTCAACACTTAAAGTAGGAGCAACACCCTTGGCTTGAGCTAAAGGTGTTGCTCCTATTATTTTTTACTTCAAAATTATTCGCTAATAGCGAAATTACATCTTGACTTATGGATAAAAATTTGTTACCATAGTATTGCAGCGAAGAGTAGAGCGGATGTTCTACTGGTCGTCTCCCCCAAATTGGAGTGCGTCAGCACTCGCGGAACATCTTAACGGTGTTCTACCCCACGGGGGCGGCACACGGCTTGACCCCCGATGCGCCGTCGCCCGGCATGGCCCAAGCCGGGAGCTTGGGCCATGCCCAAAGGAATTAGATGGGTTGTCCTGTATGCACCAACTCTTTCCCGGGAGGGAGCCACACCAACTATACTTCGTGGTTCTCGAAAGAGGTATGTTATGCAAAAGCATAAGAAATCGCTGTTCATGCAGGACAGTCCCGGCAACTCGTCGGTCCCCCGGACTTCTCACCGTTTCAAGTTCAAGCGTAAATGGCGCAAGACCGTATTCCGGTTAGCGTTTAAGGCGCTTGAAGTGCTGCTGGTGGTTTTACAAATCATCCAGTGCTTTTGTGAGATGTTCAAGAAGTAAGACGAGGTGGTGCAGCAAACGGGAAGCCCATCTAATTTTTGTTTATTAGCCCAAGCGGCTTTATATTATAGATCGAATCTAAATAGCTGGGAGGTGGCGAGCATGATTGGAGATGTGTTGAAGCGTACGCGTATCATTTATGGATATAAGGCCAGTGAAATGAGTTCAGAACTTGGCATCTCTGCGAGTTACCTTTCGGAAATTGAAAACAACAAAAAGCAACCATCTTTGGACTTACTCCAAAAATATGCTGATATTTACGGTATCCGATTATCTTCTTTGATATTACTTTCTGAAAACATGGATGAAGCAGAGAAGTCCGGCAAAGGAACTGCCTTTGTCAGAAACATGATGGCACACTTGATACAAAGTATGTCTGCGGCAGCAGGTGATCCAGATGAAGAATAAAGCGCCGATTAGAAAATATGACATAACTCAATGTGCTCTTTATAAATGCCGGACGAAAAAGCGTCTTGAACATCTTCTGTGTCTTGAGCCCGGCGGCCTCAAAATAATTGATAGTATCATCAGGTATCACAAATTTGAAATCGACAAAAAGCATTCTGATGAAAAAAGGGAAATAACTGCTCCGGATAAGATACTTAAAGCTATTCAGCGCAGAATCCTTTACCTGCTTCACCGGGTCATCCGGCCTGAATGGCTTATCTCTGGAGAAAAACAAAAATGTTATATAGACAATGGAAAGGCACATCTCGATGGAAAATATGTTCTGACTGTTGATATAAAAAAGTTCTATGATAACTGCACGCGAGAACCTGTGTACCAGTTTTTTGTGCAGAAATTGAAAACTTCCCCTGATGTGGCTAAAAAACTAACTGACATCATAACATACAATGGTGGCATCCCAACCGGGTGTCCAACAAGTCAGATTATGGCTTTCTATGCTTATTCTGATATGTTTTCAGAAATCGCTGATTTGGCGAAACAATGCGGTTGCAAATTCACTCTGTATGTGGATGATATGACCTTCTCTAGTACAAAGCCATTTTCTCCCAATCAGTTGAGGCAAATGATTGATTGTGTGCTGAGAAAATATGGTCACAAGCCTAAATATCCCAAAGTAAAGTATTATGGTCCATCTGACTACAAACCAATTACAGGAACGGTAGTCACGCCTGAACAGTCCCTTGCTGTACCTAATGGGCTTCAAAATGCCATATATAATGCGTTTCAGACGCTGAAGCCCCTTATTGGTCCTGAAACCTGTTCTGAAGAAGATGCAAAACAAATTCTTTCATTAAAAGGACAGATACAGGCCGCCCGCAATATCGAAGAAGGAAAGTTTCCTGAAATTGGACGGTTAACGAGCCAAATCAAGGTACCAGATGTTCAATCTGCATCAAATCAAAAAAGACAGATTCGCAGACACAACAAGAAAATCCGTATAAAACAACGAGCAGCTACTAAGTAAGTGTGAGAGCGCCGCCTTCGGCTTAGACCGAGGGTGACGCTCTCGCTTCTTTTTTGTTCTTTTTATCTCTTTCAATTAGATTCGGATAGGACGGGAGGGATTTATAGTTGTAGTAGGCGCTGTGGGAATGTGTGTAAACGGCCAGAGGGGCGGAGCTGTGGGAAACGGTGTTTGCGGGCTGTGGGAAAGTGAGCAGCTTTTCCAGCGGGCCGTGAATATCTGTTTTCCATCGGCGGAGCGGCCGTTTTCCACATTTCCATAGTGCTATTCTGGAATATAGGAAGTTCCTCTTGCTGTATTCAGTCGATAGATGGTCAAGGGAATATACCAGGCAGCCACCAGCAGCCGCCAGACCAGGACAAAACCGCCGATCACTCCACCAATAATAAAGTTCAGCAGGAACAGCGGAAGAGCGGTTCCCAAAGAGCCGCCCGGCACGATCCAGGCAAACATCCGAGGGATGCCAAAAGGCAGGCCGCAAAGGATGAACAGCCATATATAGTCGGTGACTCCATCTTTTGTGCAGTCGGATTTGAAAATGCAGTACAGCAAAGCCGCCACCGCCACGGGCAGCACGCTCTTTTTGAAAAACTCTTTGATTACTTCGGATTTCGTCACAGTCAGCACCTCCATTCCTGGTTCCATTATATCAGCCGGATAACCATGCGCCCAGGGGTTTTGCAAAGACTGGTAAAAAGCGCCCAATCCCCGTTACTCTAAGTCGTTGCTCCGCTGCCGCTGCTGTTCCTGTTCCCTCGGCCTTTCCAGTAGGGCGTCCACATTCTGGCGGAGGGTATCATATTCCGTTTCTTCCCGTTGTATCTTCCGAAGTTCCGTTTGCAGGGCGGTCTTGCGGGCGGAGAGTTCATCCAGTTCTGCTTTCAGCTTCTTGGCGGAAGGAAGTTTGGTGATCCCGGCCTCCTTGATGTCCCTGGCCGCCGCCTCAAATAAGATGATCTCACTCTCAAACCCACGCAGGAATTTTTCCTTGTCCTTTGACATTTTGTAACGGTCATAGATAGGCTTCAGTTTGCGGTAGGTGTCAATCTGTTTGCCCAGGAGGGCAAGGTCGGTAATCTGCTGTTCCACATCCCGTAGGCCCTCCCTGGTGCGGATGGAGGCGGCGGAAACGGCATCGCACCGTTCCACCAATTCCTCATAACTGCCGATGCCGTGTTCGGTAAGAAAGTTCATGGTGGCAGCCGCTCGTTTCAGATTCTCAATAGTTGCCCACCGCTGGTATCCGGCGCTCTGCTGGGCCTTGATATTGTTCTGAATGTCAATGAGCAGACTGACCTTTCCGCTGCGCTGCTTGGGCTCTCTGGATGGTCGGGGGCCTCCGACGATTCGGGAGACAACGGCTTCTTCCGTGTAATCGGCGCCCAGGGTTTTGAGCCGGGTGAACCGCTCCTGGTCTGGCGCCCTGACGGAGATATACTTTCCTCGCTTGATCTCGTATCCTTCCCGCTGCAACCGGGCAAGCAAATCTTCCAAACTAGAGGACACGGGGATCAGGCGGTCGATGGTGTTTTTCAGCTTTGCCTTGTAGCTGGTGCCGTTCTGTGCGGCCTGATGCTCAATGTAGCTCTTGCCCTTGTCCCGGCCGGGGACGATGACGGACAGGCCGTGTTCTCTGCACAGCCGGTCGCTGGCCCGGCGTATCTCGTGATAGCTGCGCTTATTGGAATGGTAGTGTTTGTGGTCGGTGAAGCTGACCGCATTGAAAACCAGATGGTTGTGAATATGTCCCTTGTCAATATGGGTGGTAAGTACAAACTCGTACTTGCCACCCAATATTTCTTTTGCCAGCTGCATCCCAATCTCATGAGCTTCCTCGGCGGAGACCTCCCCAGGCTCAAAGGCTTGGATCAGGTGGCGGCCCAGGTGCGTGCCTTTGTCAATGGCATGGCGGCGTGTCCATTCAAATTCAATGTCGGCGGTCTCGGCGGCGCAGCCAAAGGAGGACACCAGCAGCTTCCCGTCCGTCTTGTCGGGATTGCAGATATAGTCAATGGCCGCTTTCAGCGTTGACTTAATAGGATGCGTCTTTGTAACTGCCATATCTGATCCAGCCTTTCCCGGATTTC
>ERZ1026876.1617-NODE-1617-length-10788-cov-6.095034_pt1 | contig 10788 bp, 6 predicted proteins | sample MGYA00380168_ERZ1026876 | MGnify/ENA primary metagenome ERZ1026876 (study PRJEB33269, sample SAMEA4719804) | human gut metagenome | biome: human-associated habitat; feature: organic feature; material: feces | place: Cameroon | collected 2013-10 ... | reverse complement strand
AGGGCGCTGTCACCATCAACATCACCGACGGCACCATTGAAAAGGCCACGGGCGGCAGCACCAGCACCAGCGGCGGCGCGGGCATCGGCGGCGGCCAGAACAGCGGAACGTCCATCATCAACATCCTCAAAGGCACCATCGGGACGGTCACCGGCGGCAAATACTCCGCCGGCATCGGCGGCGGACAGCGCAGCGTGTCCGAGGTACACATCTCCGGCGGCACCATCGACAAAGTATCCGGCGGCACGAGCGGCGCCGGCATCGGCTCGGGCTATATCGGTGGTCCTTCCACGGTCAACATCTCCGGCAACGCCGAACTCAAAGACGTCACCGGCGGCGGAAACGCTGCCGGCATCGGCTCAGGCCATGGCTCCGGCAAGGTGGACGTCGTGATCGACGGCGGCACCATCAAAGCAACGGGCGGCAGCGATGCTGCGGGCATCGGCTCGGGCCATAATAGCCGCAGCAGCGTGACCATCAAGAGCGGCACCATCACCGCCGCCGGCAGCGCGGATAGCACATCCGGTTCTTCGGGCATCGGCGGCAACTACACCGATGTGACCATCAGCGGCGGCAACATCACCGCCACCGGCTATGACACCGGCGCCGGCATCGGCGGCAGCTACAGCGGCGACCGCAGCAGTATCACGATAACCGGCGGCACCATCACCGCCAACGGCACCAGCGACGCCCCTGCCATCGGCAACGGCAGCGTCTCCATCAGCAATACCGGCGTCGAGAATGCCGGTGCCGAGCTGGACATCACCGCAAACGCCCCCGACGCCGCCAGGGCCATCCGAAGCAACGACGGCAAGAAGCTGGACAAAGTCATCCAGCTCGCGGAAAACGGCAGGTCGGCCCTCGTGAGGCTCGTAAAGAGCGGCACCGACAGCATCTCGCGGCTCTTCCACAACGGTACCTACGCGGCCAAACATCCATCCTACAACGACAGCAACAGAGTACCACTCAAGATGAGCGAGGAAGAAAAGGCCAAGTACGGCGTCCACAACTGGAAAGTCAGCGACCATCAGGACCCGGACTGCGGCAACCCCGGCTACATCGAATACACCTGCATGGTGGACAACTGCGGTGCCACGTTCCGCCGCACTCTCCCCGCCACCGGCCAGCACAGCTGGAACGACGGCAGCGTCACGAAGAAGCCCACCTGCACTGAGCTGGGCGTGCGCACCTTCACCTGTACCGTCTGCCACAATACCCGGACTGAGGACATCGAGGCCCCCGGCCACGAGTACGGCGAGTGGGTCATCGACAAGGACGCTACCTGTGGCGAGAACGGCTCCAAGCACCGTATCTGTGTGCGCTGCAATGATACCCAGACTGACTCCATCCCCGCCACCGGCCAGCACAGCTACGGCAAGGGCGTCGTGACCAAGCCCGCGACCTGCGCCGAGACGGGCATCATGACCTATACCTGCGTCGTCTGCGGCGCTCCCAAGACCGAGAGCATCCCGGTGGATAAGAGCACCCACAAGTGGGATACAGGCGTCGTCACGAAGAAACCCACCTGCACTGAGCCGGGCGTGCTCACCTTCACCTGTTCCGTCTGCAGCGAGACCCGGACTGAGGCCATCAAGGCCCTCGGCCACGAGTACGGCGAGTGGGTCATCGACAAGGACGCTACCTGTGTCGAGGAAGGCTCCAAGCACCGCGACTGCATCCGCAGCGACGATACCCAGACCGAGAGCATCCCCGTCAGCAAGACCCATACCTTCGGCGATTGGGTCGTCACCAAAGAGCCCACCTGCACCGAGAAGGGCGAGAAACAGCGTAGCTGCACCATCAGCGGCTGTATCGTCACTGAGACGGAGGAGCTGCCCGCCCTCGGCCATCAGTGGAGCGGCTGGACGCCTGTCAAGGGCGACAGCAGCCGCGAGTACCGCATCTGCGCGGTCTGCAATGAGGTGGAGTACCGCGATGTCTCCCACAACAGCGACAGCACCATCTCCACCGGCCTGCGTGTCCTCGACCCGGCCCAGACCGACATCATCCGGAACGTCCAGCTGGTCCAGCTGAGCCAGATCAACAATGTTCTCTACATTCATGTCGCTCAGGAGACGGCGTCCCTGCAGGGCGACCTTTCCGATTTGACCGACCTCCGCTCTGAGCGCGTCGAGACCGTTGTCTTCTCCACCGAAAGCTGTACTTCTACCCTCTCCCTCTCCGATGTTGCAGCCCTCGGTGCGGGCAGCACACCTTTCATCCTCAGCCACAGCGGCTCCACCGCCACCTTCACCGTGGGCGGCGTAGACTACACCGCACTGCTGAGGTAAGCACATTGCCATCCTCCATTCCTTCCACATAACGACCAAGGCCCCCGCAGTTCTGTTCCAAACTGCGAGGGCCTTGGCGTTTTATTATAATAAAATCTTACTTCAGCTCCCGCTGTACGGCAGCGAAGTCCTCGAGGGTCAGAGCCTCGGGGCGGATGCGGGCGTCGAAGCCCGCCGCCTCGATGGCCGCGATGACCTTATCTTTCGGCAGTCCGAGGCCGCTGGCGATGGCGTTGGCGGCGGTCTTACGGCGCTGGCCGAAAGCGGCACGGATGAGGGCGAAGTAGCCGTCCTCGTCCTCCACCTGTACGGCGGGAGTGGGGCGGATGTCCATCCGCACGACGGCGCTGGTGACCTTCGGGGCCGGGTAGAAGCTGCCCGGCGCGGCGGTGAACATCAGCTTCGAGGTGGCGTAGTAACTCACGGCGCAGCTGATGGCGCTGGATGCCCGGGTGCCGGGGGCAGCGGCCAGACGGTCGGCGGCCTCCTTCTGCACCATGACAGTGAGGTTCTGGATGGGCAGGCGGTCGCCCAGCAGCTTCATGACGATGGGGCTGGTGATGTAGTAGGGCAGATTGGCGCAGACAGCCACCGGCATCCCGGGGAACTCCTCCTCGATGAGGGCGCGGAGGTCTACTTTCAGAACATCCTGCAATACCAGCTTGAAGTTCTCCACGCCCGCCATGGTCTCGGCCAGCAGGGGCGGAAGGCGCTCGTCCACCTCGATGGACACCACCTTGGCGGCGCGCTGGGCCAGCTCTTTGGTCAGCACGCCGATGCCGGGTCCGATCTCCAGCACGCCCCAGCTCTTATCGACGCCGCTGGCGTCCACGATCTTGGGCGGCAGGCCGGGATTGATGATGAAGTTCTGTCCAAAGCCCTTGGAGAGCGCGAAATCGTATTTTTCGCACAGGGTGCGGATAACGGAGAGGTCGGTCAGCTCCGGCATAGTGGTTTTCCTTTCTGTTGCAGCCCTCTCAGCCGCTCGCGCGGCAGCTCCCCCAAAGGGGGAGCCACTGGCGTGTCGGTCAAGTCCATACTGGATGAGAAGGTTTTCTATTTCGGGAACGATAGTGCCCTGCTGTTCAGGGCAGACACAGCTTAACAAAATACAAGTCCAGAAGTGGCTGCCCTCTGTAGCAGGGCACTGTCGTTTACGTTATATTCAGCTTTTAGCAAGTAAACTAAAGTGGCCCGGCCTGCCAAAGCCTCTCCCCATGGGAGAGGTGTCTGCGCAGCAGACGGAGAGGGCTACTGCGCACTTGCAGCCTCCTGCTCCCCTTCTGCGCCTGCCTCAGAGGAAGCCTCTGCCTCCCCTGCGGCCTCGCTGGAAGCGGTGCTCTCGGCTGCGGCCTCCGAAGAGGCTGCGGCGGAGTCGGCGGCGATGTCAGCATCGTTCACGCCGCCCACGGTGGTGACGCCGGTGAGCTGCTGTGCAGTGCTGACGGCGCGCTGTATCTGCGGGTCCGTGTCGAGGGTGTAGTCATAGTAGCTGGTCTGCTCGTCGGCAGTCAGCGGGCGCTCCACATCCACGGTCAGGCCGGTGCCGTCGAAGCAGGAGCCGTCGCCGCAGATGAGCTTTGCCACCGTGACCACGACAGCGCTGCCGTCCGAGAGGCGCTGGGGGCTGCTCTGGATGGTGCCTTTGCCCATCGTGGTGCTGCCCACGAGGCGGGTGCCGCACAGGGTGCGCAGGCTGGACGCAAAGAGTTCTGCCGCGCTGGCGGTATTCTCGTTCACGAGGCAAACGGTGGGCTGGCTGATGACCGAGTCGCCGGTGCTGCTGCCCAGCAGGGTGCGGTTGCCCGCCTTATCCTCCGCGTAGGCCAGCACGCCTTCCGGCGCGATGAGCTCGATGCAGTTGATGGCGTCGTCAAGGATGCCGCCGCCGTTGTCGCGCAGGTCAAAGATGAAGCTCTGGGCGCCGGCGGCGGTCAGGCTGCGGAGCGCAAAGTCCAGCTCGCTGGGGGTGGAGTTGTCGAACTGCCAGATCTTGATGTAGCCCACATTGCCCTGCACCAGCGCGGAATCGACGCTGTTGGCCGTAAAGCCGAAGTGGGTCAGATCGGCGGTGTGCTGGGCGTTCTCGCTGTCCAGCCAGCCTACATTGACGCTCGTGCCGCTCTCGCCCCGGAGTTTGTTCTGGATAGCCTCCACGCTGCCCAGACTCTTGATGTCTGCGCCGTCGATGGTGGTGATGTAATCGCCCCGCTGGAGGCCGGCCTCCTTGGCAGGAGATTCGTCATACACTTTGATGACCTTGGCGTAGCCGGACTGGTCGATGGCCAGCTCCACGCCAATGCCCATCAGCTTGCCGCTCTGGGCGTTGAGCAGGTCGGCGTAGGCCGAGGCGGTGTAGTAGCGGGCGTACTTGTCGCCGGTACCCAGCAGATAACCGGCAGTCAGACGGTCGTACAGCACGGTCTCGTCGATGTCGTAGTAGTCGTTGGCGCGCACATAGCGGTCTACCTCGGCCACCTTGTTGTACATGCTCTCCTTTTCCTTCACACTGGTGACGGTGTGGTCAAACAGCCGCATCGCCATCAGCATCGTGATGGAAAAAGTGACCGTCATTGCCAGAATGACGATGGTCACGGTCATCCCTACGGAAATTTTGCGGTTCATTCAGTGTCCTCCCCAGTTCAGACCAAAAGCATCAGGATGACACTGCCCAGAACCGACAGCAGGAACACTCCTGCCAGAATCAGACAGCCCACCCGAAGGATACGCTTGCGTTTTTGCTCGTTCATTTCGCCTTGTGGCCTCCTTTGACCCCTCGACTTCAATTACAGATTGTGTTATCTTATCGGAATATAACTGCGGGGGTTGACCGCATTGGCCTTGGAGCCGCCCTTCCACACCTCGAGATGGAGGTGGTTGCCGGTAGAGTTGCCGGTGGAGCCCACATAGCCGATGAGGTCGCCCTGGTTGACATACTTGCCCGCCGACGTTGCCACCGAGCGCATATGGCCGTAGAGGGTGGAGTAGGCGTTGCCGTCTGTCATTTTGCCGTGATAGATGATGACATAGTTGCCGTAGCCGCCGCTGGACCAGCCGGCCACCTGCACATAGCCGCTGGCGGCTGCGTAGATGGGCGTGCCTGCGGGGGCGGCAAAGTCGATGCCGGCGTGGAGCTTGTTGACGCCGGAGACCGGGTTCTTGCGCCAGCCGTACTCGCTGGAAATGCGGGTATAGCTCTTGAGCGGGCAGATAAAGCCGCTGAAGCTCAGCTGGGGCTTGCTGGCCGCTGCCGCTGCGATGAGCTTCTGGATCTCTTTCTTGACGGCCTCGTAGTTCATCTCGTCCGACTCGATGGCCGCCTGGGCGTTCTTCTGGGCCTTCTGGGCCTCAGCGGCGCTCAGACGGGCCTCTTGGACGCTGTTGTTGAGCTCGTTCTGCTTGGACTGCATCTGCTTGTTCTGGGCGTCCAGCTCAGCCTTTTTGTTCTGCAGCTGGGTGCGCTCCTCCACGAGCTGGGTGCGGTCGGCCACGAGGGCTTCCTTCGCAGCCTTCATGTTGTCGAGTATCTCGGTGTCCTTCACCGAGATGTCCTGCATGACCTCATTGAAGGTCAGAAGCTCGTACAGATCGCTCACAGACCGGAGCATGGCGACGCTGCCGCCGTCCCGCAGCTCCTGCATCGCGGCCATATGGCTCTTGAAGCCGTCCCACTGGTCGGCGATCTCCTGCTCTTTCCGGGCGATCTCGTTCTGCTTGGCAGTGATCTCCTGCTCTTTGACGCCGATGCTGTTCTGCACCTCGGAGATCTGGCTCTTGAGGACGCTGATCTGGCTCTGGAGCACCGAGACTTTTTCCTTCAGCTCAGACTCGAGGGCCTTGGCCGCAGCTTCCTTCTTTTTGGCGTCGTTCAGCTCCGTCTTATGCTGCTTGATGGACGCAGAGATCTTGTCCAGCTTGTTCTGCAGCGAGCTCATGCTGGTGGCCGCACTGGCCGGGTAGACCGTCACGCTCAGCACGAGGCAGGCAGCGGCCAGAAAGGCACAGGCGGCGCGCATCATGGCCGAACGGCCCGACGGCTTTGCGTGGCGGGGCGGATGGTGCAGGACAAAGCCTGCGGAATGCTTGTCGTGGTACACAGCAGCCCCTCCTTACACGTTCAGGTGCTTGCGGATGGAGAACATACTGCCCAGACCGCCCACCAGAGCGCCGCTCGCGAGGCTGTAGGTCAGGATGGTGGGCCAGACATTTTCCAGCGGCACCAGAGCCGTACCCATGAGCATCTGCCACAGGCCGCCCAGCGTGGGCGACAGCTGAACGATGTAGGCATAGCCGCCGATGGTGGCAGCTGCCGTCAGGATGCCGGAGAGCAGGCCCATGGTCAGGCCCTCGATGACGAAAGGCAGGGTGACGAGGGCGTTGGTCGCGCCGACATACTTCATGATCTCGATTTCACGGCGGCGGGCAAAGACGCTCAGCCGGATGGTGGTACCCACCGTGATGATGCTGACCGCCATCAGCACCAGCACCACACCGCGCCCGACCTTGGTGACCGCCTGCTGGATCTCCACAAAGGTCTTGGTCATCTCGATGGGAGCCGTGACGCTGTAGACGCCGCTGATGTTCTCGAACTGCTTGCTGATGGTCTCCATCTGGCTCAAATCAGACAGGGAGACGCGGTAGTTGGCCTTGAAGGGGTTGTCGTTCTCGAACTCGTTCAGCAGGGCGGCATAGTCGGACATATAGCCCTTGTACTGGTTGAGGACGTCTTCTTTGGACATATACTGCACCCGGCTCACACCTGCGGTGCCGCTGAGGGCATTGCCCACAGACTGGATGGTGGCGTCGTCGGCCTCGGGGTCCACGTAGACCACCATCTCGTTCTGGCTGCCCAGATAACTCACCATGCTGTCCACATTGACTTCAATGAGGCTGGCGAAGATGTTCAGGGTCATGCAGACGCTGAGGGAGGCGATGCAGGCGATGGTCATGGCCCAGTGCTTGCCAAGGTTGCGCACGCCGCGCCGGGTGAGGAACCCAAACGTAGAGATCTTCATGCGTGTACCTCCTCGCCGAAGCTGGCCGGAACATCGGAGATGATGCGGCCCTGCTTCAGGGTGATGGTGCGGCGGTTGAAGCGGCGCACCAGTTCATGCTCGTGGGTGACGACAAGCACCGTGATGCCCATCTCGCTGACCCGCTCCAGCAGCTCCATCATCTCAAGGCTCATCTCGGGGTCGATGTTGCCGGTGGGCTCGTCCGCGATGACGAGGCGGGGGCTGTGGGCCAGAGCACGGGCCACGGCCACCCGCTGCTGCTCACCGCCGGAGAGGAACTCGGGGTAGACCTTTGCCTTATCTTCCAGATGCACCAGCTCCAGCATATAGTTGACCCGCTCTTTGATGTCTTTTTTGCCGATGTTGGTGACATGCATGGCAAACGCCACATTCTCGTAGACCGTCATGGTGGGGATGAGGCGGAAGTCCTGGAAGATGATGCCCATCTGGCGGCGGAGGAAAGGCACTTTGCGCCGGCGCAGCCGGGCGACGTCCTTGCCGTCCACCATGACGCGGCCCTCGGTGGGCAACTCTTCGCGGAGGATGAGCTTGAGCAGAGTGGACTTGCCGGCGCCGGAGTGGCCCACCAGAAAGACGAACTCGCCGTCGTCTACATGGAAGTCGATGTCCTCCAGAGCGGGAGTATCACTCCGTTTGTATATCTTGGTGACATGTTCAAAATCTATCATGAGTATCTTGCTCCTGAAAAGTTATTTGGCACAGAAGTTCCAGGCCATTACAAAAGAAACCGGCCAGCATCGGGGTCGAGCGGCCGGTTTCGGCGTCCGCAGCCGGAGCGGCTGAGACGAAATATCAATATTTGGCCGGGTTGTTGGACAGGTACTTCTTGACCATGAGCGCTACCTTGAACACGATAGCGTCGTCGAACTCACGCAGATCCAGACCGGTCAGCTTTTTGATCTTTTCCAGACGATACACCAGCGTGTTGCGGTGGACGAACAGGCCGCGGCTGGTCTCGGAGACGTTCAGGTTGTTCTCGAAGAAGCGCTGGATGGTGAACAGGGTCTCCTGATCCAGGCTCTCGATGCTGCCCTGCTTGAACACCTCGCGCAGGAACATCTCGCAGACAGTGGTGGGCAGCTGGTAGATCAGGCGGGCGATGCCAAGGTTGTCGTAGCGGATGATCTGCTTCTCGGTGTCGAACACCTTGCTGACCTCCATGGCGATCTGTGCTTCCTTAAAGGAAGTAGCCAGATCCTTCACGTTGGCGATGGGGGTGCCGATGCCCACGACAGCCTTGATGTAATGCTCGCCGGACAGGGTGTCCACGATGCTGGCGGCCAGCTTCTCCATATCGGTGCGGTCGATGCCCTTGCGGATCTCCTTGACCAGAACGGTGTCCGTCTCGCTGATGTTAAAGACGAAGTCCTTCTGCTTGTCGGGGAACAGGCTGCTCACCACATCGTAAGCGGAGATGTCGCCGCCGCTGGTGACGCGGACGATGAACACCACGCGGGAGACGTCGGTGGCAAAGTGGAGCTCACGGGCCTTGGCGTAGATGTCGCCGGGCAGGATGTTATCCAGCACCACGTTCTTGATAAAGTTGGCTTTGTCGAACTTCTCGTCGTGATACTGCTTGATGCTCTGCAGGCTGATGGACAGCACAGCGGCAAACTGGCCCGCAGTCTCGTCCGCACCTTCCACAAAAACGGCATAATCGTTATGCTTTGCGCTGGAGAACTGCTGGTAGGTGTAGCCATCCCGCACGAAGCGGTCACCAGCCGTCAGACGCTCTGCCATAAAGCCCTCGCGCACCTCGCCGATCAGATTTAGCTCCGAGCAGGAGATGACAGCGCCGGTCTCATCCACCACGCCGACCACGCGGTCGATCGCGTCCTTCATCTGGTAGATCACGCTCTGAAATACTCTATTGGCCATAAATGGATACCCCTTTTCCTCTCTTGTGCAAACCGCAGGTGGGCGGGATTGTGATTTTTAACAATTTCGCCGCATTACATTTTATATTTTACACAAAAGAATTTACTTTTGCAACATATTTCACCAAAAAAAATTCTTCTTTCTTGTTGAAATTATCTTTCGGGGTCATTTTCGGGCCAAAAAGGGCCTTTCTGCGTGGTTCTGAGGGCTATTTTACCGGTAAAATGTGATACTTTTTTGAAAACCGGGTGAAAAGCAGTCCTTTACCCCGTGGTAATTTTCGCCACCTCGTCGGCTGTCAGCTCCCGCCACTGGCCCGGGGCAAGGCTCTCGTCCAGCGCAAGCCCGCCGATGGCGTCCCGGTGCAGGGCGTTGACGCCCGCACCGTAGACGCCGAACATCCGCTTGATCTGATGATACACGCCCTGCCTGAGCAGGACACGGACCGTCAGCCCGTCGGGGGTGAGGGCGGACACTTCCGCCGGCGAAAGGGCCGTGCCGTCGGCAAGGGTGACGCCTGCGGCAAAGCCGGCCTTCATCTCTTCCGTCAGCGGGGTGTCGATGACGACGGTATAGGTCTTGGAGACATGGCGCTTAGGCGCGAGGATGTCGTGGGCAAAGCCGCCGTCGTCCGTCAGCAGGACGAAACCGGTGCTTGTCTTGTCCAGCCGCCCGGCCGGGAACAGCTCCCGCCGGGGATAGGCGTCCCCTACCAGATCGACCACCGTGGTGTCCCGCTTGTCGGTGGAGGCGCTGACGACGCCCTCGGGCTTGTTGAGCATGAGGTAGACGAACTGCCGGTAGGCCAGCGCTTTGCCGTCCACAGCCACGGCGTCGGCCTCTTTCAGCTGGGTGTCCCCTTTCTTGCAGACCGCGCCGTTGACCGTGACGCGGCCTTTCGCCAGCAGTGTCTTCGCCTCGCTCCGGGTGCATTGGGCCGTCTCGGCTAAATATTTATCGAGTCGCATGATGTTCTCCTGATTTTTTTGATGTTTATGTGGATTTATTGTAGCATCTGCCGTTCTTCCGTGCAAGTGCCGAATCGCACCGTCTGAAACCTTCGGCGAAGCCGTAAACCGGAGAAGTGCAAAAAATGCGTTTAGCAAAGCGGCTAGCATTTTTGTGCTTCGACAACTCCTTTGGGGTCTGAAAGGGGCGAGCAGCCCCTTTCTCGTGCCTCCCGCGCCTCGAAAGTAGCGGGTGCTTTTCTGGTTCTCTTTTGGCACGCAAAAGAGAACTAAGCTTCAATGTAAAAGTGCTCTGCCCCCGCGCACCAACGCGCAACGCCGCCCAAACAAAACAAAAAGCCCCCGCATCCAAAACGGACACGAGGGTCTTCGTTATACAGTCAAAACCTTAAACGCTCAGGTTTGCGTGCTGCTCCACAGCATCCGGGTTGGCGTCAAAGATGGGCTTGAGGATGTGAGCAATGAACTCCTCCACCTGCTGGGGAGCGCGGCCCACAAAGTTCTCCGGCACAAGGCCCGCCGCGATCTCTTCCTTGGTCAGACCAAAGGCCGGGTCGGCGGCGACGCGGTCCACCATATCGTTGGGCAGACCCTCTTCCTTGACCTGCTTGCCGG
>ERZ1026876.1615-NODE-1615-length-10806-cov-3.993489_pt1 | contig 10806 bp, 9 predicted proteins | sample MGYA00380168_ERZ1026876 | MGnify/ENA primary metagenome ERZ1026876 (study PRJEB33269, sample SAMEA4719804) | human gut metagenome | biome: human-associated habitat; feature: organic feature; material: feces | place: Cameroon | collected 2013-10 ... | reverse complement strand
GGCTCACAGAACTCCGCTACCAACAGAATGGTTGCCGTCAGCAAGCCCTCGGCAGCTCGGCTTCGAGGGAGGGATATCCGTCCGTAAGCTTTTCTTGGAGCTTATCGAGCTGCCGTTCCTGCTCATAGGTCAGTGTTTCGCAGTTGGCTTTTGCAAAGCCGACACAGCGATAAAGGTCTGCCGATTCATTCTCGCTGAACAGGCGGTCTTTGCTGACGAGACCGGAGCGCACGGCAAAGGCTTCCTTGACATATTCATAGTTCGGCGAGTAATCTCCCCAGAACACCGAGTCGCCACTTTCATTCTGTTTCCAGGTACAAAACATAAAGCCGTTCTTTTCGCTGTAGGTCGCCGCCAACACGGTATCTCCGAAGGCGGCAAGCTGTCTGTAATCAGAGACGCCGTCGGCTTTCATCTGCGGTGCGTGTTCGTAGAGTCCGACATATTCCCGCACCGTAGAGATCTCATCCTGAATATCTGCAATTTTACTGCGGTATTCATCCGAGAGGTTTTGGTCGGCGTTGCTTAGAAATTGACCGTTGTATTTTATCCGGCAGAGGGGGATGCCGTCCGAGGACACCTCCAACCATCCGTTGCCGTCCATCTTGGTGTCGTACCGAGCTTTGAGGCGTTTGGCTAATTCTTTCTGTAGCATATCTGTTTTCTCCTTTTTAGGGTAATAAAACAGGCAGATAGATTTTTGCTTTCTATCTGCCTGTGTATCTGATATTTACTTTTCGGGAGTTCAAGTCTATCCACAAAGGGAAAACGGCGATTTTACATCTGTGTTTTGGTACAGAGAAAAATCGCCGTTTGGGTAGCAAAAAAGCCCGATATATTCGGGCTTTTCGCAGGAGTCATCTTTTTTGTCTCCACATTTTGGTGGGAGAGAGTGGATTCGAACCACTGAAGTCAGTGACGACAGATTTACAGTCTGTTCCCTTTGGCCGCTCGGGAACTCTCCCATATTAAACTGTGATGCGTAAAATGGAGCTGGTGGACGGACTTGAACCCCCGACCTGCTGATTACAAATCAGCTGCTCTACCAACTGAGCTACACCAGCGTTTCGAACGCTTGAATATATTATCATAAAAGGGCGGTTTCGTCAACACCAATTTTAAAAATTTTTAAAAAACTTTGCAAAACCCGTTTCTCGGTGAATCGGTAATTAAGAGCACTCGGCGAAAACGGATTTAAAACACCTTGCAAATACGGCTGTCTGCCGACACAATACATACTCTTGCTTTTTACCGCGCAATACTGTATAATTTATTCCAAAAATAACGATAAACGACACATTAATTACTCGCTGCAAATGAAGCTGTTTCCGGTAAGGCGTGTTGTATTGCAACAGTAATGATACAAGCCTTATCTTATAGGAGTTTTTATATGAAGGATAAAGCACAAAAAAATATTAAGATACGTTCGGTTCAGTTCAACTTTATAATGAACGCCATACTGACTGTCTCTTCATTTATTTTTCCGCTTATTACATTTCCGTATATATCACGTACCCTTTTGGTCGACGGTAGCGGCAAGGTCAATTTTGCCACATCGGTAATATCATACTTTACAATGTTCGCTTCGCTCGGCATACCGACATACGGTATCCGCGCGTGCGCAAGAGTCCGCAACGACCGCGAAAAGCTCACAAAAACCACACAGGAACTTATAATAATAAACCTTTTCACCTCGGCTATAACTTACGTTGTATTTTTTATACTGCTTTTTACAGTTGACAGGTTTTATCAGGATAAGACGCTGCTTACAATAACAAGCGTTTCAATTATACTCAACACTTTGGGTGTAACATGGCTTTACTCGGCTCTTGAGCAGTACTCGTATATTACAATAAGAAATATAGTATGCAAGCTTATTTCCATAGTTCTGATGTTTATATTTGTTCATGACCCGTCGGACTATGTGATATACGGCGTAATTGCGGTTTTGGCCTCGGGTGGTTCTAACCTGTTAAACTTTATCAACCTCAGAAAATACATTTCTCTGCGCCCTGTAGGGCATTATAATTTTAAGCAGCATTTACAGCCGATATTCGTTTTCTTTGCGACATCGGTTGCAGTAAGCATTTACACAAACCTTGACACGGTTATGCTCGGCTTTATGACCGACGACACGCAGGTAGGCTTATACAGCGCATCGGTTAAGGTAAAAACGCTTCTGCTCGCCATAGTATCGTCGCTCGGAAATGTTCTTTTGCCGAGGCTGTCGGTTTATATACACGACAACGATTATCAAAAATTCAGAGAAACGCTGTCAAGGGTGCTGAATTTCCTGCTTTTGATAACCATACCGCTCACGATATTCTTTACACTCTTTGCAAGGGATTCTATTGTGTTTATTTCCGGAGAAGCGTTCGCCGGCGCAACCCTTTCCATGCAGCTTTTAATGCCCACGGTATTTTTTAACGCTCTTAACGGCATGACCGGCAATCAGATGCTTGTGCCGCTCGGAAGAGAAAAAGCCGTAATGTTGTCGGTCATCATAGGTGCAGTCCTTGATTTTGTTTTAAATCTGTTTGTAATTCCGAAAATGGGAGCAGCCGGCGCGGCACTTTCAACGCTCCTTGCGGAATTCATAGTTTTGGTGGTTCAGATATTTTTCTTAAAGGATCACCTCGGCAAGGTAATACACAGAGTCAAAACTTTACCTATCTTTTTAAGTGCCGTTATTTCCACGTGTGCGGAAATTGCAATACAGCACTATATGAGCGTTACAAATGTATTTTTAAGGCTTGTTATCGGTGCGATATCTTTCTTTGGCATTTATTTTGTGCTGCTTTTGGTACAAAAGGAAAAATTTCTCACGGAAAACATCGCACTTGTATTCAATAAAATAAGAACATTTTTATCATCAAGGAAACAGCAAACAAAAGGAGATTAATTATGGGTTTCAGAGAAAAAATGCGTGATAATCCCGCCACGAACAGTCTTTACTGCCGTCTGCGCAACATGAAGCATGACTACTATCACCGCAAAAACACAAGTACGAAATACAATTTTACAAACCGCAGCACCGGTAAAAACAAATGCTGCATAATACTTGCCGGATACAAATCATTCGTATGGGACACCGTTTTTCCGCGCATCAAAAAATTCATACCGGAAGATATTGACGTCTGTGTGGTTTCGTCGGGACTTTATTCCGAGGAGCTTGACAAAATCTGTTCGGAAAACGACTGGTCGTATCTCAGCACAAATCGCAATAACGTCTCTGTGGCTCAAAACGTTGCCATTGATTTGATGAAAGACGCCGAATTCTTTTACAAGCTCGACGAGGACATATTTGTAACCGACGGCTATTTTCAATCGCTTATGGACACCTATAACAATGTAAAACGCAACGGTGAATACGATATAGGCTTTGTGGCTCCGCTTATACCGATAAACGGTTATGGTCATTTGAGACTTTTAAAGCGTCTCGGTCTTACAGACCTTTACGCCAAAAAATTTGAGCGTCCGATATACGCGAGCTATTCGACACGTCAGATTGAGTGCAATCCCGATGTTGCTGAATTTTTCTGGGGTGAGGGCGGTTTCTTCCCTCATATAGACGAGCTTGCAAAGCAGCTTAAAAACGACGAATTTTCATATTCGGCTTGCCCGGTTCGTTTCAGCATAGGAGCTATCCTCTTCACTCGCGAAACATGGTCAAAAATGGGAATGTTCCCCGTAACTCACGGCTCAGGAATGGGTCTTGACGAATCGGAATTCTGCGCTTTCTGCATAAAAGAGTCGCAAGCCATTATAGTTGCCGAAAATGCGGTTGTTGGTCACCTCTCATTCGGTAATCAGAACGCCGCAATGAAAGAATATTACGGCAAGCATCACGAGAGATTTGAAATCGCGGAATAAGCATAAACCCCCGATAGAAGCCTTTTGCTCCTATCGGGGGTTTATGCTGTGATTTTACCGGAAAGCCCTTGTTCCGCTTATCTTCACAAAAGCTCAAACAGGTCTTTGCGACATTTGATTTTTCCGCTCTTTTTAAGCTTGCCTATAACGGCGGAAAGTCCCGAACGGTCAACCTCGAGATAATCCGCAAGCTGCTGACGGTCATAGGCAATACGAAAGCTGCTTTTGCCCTGCTCCTTAGCCGTCTGCATTAAATATGTCATCAGCTTTTCCTCCGTGGAGCGTTTACTCGTCACCTCAAGTCTTTTCATAAGGACAAGATTTTTCATCGATGACGTTCGCAGCAAATTTAAAATAAAACGGTTGTATAAATCCGTATTTTCGGGCGGAATATCCGGCATACCGAGAAGCATGACAACGGTTTCGTCAAGAGCAACGACATCTACCGGAACACTTTTTATTCCGGCACATACAAACGCTTCGCCGAACACCTCCGAAGGCTCCAATACAGCGACTATGCTGCGATTGCCGTAGTAATCCGTCCGCTCTATTTGCGCGTTCCCGTGAAGTACAACACCTATATGCTCCGGTTTTTCGCCCTCGGAGAAAATAACGTCACCTTTTGAGTATTTAATAACCTTAGAGTTCATAATCTCGGTAAGGTGCGTTATGTCGTCTCCGTCAAGACCCGTGAACACACGGCATTTTTTGAGTATTTCAAAATAATTCTCCATTTTGCCTCCGTTTGTTGAAAATTCAACATACAATTCGGTTTTATTATATTATAATGTCCTCACAAGTCAAGAAAAAATAAATTTCGGAGGAAAATCATGATAAGAAAAATCATAAAAATAGATGAAGAAAAGTGCAACGGCTGCGGTGCCTGTGCCGCCGCCTGCCACGAGGGCGCAATAGGTATGGTAAACGGCAAAGCCAGGCTCATGCGCGAGGACTACTGCGACGGCCTCGGCGACTGCCTGCCCGCCTGCCCCACCGGAGCAATAACGTTTGAAGAGAGAGAAGCTCCCGAATACAACGAGGAAGCCGTTAAAAAGGCAAAAATGCACAAAGCGGCGGTTATGCTTCACGGCGGCTGTCCCGGTTCTCGTTCAAGGGCAATTGAGCGCAAAAACGATGTCTCAAAAAGCACAAACACAGCTTCGGAGAGCCGTTTGAGGCAATGGCCCGTTCAGATAAAGCTCGTTCCCGTAACCGCTCCGTACTTTGAGAATGCGGATTTGCTAATATCCGCCGACTGTGCGGCTTACGCATACGAAAATTTCCACGGAGATTTTATAAAGAACCGTATAACTCTTATAGGCTGCCCGAAGCTTGACGACACGGACTATTCGGAAAAGCTGACGGAAATCATAGCACTCAACAACATAAGAAGCGTTACCGTTGTGAGAATGGAGGTTCCCTGCTGCGGAGGTATTGAAAACGCCGCAAAACAGGCTGTAAAGAGAAGCGGAAAATTTATACCGTGGCACGTAGTGACGATATCGACAGACGGAAGAATTTTGGATTAAAAAGCAAAATAACCAAAGAAAAAAAGGAGCTGTAAATTTTTACAGCTCCTTTTTTGGTATCAAGAATTCTCTTTAATGTATTTGCCGTATTTAATTCTGTTAACTACAAAGCCTACGCCGAGCACCAAAAGCATCGGAATCAACAGTATAATAAGAGCCAATATACCGCAAACGACAATCGGAACGCCTTTTTTGCTCTTTTTGACGCTGCATTCGGGCTTTTTCTCTTTTTGAGGCTTCGGCCCCTGCTCGCCCTCTTTATAGAACGGTCTTATAGGAAGTATGGCGTCATATGACGGTATACCCGAATTATGCAAAAGCGGTTCCACAAAATCGGTAAACGAATCAGCAACCTTTATAAGCTTACGCGGCTTTATATGCAGAGCGGCAAAAACCGAATCCACAATGTGAAGAAACCCCACGGTTATTTTGTATTCGTTATCGTCAATACTGTAAAGGTCTTCTCCGCCGTACAAATTAACTACAAGGTCGCAGATAAAGTCAACAACGCTTTTATCGGCAATATCGGCATAATCCTCGGGCTTCAGCCCTGTTTCGGCGCGGGTCAGCTTTGCTACTTTGCCTATTGTAAGAGAATTAAGCTTTTTGGCAAACGGTTTTATGAGCCAGCCGATTTTATATATAAGCTTTTTCTTTATGCTCATTGCCGTCGCCATATCGGCAAGCGTCGGAATATCCGTTCCGGCGGCTTTTATCATATCCTTTACCATACCGATAAGCTGATATTTGAGATATTCCTGAAGAGTTTTGCCCTCCAAGTCGAAATCCACCGTTTCGGTTATGAGGTCGGTGGTGGTTGAAACCATTTTTACATCCGGATCCAAAACAATGGTGCGTATCGGTGCGGGATAACCCACGGTTGCGGCGGTTGCTATATCGTAAAGCGTATTTCCGCGGTCGCTCGTTATCACGTCTATATCGTGTACGTGAGTATGACCCGTAAGCATAAACTGTATACCTAAATCGGCAAGCTCGTTTCTGCGCGTCTCATAGTCGCCGAGCATATCGTTTTTGCCTATCAGCTCATAAATCGGCGACGGAGCTATAAGCGGATGGTGAGTCATAGCCAAAATAAACTGGTCGTTTTTGCGTGCATCCTCCGCCTGAGCCTTTATCCACTCAAAGCACTCGTCCGAAAAGCCGCTTTTTCCCGAAAGATTGCGGTCGTCATTAAGTGCAAAAAGCCTGTAACCGTCGGCAAGCTGCACTACATATGACATACTGTCGCGATGAACCGCGATAGCTTCATCGGGGCCGAACTCTTTATACATATCATAGAGCTGCTCACGCTTTGCGGCAGGGATTTTCACCTTTTCATTGCCTACAAAGCTGTCGGTCAAGCCGTCATCCTGATAGTCGTGCGTTGCCGTAAGAACATAAACGCGTTTTCCGCTCTTTTTCAAATCACGGAGCATTTCGATAAATTCCTCGTGCGCATCAATTTCACCGTTGTTGGTGGTATCGCCCGAAAGCAAAACGATGTCGGTTCGCTTATCTTCTTTTATCTGCTTAAAGGCGGCTCTTAACAGCTCCTCGCTGTATTTTAAAAGCTTTTGGCTTTTGGCGTTTGCCGCGTCGTAAGCCTTACCCTTAGTGCCGGTCTTTTTCGAATAGTAATGCGTGTCCGTTATCACGGTCACGGTAAGAGGTGTTTTTGCCAAATTTACCGTCACTCCTTAATTACTTTATGGCTTTTGTTTTGACTTCGTCTGCAAGGCGGTCACAAAGAGATGAAAGCTCCATGGAGCCTATATCGCCCTCGCCGCGATGACGAACGGAAACAGTACCGTTTTCAACTTCTTTGTCGCCGACAACGAGCATATACGGCGTTTTCTGAAGCTGAGCCTCACGTATTTTATATCCGATTTTTTCCGAACGGTCGTCCACCTTTACGCGGATACCGTATTTTTTAAGCTCTGCCTCGATTTCATGCGCTCTGTCTGCGTGACGGTCCGCAATCGGAAGAATAACAGCCTGTACGGGAGAGAGCCAAAGCGGGAATGCGCCTGCAAAATGCTCTATAAGAACGCCGATAAATCTCTCTACCGAGCCGAAAACAACGCGGTGAATCATAACCGGGCAATGCTTTTCGCCGTCGGCACCCGTGTATTCAAGGTTGAATCTCTCGGGAAGCTGGAAGTCAAGCTGAATAGTACCGCACTGCCAGGTTCTGCCGAGCGAATCCTCTATGTGGAAGTCAAGCTTCGGTCCGTAGAATGCGCCGTCGCCCTCATTTACGGTATATTCCTTGCCGATGCTTTCGATTGCGTCGGAAAGAGCCTTTGTAGCTTTGTCCCAATCCTCTTTCGTTCCGATATGATCCTCGGGCATGGTTGAAAGCTCTATGGTATACGGCAGCTTAAAGAGATTATAAACCTCGTCAAAGAGTTGCGATATTCTTACAACCTCGTCGCGTATCTGGTCGGGAGCAAGGAGTATATGAGCATCGTCCTGAGTGAAGCAGCGTACACGGAAAAGACCGTGAAGCGCGCCCGAAAGCTCGTGGCGGTGTACTCTGCCGAGCTCGCCGTAGCGAAGGGGCAACTCCTTGTATGAATGAGGCTCAAGCTCATAAACAAGTATGCTGCCGGGGCAGTTCATCGGCTTTATTGCGAAATCCTCGTCGTCGATAACCGTTGTATACATATTTTCCTTGTAGTGATCCCAGTGACCCGAAGTCTCCCAAAGGGAACGCTTCATTATCTGTGGAGTGGATATTTCAAGATAACCCCATCTCTCGTGAACCTCGTGCCAATAATCAATAAGAGTATTGCGGAGAATCATACCGTTGGGAAGGAAGAAAGGCATTCCGGGAGCCTCGTCGCGAAGTGCGAAAAGCCCGAGCTCCTTACCGAGTTTTCTGTGGTCACGCTTTTTAGCCTCTTCGATTCTTTCAAGATATTCCGTAAGCTCGGACTGCTTTGTGAAAGATATGCCGTATATACGCTGAAGCATTTTATTTTTTTCATCGCCGCGCCAATATGCACCTGCTATGGACGTAAGCTTAAACGCCTTTACTCGGCCCGTGTCGGGAATATGCGGCCCCGCGCAAAGCTCGGTAAACTCAGCCTGCTTATAGAACGAAATTTTCTCGCCTTTGCCGGCATGCTCTTTAATAAGCTCAACCTTATACGGCTCGTCCTTTTCCTCCATAAGCTTTAAGGCCTCGTCTGCGGAGAGGGCGAACTGCTCAAGCGGAATATTTTCCTTTACGATTTTCTTCATTTCAGCCTCGATTTTTTCGAGAATTTCGGGAGTAAAAGGAAAATCCACGTCGAAGTCATAGTAAAATCCGTTTGCGATTGACGGGCCTATTGCAAGCTTGGCACTCGGATAAAGGCGTTTAACAGCCTGCGCGAGTATATGAGAGGTGGTATGCCAAAACGCCTTTTTGCCGTCCTCATCGTCAAAGGTAAGTATTTCTACATGACAATCCTTTGTTACGGGAGTGCGAAGGTCGCAAGTCTCGCCGTCAATCTTTGCAAGGCAGGCGGCTTTGTAAAGCCCCATACCGATAGACTTTGCTATTTCCATTACGGTTGTGCCGCTTTGGAACTCCTTTACAACATCATCTTTCAATGTAACCTTTACCATAAAAACTACCTCCAATATAATTAAAAAGCACTTCATCCCAGATTATCTGGGATGAAGTGCTATGCATTCCACGGTTCCACCCGAATTGACGATAAAAATCGCCCGCTCAACTGCTTTTAACGCAAGCTTACGTCACGCCTTAATCATCTGTTTTCGACGTGCGCTCGGGAGCGGTATCGGGCAGCTTTGCACGCTCTTCTTTCAGCCAACGAAAGAGCTCTCTTATGTGCAAACGACTTGCCGTCATTCTCCGTCAACGGTTTAACCTTTTTACTTTGGCTCTATATTATACTCATTTTTCCGATATGTCAAGAGATGATTTTAATTAAAAATTCTATTACGAAAACAGCGGCGCAGGAGGACAGCGCAACCGTGAGCAAGCCCTTCTCAAAAAACGCAAGCAGCAGTGCCACTATGAGCCCTGCCACAGCCGACCACACGCTTCCCGTGGAAGAAAATACCGCAGGAAATGTCATTGCCGCCAAGACTGCATACGGAATGTAATAAAGAAACGATCTTATAAATCTGTTTTCGATTTTTTTGCGAAAAATTACAAGCGGCAGCATTCTTATAAGATATGTGACAAGTGCCATAACCGCTATATATATAAACACATTTTCAGCCGTTTTCATTTTTGTCGTCCTCCTTTACGGGTTTTAAGAGGGCGCCGACAGTCGCGGAAAGAACGGCGCAAATGATTATTACAAATCCCGAGGAGACTTTGCAAAGTCCCGGAATATATTTAAAGCATATACTCAAAGCAGCCGACAGTATTACCACAACAGCCACAGTCTTATTATGCTTTGCGGGCGGTATAAATATAGCTATAAACATACCGTAAATCGCAATGCCGAGAGCGGAGCGCACGGACAGCGGAAGCACGGTGCTCGCCGCAGCACCTATAAGAGTGCCGAGAGTCCACCCGACAATCGGCAAAAAAGCAAGCCCGTACATATATTTTTTGCCGACCTCACCTTTTTGACCCGAGGCTACGGCAAATATTTCATCGGTATTGCTGAACGCTATTAAAAATCGGTCAAGCAAATTTACGCTCTTGTGAAGCTTTTGAGACAGAGAAACCGACATCAGCGCATAGCGTATGTTTATAACAAGCTGTGTTAGTGCCATTTCAAGATAAGCACCGCCGGCGAGAATTAAATCAAGCCCTGCGAACTGACCTGCCGAGGTCAAATTCGTCATAGAGATAAGCACCGCCGTAAAAACCGGCAGACCGCCCTCGACAGCCATCATACCGAATGTAAATGAAACCGAAAGATAGCCGAGTGCTATAGGCAGACCGTCTTTCAGTCCTTTTTTAAAGCTGTTTTGAAATTCCGTCATTTTTTATTCCTGCATTTTCTTTCCTGCGATATAAAAAGCACACCGCTCGGGATATCCCTGAGGTGTGCTTTTAACAGCATTGACTATTATAATCACAAAGTCGATTTATGTCAATATTATTCGGTTTTATTCTTTAATCGAAGTGCTCTTGTGGCGTTGATAACCGCTACAACCATAACTCCGACATCGGCGAATATGGCAACTCCCATATTTGCAATGCCTACTGCGCTGAGTACAAGGCAAACGGCTTTCACAAGAAGGGCAAACACAATGTTTTCTCTTACTATTTTCAGCGTGTGAACCGAGATTTTTTTCGCAAGGGATATTTTTGCCGGATCATCGTCCATAAGCACTATATCGGCCGCCTCTATTGCCGCGTCCGAGCCGAGCGCGCCCATTGCTATGCCTATGTCGGCTCTTGAGCTGTCTCTTATACACATCTGACGCT
>ERZ1026876.1610-NODE-1610-length-10844-cov-4.932060_pt1 | contig 10844 bp, 8 predicted proteins | sample MGYA00380168_ERZ1026876 | MGnify/ENA primary metagenome ERZ1026876 (study PRJEB33269, sample SAMEA4719804) | human gut metagenome | biome: human-associated habitat; feature: organic feature; material: feces | place: Cameroon | collected 2013-10 ... | reverse complement strand
TTTTATAACAGATCTGCAACTTCCTTTAAGAGACGTTCTGTCTTTTCCCATCCGAGACAAGGGTCTGTGATGGATTTGCCATAGCATCCTCCGCCAACCGGCTGGTTACCATCTTCGATATAACTTTCGACCATAACACCTTTTACAAGTTCTTTGATATCAGGATCATAATTGCGGCTGTGGATAACCTCTTTTACGATTCTTGGCTGCTCATCGAATTTTTTGCCTGAATTGTTATGATTTGCATCAACGATACATGAATGATTTACCAGATTGAACTTCTGGTATGATTCATATAAAAGACGCAGATCTTCGTAGTGGTAGTTTGAGATGGAACGGCCGTGTTTATTTAATGCACCTCTTAAGATACAATGGGTCAGTGGGTTTCCGTCTGTGTGGGCTTCCCATCCGGAATATAAGAAAGTATGCGGATGCTGTCCGGCAAGACAAGAATTCATCATAACAGTATAATCACCACTGGTTGGATTCTTCATGCCGACCGGAATGTCCATTCCACTTGCCGTTAATCTGTGCTGCTGATCCTCAACGGAACGTGCACCGATCGCTACATAGGATAAGATGTCGTCAACATATTGCCAGTTCTCGGAATAGAGCATTTCGTCTGCTGCTGTGAGTCCGGTTTCTTTGATCGCGCGGATATGCATTTTACGAATCGCATATAAACCTTCTAACATATCAGAAGCCTTATTCGGATCCGGCTGATGTAACATCCCTTTGTATCCATCACCCGTTGTTCTTGGTTTGTTCGTATATATACGTGGAATTACAAGAATTTTATCTTTGACCTGTTCTGCAACCTTTGCCAGTCTGTTCTGATAGTCGCATACAGCATCTTCGTTATCAGCGGAACATGGACCAATTATAAATATAAATCGCTTGTCTTCTCCGGTAAAAATTTTTCTGATCTCTTCGTCTCGTTTTGCTTTAATGTCTTTGAGTTCCTGTGAGAGAGGATATAATTCTTTGATCTCTTCACCGGTTGGTACTCGTTTAACCAATTTCATACTCATTGATTTTCCTCCTGTTATAATTTGTCCAGTTAATAAATGACGAAAGTGTCATTATTTATTAAATTACCGCATATTGCGCATAATTCTGTAGTATTATAGCAGAATATAATTAATTATGAAAGGAAAATATCAACACAAACATTCTTTATTCATTTTTTTAAGCATAAATTGTATAAATGAACAGATTAGAGGGATGTTATTGAAACGGGTTAAAATGGGAAAGAGGGTAGGCAGAGCATTTATAGGTATGGTTCTTGGAATAGCACTTGTAGTCGGACATACCGACCGATCGGTAATATATAGTGTTGCTGAGCCAGAGGTGGTAACTGAGGAAAACGTACAGGAAGAACCGCTTACAGATGAAGCCGTAACAAATGAAACTGTAACAGATAGAACAGTAACAGATGAAATAGCGACAGGTCAGTCCGGACTTCAATTGGAATCACCATCCTGTATCCTTATGGAAGCAACAACAGGAACGGTATTATATGAGAAAAATGCAGACGAGGCAAGGAAACCTGCATCCGTCACAAAGGTAATGACGCTGCTTCTGGTTTTTGAGGCAATGAAGGCAGGCGATTATCAGATGTCTGATATTGTAACTGTGAGTGAACATGCAGCTTCTATGGGTGGTTCACAATGTTTCTTTGAAACCGGTGAACAGCAGACGGTTGAAGATATGATAAAATGTATCATTATTGCATCAGGAAACGATGCGGCAGTTGCTATGGCAGAATTCACGGCAGGAAGCGAGGAAGCCTTTGTTCAGAGAATGAATGACCGGGCAAAGGAACTTGGAATGGAGCATACACATTTTGTCAATGCCTGTGGACTGGATGCAGATGGACATGAGACATCGGCAAGAGACATTGCAATTATGTCCAGACAGTTAATTGACGAACATCCTGAGATCCTGAAATATTCCGGTATCTGGATGGATTCGATCATACATAAAACCGCAAGGGGCGAGTCAAGATTTGACCTTGCTAATACAAATAAATTCCTTAATATGTACACCGGGGCGACCGGGCTTAAAACCGGATATACGGCGACAGCCAAATACTGTATGTCGGCGACGGCGAACAGAAACGGCATTACATTGATCGCAGTTATCATGGGAGCTGAAACAAAGGATATCAGAAATAAAGAGGTCTGCAAGCTATTCGATTATGGATATGCAAACTGCAATCTGTATAAAGATGAAAATGTACTTGACACCCGCAGCGTTTCTATAGAAAATGGTATCAGTGACGAACTGGCGATTGAAAGTGCATCGGACTTCTCATCCGTTCTGCTTCGCGGAGAAAAGGCAGATGATGTGAAGAAGACACCGGTTCAGGAAGAGACGCTTACTGCACCGATCAACAAAGGAGACGTGATTGGAAAAATGGAATATTCGATCAATGGCCGTGTACTTGGTTCAGTTGAGATTGTTGCTGCAGAAAATATAAAGAAAATGACGTTTGGCTATAGTTTTAAAAAAGTATTATATCTTGCCTTTCGTTCCTAGAGGAAGAGGAAATGTTATTCGATATTATCAGTATCATCTGTATATTTGCGCTTATCTGTCTGTGCGCAGTTCTGATTGAAAGCAGACGGGAGAATCACATGCTTTCGGTATCTCATTATACGATCACGGATAAAAGAATCAAAAAGTCTGCTACATTTGCGATGATCGCAGATCTTCATAATGCGGAATTCGGAGATAAAAATGAGGAGCTCATAAAAGAGATAAAAAAGATTGCTCCTGATGCAGTTTTGATCGCAGGAGATGTTATAGTCGGAAAGAAAGATGTCGGTTCGGGTGTTGCGATAGACCTTCTGCAAAAGCTTGGAAGTGAATTCCCTGTTTATATTTCAAAGGGAAATCATGAGATGCGAACCAGTTTATATACAGAGCAGTATGGAGATATCTGGGAAAATCTATATGAACAGACAAAGGATTATGTTCAATGGCTTATAAATGAGGAAATGATTCTGACATCTGAAAATATCCGGGTGGTGGGGCTTGACATGGATGCGGCTTATTACAGAAGATTCCGGCTTCTGAAGATGGAGACGGACTATCTGGTGGAGCTTCTTCCAACGAGACATCAGGATGCATATACGATATTACTTGCGCATAACCCGGATTATTTTTCGGTTTATGCGGAATGGGGAGCAGATCTGGTGTTATCCGGTCATGTACACGGGGGCATGATCATACTTCCGTTTTTTGGGGGAGTGATATCACCGATGGTACGGCTGTTTCCAAAATATTACCGGGGTATGTATGAATATCGTAATAAAAAAATGATCTTAACAGGTGGACTTGGTGGTCATACTTTAAAGTTCCGGGTCAATAATAAACCGGAGATATGCGTGATCCATTTGGAAGGAGAATAACAGGGGAAGATTATGAGTGAGGAAAACAAAGAAGTAGAGCAGACAGAGAGCAAAGCCGTCAAAGATGAAGAACAAACAGAATGCGAAGCGGATAAAGAGGCAACACAAATAGAGACTAAAGAAGAGCAAACAGAAAACAGCGCAGACAAAGAAGAGAATGAGGCAGGCAAAGAGGTTGGGCAGATGGAGATTGAAACTGAAGCAGACCAAGAGACAGACCAGACAGAGACTCAAGAAATAGAAACAAAAGACCAGCCGGAGGTTGCTGCCACGGCTGCTGCCATACCATCGGATGTCTTTGTCGATAAGAGTGTTTATGAACAGATCGATAAACGGAAAAAAGGAAAAAAGATCGCTGCGATTATATCAATTTCTGTGGGCGGAGTTATTTTACTTTGTTATCTTACATTGTCGATCTGGTTTAGTTTTCATTTTAACAAGAATACATATATTGACGGACAGAATGTATCCTATCATACAGTAAAATCCGTAAAAAACACGATCGATACATATATGAGTGGATATACTTTAAGCGTAAACGGCAGAGAACATGCATCATTTGTGATCCGTCCGGAAGATATCGATATGACGATACAGGCAGTTTCCAATGAGAAAAGCATTAAGAAGAAGCAAAATGGCTTTCTGTGGTTTTTATATCTGAATAATAAGCGAAAAGATTATAAAACCAGTTATGAGGTAACCTATGATAAGGAAAAACTGTATCAATTTTTAAAAGATCAGGACTGTATGCAGGAAAAGAATATGGAAAAACCAAAGGATGCCTATGTAGCAGTTGATAAGAGCAAGGCGGTTATCATACCAGAGACAGAAGGCAGTTATCTGGATACAGATAAGGTTCATGAAGTGATAGAAACGGCGCTTGAACAGGTGAAAGCTACTACAGACCTTGATAAAGAAGCGTGTTATGAGAATGCAGAGATCACGGCAGACAGTAAGGAGATCGCAGACCGGAAAAAAGCACTGGAAACATATCTTACGGTTCAGATCGACTACAGCATTGATCGTGTATCATGGACGCTTGATGCATCAACATTTGGCAGCTGGCTCTATTATGATAACGGAAAATGGAAGTTCAAAAAGAAATCGGTTCAGGCATATGTGAGACAGCTTGCAGAGACATATGATACTGTCGGAACAACGAGAACCTTTCAGACCTATGCAGGAAGATATGTAGAAGAAACAGGCAATCGTTATGGATGGGCAATTGATGTGGAAGCGGAGATAAAGGGCTTGCGGGAAGCACTTGCAAGTGGAAAATCGCAGGAGCGTACACCGGAGTTTTCCCAGGTGGGAGCGGCATATAACAAATACGGGGATATCGGTTATTCTTATGTAGAGGTCGATCTATCGAACCAGCATGTATATTTGATCATAGATGGAAAATTGGTTGAAGATTCTCCCTGTGTAACAGGTTGTGTAAAGAAAGGACATGGTACACCGGATGGGTTATATTCGATCACATATAAAGAATCACCTTCTGTTTTAAGAGGAGAGGATTATGAGACAAAGGTCAATTTCTGGATGCCTTTTAATCGTGGAATCGGGCTTCATGATGCGACATGGCGTGATAAGTTCGGCGGAGACATTTATTATTCCAGCGGTTCGCATGGCTGCGTTAATCTGCCATATCAGAAAGCTGCGGTTATTTATGAGAATATCTATGCCGGGATGCCTGTAATCTGCTACTATTAGTTTTAAGTGTTACCATTGTATGACCATGTCCGGTGAAAAGGCATCAGAAAGTATCATAAAAAATAGTTGTATATTTTGTGTATTAATGGTATTATAGCAAAGTCATAGGAAAAAGGAGATATACCCAAGTGGCTGAAGGGTCCGCTCTCGAAAAGCGGTAGGTCGGGCAACCGGCGCGAGAGTTCAAATCTCTCTATCTCCGTTTTATGAAAATAAGCTGACATTCAGATGGGTGTCAGCTTTTTTACCATATGGATATATGAAAAAACTCAGAATTATGTATTTCAGAGACTGAGTACAGGTGAGCTGCAGCACCGGGATAAGGAGATGTTATTTATGTATGATGAGGCTGTTCGTTATATCACTGACAAAATAAAGATGAAGCCGGAGATAGGAATCGTACTTGGAAGCGGATTGGGCGATGCATTTACCGTGGATGATCCGGTGTATGTTTATTATAAAGAGATTCCGGGCTTTCCTGTTTCGACGGTTGCCGGTCATAAGGGACGGTTTATATTTGGTTATTCCTGTGGAAAGCCGATTGTTGTCATGCAGGGAAGAGTTCATTACTATGAGGGATATTCCATGCAGGATGTCGTGAAGCCGATCCGGCTGATGGGGCTTCTAGGAATACGGTGGCTGATCCTTACCAATGCGGCGGGAGGAATCAGTGAAGAGCTGGCACCGGGAGATATCATGATCATTTCGGATCAGATATCAAGCTTTGTTCCATCTCCGTTGATTGGAAAAAATATAGATGAGTTTGGCGTCAGATTCCCGGATATGAGCCATATATATGATAAAGAAAAAATACAGATAAGCAGGAAAGTATTTGAGCAGCTTGGACTTCATGTTGTGGAAGGAACCTACATTCAGGCGACCGGTCCGCAATATGAAACACCGGCTGAGATAAGGATGTTTCAGTTGCTCGGTGCAGATGCGGTCGGCATGAGTACAGCATGTGAGGCAATCGCGGCCTGCCATATGGGAATCCGTGTATCCGGTTTTTCGGCAATTTCAAATAAAGCCGCAGGACTTGGTGCTGAATTAAAGCATGAGGATATTCTGGATTGCAGTAAGGAGATGTCTGATAAAATGAGCAGACTCCTTACAGAATTGATCGAAAGTTATAGTGAAGGTACAGAATAAAATATTCCGATCAATTGATGAAAAGTGATAATCAGTCATTTATAAGCGGATATGGATTAATTAGAATAGATATGAGGTACGAAAAGAATGGATGTAAAGATATATACAGATGGTGCAGCGAGAGGTAATCCGGACGGACCGGGCGGATATGGTACGGTTATCCAGTTTATTGATGGAAAAGGAACGCTCCATGAACGGGAATTTTCACAGGGTTATAATAAGACTACCAATAACCGCATGGAGCTTATGGCAGCTATTGTTGGTTTAGAAGCATTGATAAAACCCTGTAATGTGGAATTATATTCAGATTCCCAGTATCTTGTAAAGGCATTTAATGAAGGTTGGATATGGGGCTGGATCAAGAAGGGCTGGAAACGTGGCAAGAATGAACCGGTAAAGAACCGGGATCTGTGGGAACGGCTGTTAAAAGCAAAAGAACCGCATACAGTAACCTTTCACTGGGTAAAGGGACATGCCGGACATTCGATGAATGAACGATGTGATCTGCTTGCAACGACAGCAGCGGATGGAGATAACAAAATAGACGACGAAGGTGTGATGACGAATGAATAAACACGAATTTAGACAACTGTTCGATGAGAAAATACTGATTTTAGATGGAGCGACCGGAACAAATCTGATGAATGCCGGAATGCCACTTGGGGTATGTCCGGAAAAATACATCCTTGAGCATAAGGAAGTTATGCTGGAACTTCAGACGTCGTATCTGAATGCAGGCACAGATATCTTATATGCTCCGACATTTACCTGTAATCGTTTAAAGCTTCGTGAATATGGACTGGAGAATAATCTCTATCAGATGAATATGGATCTGGTAGCTCTGTCAAAGCAGGCCGTTGCTGAGTGCGGGCATGGTTATGTCGCAGGCGATCTTACCATGACAGGTGAGATGCTATATCCGATGGGAAAACTTCAGTTTGAAGAGCTGGTTGATATCTATAAAGAACAGATCAAAGTTCTTGTTGAGGCGGGCTGTGATCTTCTGGTTGTAGAAACTATGATGAGCCTTGCCGAAACCAGAGCTGCTGTGATCGCTGCAAATGAGATCTGTGATCTTCCTGTCATGGCGAGCCTTACATTTAACGAGGACGGAAGAACTTTATATGGAACGGATCCGGTAACCGCGGTCAATGTATTACAGAATCTTGGCGTGGACGCGATAGGTGTAAACTGTTCCACAGGACCGGACAAGATGACAGAGCTTGTGGCTGCCATGAAAGAGGTAGCATTTGTTCCCGTATTTGCGAAGCCGAATGCCGGTATGCCTGAACTTGTGGATGGTAAAAGTGTATATGCCATGACACCGGAAACCTTTGCAGAAGATATGAAGATGATCATAGAAGCAGGAGCCGGTATGGTCGGCGGCTGCTGCGGAACAACTCCTGCCCATATCAAGGCACTTTCTGATATGGCAAAGACAATGGATATTCCTGAGATATCAGACAAGAAAGAACGTTTGCTATCATCAGAACGCATGACAAGACAGATCAGTCTGGATGGTCCTTTTATGGTGGTCGGAGAACGTATCAATCCAACCGGTAAGAAGAAACTGCAGGCAGAGCTTCGGGAAGGAGTTCTCGATACTGTTATGACGATGGCGGAAGAACAGATGGAAAAGGGTGCATCAATCCTTGATATCAATGTCGGCATGAATGGTATTGATGAGAAAGAAATGATGGTAAGGGTTGTATATGAGGTGTCACAGGCAGTGAACCTTCCGTTATGTATTGATTCCAGTAACCCTGCTGTTATCGAAGCGGCACTTCGTATCTATCCGGGACGTGCACTTGTGAATTCTGTATCTCTGGAAAAGGTAAAAATGCAGGAGATCCTTCCGTTGGTCAGAAAATATGGTGCGATGTTCATTCTGCTTCCGCTTTCTGATGAGGGACTTCCGAAAGACAGTGCTGAAAAAGAAGGCATCATACATACAGTTCTGGATGCTGCATATAAGATGGGCTTTCAGAAAGAGGATGTTGTGGTCGATGGTCTGGTTGCAACAGTCGGAGCAGAGAAAGCTGCTGCTGTCAACTGCCTGAAAACAATCCGTTATTGTCATGATATGGGGCTTGCTACGATATGCGGACTTTCGAATATCTCATTTGGATTGCCGGAGCGTATGTTTGTAAATGCAGCTTTTCTTACAATGGCGATTCAGAATGGTCTTACGATGGCAATAGCAAATCCGTCACAGACCATGCTTATGAATATGGCATATGCATCGGATATGCTTCTTAACAAAGACGAAGGAGATATCCGGTATATCCAGAATGTAAAACCTCTCGGGATCACAACGGCTGCACCTGCACAGAATGGAGGCAGTCAGGAGGATGAAAAAGAAAAAAGTGTTATCTACACAGATGTTGTAAAAGGAAATAAAAGAAATATTACAGAAGATGTCAAAAAAGAACTGGAACAGGGTATAGATCCGCAGAAGATTATTGATGATGAGCTGATTCCGGCAATTAACCGTGTTGGAAAATTATTTGAACAGAAAAAATACTTTCTGCCACAGTTAATCGCCAGCGCAGAGACGATGGAGCTTGCGATCAATCAGATCACACCACTTATCGTACGGGAGGATGATGGAAAGGCAATGCCTGCGATCGTGGTTGCTACCGTAGAGGGAGATATCCATGATATCGGAAAGAATCTGGTTGTCTTGATGCTTCGAAATTACGGATTCCCGGTTATCGATCTTGGAAAGGATGTACCTGCGGATGTGATCGTTGATGCAGCCATAGAAAATGATGCCAAGGTCATCGGACTTTCGGCACTGATGACAACAACCATGATGAAAATGGTGGATGTCGTTGAACTGGTAAAAGCAAAAAATCTGGATATTAAGGTCGTTATCGGCGGAGCCGTTATCACGGAGAGCTTTGCTGAGGAGATCCATGCAGATGGTTATTCAGAGGATGCGGCAGAATGTGTTCAGGTTGTAAAAAGATTGCTTGATATTGAGTAATTCTTCGTTGACAATAATTGACAAGATAACTATAATAAAACAAGGATTTGTGCTGTATTGATAATACAGCCGTTTCATAGGTTTGAAAGGTGGTACTTATTGATGGATAATATAGTTTTGTCACTTCTTGTAGATAATACATCAGGTGTACTGAGCAGAGTTTCAGGTTTATTCAGCCGCAGAGGTTATAATATCGACAGCGTTACGGTAGGTGTTACGGAGAATCCTGCATATTCCAGAATGACTGTAGCAGTAAGCGGAGATAATGCAAGTCTGAGCCAGATCAAGAAACAGTTGAATAAGCTCGAGGACGTCGTAGAGATCGTTGAACTGGAGCCGGGTAAATCAGTATGCAGAGAGCTTGTACTCGTAAAGGTGAGAAGTGATAAGGATACCCGTCAGGATATCATGTCCATTGCAAATATATTCCGGGCAAACATCGTTGATGTTTCAAAAGGTTCCATGATCATTGAGCTAACAGGCGCAACCTCGAAGTGTGAAGCATTTCTCGGACTGTTAGATGGATTTGAGATCATTGAACTGGTTCGTACCGGTCTGACAGGACTGGTGAGAGGTCAGCGTCAGGATTAATCATGCACACCTTATTTAACTATTGATAGATTGATTGCAGTTATGCAGTTAATTATTATAAAGAAGTCATTTATATCAGGAGGACAAAATAATGGCAGAAGCAAAAATTTATTATCAGGAAGACTGTAATTTATCATTACTGGACGGACAGACAATCGCTATTATCGGTTATGGCTCACAGGGACATGCACATGCCCTTAACTTAAAGGAATCAGGCTGTAACGTAATTATCGGTCTTTATGAAGGAAGTAAGTCTTGGGCAAAGGCTGAAGCACAGGGATTTGAAGTATATACAGCTGCAGAAGCTGCTAAGAAAGCAGACATTATCATGATTCTTATTAATGATGAGTTACAGGCTGATATGTACAAGAACGATATCGAGCCAAACCTTGAAGAAGGCAATATGTTAATGTTTGCGCATGGTTTCAATATCCACTTCGGAACAATCGTTCCACCTAAGAATGTTGATGTAACTATGATCGCTCCTAAGGCACCTGGTCACACAGTACGTTCTGAGTATCAGGCAGGAAAGGGTACACCTTGTCTTGTAGCTGTAGAGCAGGATTACACAGGAAAGGCTCTTGACAGAGCATTAGCTTATGCACTTGGTATCGGCGGAGCTCGTGCCGGTGTTCTTGAGACAACATTCAGAACAGAGACTGAGACAGACCTCTTTGGTGAGCAGGCAGTTCTTTGCGGTGGTGTATGTGCACTTATGCAGGCTGGTTTCGAGACACTTTGCGAAGCTGGTTACGATCCAAGAAATGCATACTTTGAATGTATCCATGAGATGAAGCTGATCGTAGATCTGATCTACCAGTCAGGCTTCAAGGGAATGAGATATTCTATCTCAAATACTGCTGAGTATGGTGATTATGTAACAGGTCCTAAGATCATTACAGAAGATACAAAGAAGGCTATGAAGAAGGTCCTTTCTGATATTCAGGATGGTACATTTGCTAAGGAATTCTTACTTGACATGAGCG
>ERZ1026876.1602-NODE-1602-length-10882-cov-2.919184_pt1 | contig 10882 bp, 10 predicted proteins | sample MGYA00380168_ERZ1026876 | MGnify/ENA primary metagenome ERZ1026876 (study PRJEB33269, sample SAMEA4719804) | human gut metagenome | biome: human-associated habitat; feature: organic feature; material: feces | place: Cameroon | collected 2013-10 ... | reverse complement strand
GCTTTTCGCACGGGATAACAAGCTTCATCATTGCATGGTTGGCGTTTTCGACAAGTTCACCGTTTTCGTCATACATTTCGTTTATGGTCATATCATCATAGTGGCAATTCGGGGCGAGAATTTCGACCTGTGCGCCCTTTTCAAAGCGGTTGCGCTGGGTTGCGTAAATTTTCCCGTCCCTGCATTCATCAACGATAGCAACAACATCATATTCGCGAATATAGCCGCTGTTTTCATAATATTGGCTGTCCTTTGGGTGACCGTAGAAAAATCCTGTGCAGTATTTTCTGTGGCTGACCTTGAAAACTTCGTCGCGTACCCAATCGGGAAGCTTAAAATTATCGGGGTCTTTCTTGAAAATATCCATTGCCATACGGTATGCGTTCGTGACAACGGAAACATAGTACGAGGACTTCGCTCTGCCCTCGATCTTAAAGCTCATAACTCCAGCTTTTGCAAGGTCATCGATATGATCGATCATACACATATCCTTTGCATTGAGGATATACGAACCGTTCTCGTCCTCATAAACGGGATAAAATTCGTTCGGGCGCTTTTCTTCCATAAGGTGATAACCCCAGCGGCACGGCTGAGAACATTCTCCCCTATTTGCGTCACGGTTGGTAAGATACGCCGAAAGCAGACATCTGCCCGAGAACGACATACACATTGCGCCGTGGACAAAAACTTCTATATCAAGGTCTTTCGGTGTCTTTGCGCGAATTTCCGCAATTTCTTCAAGTGAGAGCTCACGGGCAAGGACAACACGCTTCGCGCCCATATTGTAAAGCTCGTTCGCCGAAGCATAGTTGACGATACCCGTCTGAGTGGACATGTGTATCTCCATATCGGGAGCAAATTTTTTCACAAGAGCCATAAGTCCGAGGTCGGCAACGATAACAGCGTCAACGCCGCTCGCAACGGCTTCCTGCATAAAGCCCTCAAACTGTGGGATCTCGTCATTTCTCGGCAAAGTATTGCAGGTGAGATAGACTTTCACGCCTTTTGCGTGTGCTTCATCAACTGCTGCTTTCATTCCCTCTCCCTCGAAATTTTTCGGAGCGGCTCTCATACTGAAAGCCTTTCCGCCGATGTAAATTGCATCTGCGCCATAGTCGAGCGCAGCCTTAAAGCGTTCATAGTCGCCTGCAGGCGCAAGAACCTCAAGATTGTTTATATCCATTAAAATTTTCCTCACTTAATTCCTGCAAGAACGAGGTTTGCTTCGTGTTCCTCGTTAGTTCTTGCGTAATAAACTTCGCCCGTATCGACATTTGCGCAGAAGTAATAATAGTCGGTATCGGCAGGATAAAGGACTGCGTTTATAGCGTCAAGTCCTGGGTTGCATATCGGTCCGGGGGGAAGTCCGGCGCCCTCGTAGGTGTTATAGGCTTTAAACATTTCCTTTGACGGGAACTCAATATTAGGCTCGATGACCTCTTCAACATATTTTCTTGTCGGGTCGGACTGGAGAAGCGGATAATTATCGGGGTCTGCAAGTCTGTTTCGGAAAACGGACGCAACTCGCTTCATATCATATACCGAACTTGCTTCCGCCTGAACCATTGAAGCCATTGTCAGCATTTCTTCAAATTCCAAGCCAAGGTCGTCCATTCTTGCGTAAATATCGGGGGTTATTCTTGTTTCAAAGTTTCTGTAGATCTTCTTGCAGACGATCTTCGGGTCTTCTTCAACATAAAATGTATAGGTATCAGGAAAAAGATAGCCTTCCATTTTGTAGAATTTCATCGCGCTGACCTTTACAAGCTTTTCAAAATCGAATCCGAAGCTTGAGTTGTTGAATTCGCGGATAAAGTCAGATGCACTGCAAACATTGTTTTCCTCAAGCTTTTGAGCAGCGTCCAAAAGATCGATGCCCTCGGGGAAAGTTATATCGACCGATACACGCGTGTCAACAGCACCCTGCTGAAGCTCATGAACAATGTTCTCATACGACATATCGGGCGTAAGGACGTGCGAACCCGCAACGAAAGTTCCGTCCGAACCCTTTATACGGGAGTAAAAACGGAAGAAGTATGCGCTGTCGATTATACCCTCATTGGCAAGGATATCCGCGATATCGGCAGTACCCGAATTCATCGGTATCTCGACAACGACCTCAACGCTTGGTTTTCCTATTCCGACAAAATCCCTTGCGAATTTCAGCACAAAAGCCGCACAGAACACCGCAACAGCAACGATTATCGCTGTCATAATAAGTCCGAAGATAAGTCTGCCGTTGCCTTTCTTTTTGCGTTTTTTCTTTTTGGGTTTCGGCGGACGCTTTTCCTCAGGCTCGTCCTCAAAATCATCATCGTCCGAAATTTCGGGCTCGTTTACTTCCGATTTATCTTCACTTTCGGGAGCATCAGTATTTTCAGCAGCCTTTTTGTCCTCATATTCGGAATATTCCTCTATTATGCTGTTGATATCGGACTTATCTTCCGAAGCTGATGTTTCATCGCTATGTAAAGTATTTTCACTTTCCACATTAGATATTTCCTCGGGAATATTCTCCGCGGAAGTTTCCTCGGCTTTAGTGTCTTTTTCCTTATTTTCGTCCATTCTGACCCTCCTTTAAGCCTTTATTTTCTTGATATATTTTTCTGTCACAATAAGGTTTGCCGCAACATCGAATTTGCCCCTGACAAGGTTTGAAACTGTACAGCTGCAATACTCAATGCCTATATTATATAATCCGCTGTGTGCGGAAAGAAATCTGTCATAATAGCCGCCGCCATAGCCAAGCCTGTAGCCGTCCATATCATAAGCGAGTGCAGGAACGATACACACTGCATCATCAAAGCAAGTCAGCATTTCGCATTTTTCGGGGTCAGGTTCAAGTACGCCGAACGTTCTTGCTTCAAACTGCTTGTCCGAGGTTATGATGAAAAAATCCATATTTCGTGTTCCGTCAATGCATCGAGGAACAGCAACCGTCTTGCCGTCAGCGAGGGCAGTATGTATAAGCTGCATAGTATCGACTTCAATTTCGGTGGAAACGTAAGTCAGCAGTCGTTTGCAGCGTTTATACGCATCGGTCGAAACGAGTTTTCTGCAAATTTTATCGTCCAGCTCTGCTTTTGTCTGCTCGGGCATATCCCTGCGTATCTGCTTATACTTAGCACGAAGCTCTTTTTTATACTCTCTTATATCGAAATCAGCGGACTTTACCTGCATAAAAGACCCTCGCTGACCTTATCCGCGGTAGCCTTATCTGTCATTATCTCTGCAAGCTTTACGGCAAGAGCCATTGCAGTTGCAGGACCTCTTGAAGTTATAACCTTGCCGTCAACTGTAACATCATCGGTCGATATCTCTGCACCGAAAAGTTCTTTTTCAAAGCCTGGGTAGCAGCAAGCTTTTTTGCCTTTCAGAACGTCCTTATGTCCGAGAACCGTCGGTGATGCGCACATTGCACTGATGTAAAGGTCATTATCTTGACAGTGTCTTATTGCCTTTTCTACAAAATCGGAAGCATCAAGATTCTGCATCCCCTTTAAACCACCCGGGAGATAGATCATTTCAAGCTTATCATCAAGCATGGCTGAGTTGTCGTCCGTGTCAGCGCAGACAGTTATTCCGCGAGCGCCTTTGATATTCTTTCCGCCGATTCCGACAGACATTACCTCTGTTCCGCTTCTTCTCAAAACATCAATTACCGTAATGGCTTCGATCTCCTCAAAACCCTCGGCAAGAAATACATATACCATAATTATCCTCCTTATTTGAACGTTACAACATTTTTTACTAAACGAAATTCGGGATTATAGGAAAGCTTCGACTTTCGCAGACCCTCAATGCCGAGATCTTCTTCACGATTGATATATGTGAAATCGTTGGATTCAGCCTTTGCAAATTCATTCATTACCGCTGTATAAGCACCGTTGATATTTGGCAGAGCCTTTTCAATATGAACATCGAGTGTATCCGAATTAATTCGGCTGCCAACTGTAAAGCCTGCTACCTTTCCGTCAACGCGAATAACTCCGCCTTTCAGTCCAAGTTCATCAAAGTTGTTGAAAAAGGTATTTATCGCGTACTGCTCTCCGACAGCGGATTCGTCGTCGTACATATCGTTGTCATTGTAAGACTCGGCAGCAAAAAGGATACAGTCATCGAAATCTTTTTCGGTAAGCTTTGAGTAGTTCCAGTTGTTCTCATAGAAACGGTTGAGGTGGTTTCGCTTGCCGTGATACTTTTTACCTGTCAAGGTTCTAAGCTTTTCAGCTAAATAAATATAGTCATAGTCAGCTTCATCGGTCGTGACGGTGTATTCGTTCGGAAAGTTTTCCTCAAAAAGTGCCAGTTCATCATTCGTTACCGAAATAATGCAAAGAGGACTCCCCTTTTCTTCGGAATAATTGCGCAGTTCACGAAAAAGCTCCGCTCTGTCACCCTGACCGGCAGGATATGTGAAATGCAGACCGTCTTTCTCCGATTTTGAGATATAAAAATCCTTATATCGGCAAATTTCGGTTTCATACAGACGATGCCACGCAAAATTATTGGCAAATGAATATTCACAGCCGCGAAAATCCGACATTTTAAGGATACTGTCTATCCAAGGCTTATCGCTAAGCTCAATTTTTCTGAAATCAAACATTTAAATTGCTCCGATTGGTATTCGCTTTACTGCAAAGTTATTATACTTTACAGCACATTGGTTATTATTTTCATAATTTTATCGTTGATAGCTTCAATTGGCAATGGTTTGTCGCCATCATTGCAGCCAACAACGTGCCAGCCAAGTTTTTCTGCGGCATAGAGCGCAGTCTTTCGGCAGGTCATAAGGTAAGCTATATTGGATTCGTGAATGTCTTTTTTGCTTTCGTCGCCGTTATAGCGCTCACTCATAAGCTTCTGCGAAATTTCGATAGGCATATCAAGGAAGATAACGCAGTTCGGGCGTGGAAGCTCAAACTTTGAATATTCGTAGTCCTGAAGCCATTCGAGATAGTTGTCCCACTCGCTTTCGGGAAGCTTTGACATTTGGTGGATAGCGTTTGAGGAAACATATCTGCTCGCCAAGATAAGCTCGCCGTTTTTATAATTCTGCTCCCAATATTTTTTATAGCTGACATATCGGTCGACGGCATAGAAGCTTGATGCGGCGTAGGCATTTATATCAGCGGCATTTTCTGAGATCTCGCCCGAAAGATACATTTTTACAAGCGTTGAGGACGGTTTATCGTATTCCGGAAAGCTTATAGACTTTACAGTATATTCCTGCGATAATTTTTCCTTTACGATATCAAATTGTGTGGATTTTCCGCTTCCGTCCAATCCGTCTATAACGATAAGCTTATTACTCATTTTATCACCCGAATAAATTTAATACAGATATAATTATACCATTTTTCTGTCTAATCGTCAAGGAAAAACAGTTTTTTTACATTATTCGCGATAAATTTTCTCATGCTCGGAAAAAATCTGTTTGATGTTGTCGGGAATATCCTCAAAAGTTAGTTTAAGGTAGTTTTCTCCGCCGTATTCGTACACATAACATCGCATATCGGGTGCATCGGCGTTTACAAAATAGCGCGAATAAACATACTCGGGAACGGAGTTTCCATAAGGGTAAACTGCAAGTCTGTTTTCACCGTCCGAATCGTCCTCGGCGTAGTTTTCATAGTCATCGGCAAAGCTGCTGTAATCGCCCGTATTGTAGAGAATTTCGGCAGAAAAAACGTTGTTCTCTCTTGTGAGGATAAGCTGTTCGATATTTTCAAAATCGAAATTCGTATAATCCTTTATTGAGTCTGCCTGCTCCGAAGTTATACTGCTGCCGTCAACGGTTATCGTATAATCGCGGAATAGTGCGTGTTTCGCGATCTGAACGCCCGTATATAAAACCGCAAAAAGCAGTATCGAAATTATCGTATAGATAACGTAGTTTATCTTCGGTTCTTTATGGTATTCTTCCTCCGAAACGGGAGATTCATTCATATTATCTTTTTGTTTATTTTCGTCCATAAGAGGCTCTCCTTTTTATGCAATATATTTAAAATATACCACTAAAAAGAAAATTGGTCAAGTAGTAGTGCAATTTTTTTGAAAATGTGCTATAATAGTAGAAGCGATTTTTTGCAAAAAATTTGAAAGAGGACAAACACGGCTTTTATGAATTACAAAGTAAACTGGAGCTGTTCGGACGGTGCATTCGCCGTTCCCGACAGCGCTGTTGACAATATAAAGCTTGCAAGCGGCAAGGCGGCAAAGGTTCTTTTCTACATAATGCGGTACAAGACTGCCGCTACAGAAAACGCAGCCGATATTGCTGCGCAGCTCGATAAAAATATGACTGCGGAGGACGTTGAGGATTCGCTGTCTTTTTGGGAACAGGTCGGAGTTATCTGCCCGTCGGGAACGGCTGCTGCGCCTATTGCAAAAGCAGCTGTTCCGACTGAAAATTTACAGCCCACACCACAGCCTGCCCCCACTGTCAAACCGACTATTTCTTCCGAAAAAGCCGTTGAAAGAGCGGTGAAGATGCTTTCCCCTGCAGAAATTGCGGAAAAGGTAAAAAGCTCGCAGGATATTGCGTTTCTGCTTTCGGGTGCGGAATCTATACTCGGCAAGCCGCTCAACAACACTGAACAGCGTACGCTTATTTGGCTGAGTGATTACTACTCGCTTGGCACGGATATTCTTCTTATGCTGATAGAATTCTGCAAATCGATAAACAAGACCAACATCGGCTATGTTGAACGCATTGCAGCTTCTTGGTACGAAAATGATATCACCACTCATGAACGCGCAGATGCGGAAATAAAGCGTTTACAGATATATTCTTCGCTTGAGGGCAGGATAAAGACACGGCTGGAGCTTAACCGCGCGCTCACTCCGAAGGAAAAAGAGATCGTAGGTGAATGGGCGGCTTCGGGCGTTACGATTGAGCTTATCGAGCTTGCTTATGAACGAACGGTACAGGCAACGGGAAAAGCCGCTTTCCCTTATATGAAAAAGATCATCGAAAACTGGCTTGCAAACAATATCCGTACCCCTGCCGATGCTGAAAAGTACGAGCAGAGCCGCAGCGCTCCTCAGCAGGCGGCTGTTGCTGCGAGTGACAATCACTCCTACGATCTTAACAAGCTTCTTCAACACGCAAAGAACAACATTCCAAACCTTAACGGAGGGTCAAGATGAGCTACGACAGACAAACTTACGAAAAAGCAGAATCGGTCATAAACAGCAGGCGTTTATCCTCCCAGAGCGAAAATGAGCGCAGGCAGAAAGAGATCGAAATAAAAATACCCGAAATCCGAGAGATAAATTCACAGCTTTCCCGAACCATTGTTGATATTTCAAAGCTTATCATCTCAAAAAAGACGAACATCAAGGAAAGCCTTGCCGAAATAAAGGAAAAAAATTTGCAGGCACAGAGGCTTGTTGAAAGTCTTCTTACGGCAAACGGCTACCCTGCCGATTATCTTAAACCAAAATATTACTGCAAAAAATGTCAGGACAGAGGCTACACCGAGTACGGACGCTGTGATTGTCTGCTCAATCTGCTGAAAAAATACAGCATTGAAAAGCTCAATGAGCAGGCTAATCTTCCCGACTGCGACTTCAATCATTTTTCGCTCGAATATTACCGCGGCAAAAAAGACGCTGACGGCGATGACTGCTTTGAGATAATGAAAAGCATATACGAATTTTGCAAAAATTATGCCGAAAGCTTTTCACTGAAATCGGAAAGTTTGCTTATGTACGGCAAAACGGGTGTGGGAAAGACGCATCTTTCGCTTTCCATTGCAAAAGCTGTTGCCGAAAGAGGGTTCAACGCGGCTTACGGTTCTATCGTAAATCTTCTTACGATAATCGAGCGTGAACATTTTGGCAAGGTCAGCGAAGAGGAAAATATGGACACAGTAAATCTGCTCATCAACGCAGATCTTCTGCTTGACGATCTTGGTGCGGAATTTTCGTCGCAGTTTTATGAATCCGTAACATACAACATCATCAACAGCCGAATAAACCTTGGACTTCCTACCATTATAAGCACAAATCTTACAGCGGCGGAGCTTCAAAAAAAATACAACGAACGTATAATTTCACGAATTTTCGGGGAATTCTCCACGCTTTACCTTGTCGGAGAGGACATTCGCCAGATCAAGAGGCTCAATGGTGAATTGTAACGACTTTTTTCACTTTTTTACACAAAAAAATAAAAAACTATTGCAATTATATGCAAATTGTTGTATAATAGTTACAACAACCTAAAAGGAGTGTTATTATGGACACAAATATTCTTCTTGAAAGCGGTACTAATGAGCTACAGATACTTGAATTTGAGGTCGGTGACAGCACCTTCGGCATCAATATTTCCAAAGTTGTTGAAATAATGATAAATCAGGAGGTAACTCCTGTACCAAACTCCCCCGAAGAAGTTGAGGGTGTTTTTATACCGAGAGATAAGCTCATTTCCGTTATTGACTTACATAAAGTTGTTAAAAAGCCATACAAAAATACGGGCAAGGATATTTTTATCATCAGCGAATTCAACGGTATCCAAGTTGCATTTCATGTCAGCCGCGTAAAAGGTATCCAGCGAATCTCGTGGTCGGATATTTCCGATCCGCCGTCGATCACATCGGGCGGAAGCGGCAATGATGCTGCAGGTCTTGCAACGGGCGTTGTAAAGCTCAACGGTGAGATCATCATCATTCTTGACTTTGAAAAGATAGTTTCAAAGCTCAATAAGGACGTGGGACTTGACACAACGGGCATCGATCAGGTCGGTCACGCAACGGCTGAAATGGCTAAGAAAAAACTTGTTGTTGCCGACGACTCAAAATTCCTCAACAAGATGATAACCGAATCGCTTGAACACATTGGCTTTACGAACATTGAATCATTCTCGAACGGTCAGGACGCTTGGGACTATATTCTCTCCCACCGCGGTGCGGGCGACCATATCACAGACGAGATAGCTTGTGTTATCAGCGACATTGAAATGCCTAAAATGGACGGTCACAGACTTACCAAGCTTATCAAAGACGATGATGTTCTTAAAAAGATACCGGTTCTCCTCTTCTCATCACTTATCAACGAGCAGATGATCGCAAAGGGAAAATCCGTTGGTGCGGATGCACAGTTCTCCAAGCCTCAGATAAAAGACCTTATCGATTATCTTATCAAGCTTCTTGCTTAATACTAAACACCAATAAAACTATAGACAAAAAATCGTCGCATAATCCATATATGCAAGATTATGCTCGATTTTTTGTATAGTTTTTAATTGGTGTGTATAAAACCAAATATAAAATGCTTGTCCTCCGATGAATTTCGGGGGACTTTTTTATTTATATTGCCAAATTTTTTAGCTGTACCTTAATCGACAGTTTTTTGAACCGAACATAATTATAATAATATCAGATGAGATCCAAAGGAGAATTTATGTATATTTACGCCGATATTCTGATAATCACAAATATATACTCGAATTTTTTTCTGCTGAAAGCCACTGCGAAGCTGACGCACAATGCACTGCGGAACAGCAAATGCGTTATTGCCGCCATTGTGGGAAGTCTTTTTTCGCTTGTGATTCTTCTGCCCGAGCTTAACACGTTCACACTGCTGCTTGTGAGGATAATTTCTGCGGCATTAATGGTTATTGTAGCTTTCAGCGGAAGAGAATCGTCCGAGCTCTATCGAATAGGGTTGATTTTTTTCTTCATCAGCTTTCTTTTTGCAGGGACGGAATACGCATTTTCGCTCCTTGACAATGGCAGCAGGACGATTTTCCACAACTCGATGCTTTATGTCAACATTTCGCTTTTAACGCTTGTTATCTCGACGATAACGGCATACACGGCGCTGACGCTGTTTCGGCGTTTCATGGACAGAAGCAATCAATTTGACGGTGACTACAGCGTTATCATCATCAATGGTGACAAGCAGGTAAAGCTTAAAGCAGTATGCGACAGCTGCAATAATCTTTCCGATTCTTTTTCGGGAAAACCCGTCATAATCTGCGGAAAAAGCTCTGTTGAGCCGCTTTTTGAGGAAAAGGAACTTGTTGGAGCAATGGCTATGAACGGTTCGGGCGAAAGCTGCCGAAAATGGCGAGTTATCCCCTTTTCAACGATAGATTCGAGCGGACTTGTTCCGTCATTCCGTCCCACGGGGTTATACATAAAAAACAACGAAACGGGAAAGCTCCACTACATGGAGGCTTACATAGGAGTTGTTGAGCGTGAACTCGACCATGCGATCTTCAACCCGAAAATACTTTGAAAGGACAGATAAAAATGATATTAAAAGCGCTGCTTGAAAAAATCAAGGCATTATTCAGACGAAAAAAATGTGATGTTTTTTACATAAACGGTTCGGAAACGCTCCCTCCGCCGCTTACCCGTGAGCAGGAGGAAAAAGCGTTCGCGATGCTTGAAACGAACGAAGCCGAGGCTCGGCAGCTCCTTATAACGCATAATCTGCGGCTTGTTGTTTACATTGCAAAAAAGTTTGAATCGACGGGCATTGGCATTGAGGATCTTGTTTCGATAGGAACTATCGGCTTGATAAAGGCTGTAAACACATTCTGCCCGAGCAAGAATATAAAGCTTGCGACCTACGCTTCGCGCTGTATCGAAAACGAGATACTTATGTTCCTGCGAAAGTCATCGCAATACAAAAACGAGCTTTCATTCGATGAGCCGCTCAACATTGACTGGGACGGAAATGAGCTGCTTTTGTCGGACATACTCGGAACGGACGAGGACGTTGTAAACGGCGGCATTGAAAACGAAGCCGAAAAGAGCGTTCTGCTCGAAGCTTTGGAACGTTTGCCCGAACGTGAGCGTGAGATAATGAAAATGCGCTTCGGCATAAACACGGGGCGTGAAATGACGCAGAAAGAGGTTGCCGATCTTAT
>ERZ1026876.1593-NODE-1593-length-10924-cov-2.851780_pt1 | contig 10924 bp, 10 predicted proteins | sample MGYA00380168_ERZ1026876 | MGnify/ENA primary metagenome ERZ1026876 (study PRJEB33269, sample SAMEA4719804) | human gut metagenome | biome: human-associated habitat; feature: organic feature; material: feces | place: Cameroon | collected 2013-10 ... | reverse complement strand
CTTCTTGCATGCGGGGATCGAGCATCACGCCAGGTACCGTGAGTTTCATCGATTCATCGGGAAACAGCTCGATGGCGGAATGGACCGAACTTCCCGGGATGCCTTTGGACGTTCGGAATATCAGCGAATCGTGTGCGTGTTGAACGTGACAACCCATTCCTTGCTGCTCAAAGGCGGAACGCATTGCCACCACATGGCTTTCCTGAGCCGCTCTAGAGGGCGTGTCGGCGGCGCGACGGCCCATCCGATACAAGTACAGGCTAAACAGGGGCAGGGGAGCCTCAGAGGCGGCGTTGCCCTGCGAGGTGCACGGGGTATCCGCCGGATACCATACGGTGCGTTGACAGAACTCGCGGATTTCCTGCTTGCGCTTAGTTGCTTTGCTGTAGAGCTCCACCAATGCCGAGCCGAGTGCGGGGCCCGAGGTTGATCCTTCGCGTATCTCGACGATGCCGTCGGCAACATAGGGTGGGAAATCGCCTTCGTGGACCTGAACCACTACAGCGCCTTGTTTGGGGTTTGCGGGATCGGCGATAAAGCGTGTGTCGAAGCGCGGAGTAGGGGATACGTGGTGGCGGCACAGCTCGCCGAATATCTGAGAGAAGTCCGCCGACTGTTTCGGCACGGGGCATACCGTTTTGTCGTCGTCGGCGATGCCGATGACGAGCCAGCCGCCATGGGAATTGGCAAACGAGGCGATGATCTTGGGGGTTTTCGCGCGCACGTTTTCGTTCCAAGTGCGTTTGAATTCAAGCGCAAAACCTTCTTCGAGATCCTTCAATTGCGCGAGGTCGGCATAGGTCACTTCGTCAAGGCTCTTAGGTCGGCCCTGTTCATTGCGAAACGGACTGTACATGATAACCCCCCTCATTCCCCATGAGATCATAATAGCGTGTTGGCGCCTCTTCTTATTCTCTTGGGCAGATGTTCTTGTTTTGGGATGGGGTTTCCTTTTCTTCTCGCCTTTTTGCGGCGTATTCTTCCTCGATCTGCTTGGCGAATTCATCCCTCTTCGTTTCGCCTTCGCTTTTGATCCCGAATAGGGTTCGCCCGCTTGAAACGCGCGGCTTAACTTCGCCGGAAAGCTCGACAGCAAGGGCCTGCTGGATACGCTCCCAACGTTTTTGGAATTCGTTGTCCATAATTAGCGATCCAGGATTCGCTTGAGGTGTTCGACAAGGGCCAGGCAGCCAGCGTCGACATCTTCATAGGTGGTGTCGAAATCGCCGGTATACCACGGATCTGCGACGTCTCGCGAAGCGCCAACCCAATCCATCAGGAGGCTTAGCTTTCCTTCCGGGTCGTTATGGTAGAGGCGCATCATATCGCGCATGTTGTAACGATCCATGCCCACAATATAGTCGAACTTATCGTAATCAGTGGTGGTTGCCAGGCGCGCCGCACGATGCTCATAGGGAATGCCGTATCGATCGAGGATTTCTTTCGTTCCGTAGTGAACGTCGCTGCCAATTTCATCGCGATGCATCGCTGCTGATTCCACGTAAACGGTAGCGTCGAGTCCCGATTGGCGCACACGCTCTTTCATGATGAATTCGGCCATAGGCGAGCGGCAGATATTGCCGTGGCAAACGAAGAGGATGTTGATCATGGGTTGCCTTTCGGTGAGTTGCGGCGGTGAAGTAACTATAGCGCGGTTCGTGGTGTTAGCAAGCTTGAGCAGCTGAGAGGGGAGAGCATGAAAATAAAAAAAGATCCGCATGAAGCGGATCTTTGAAATTCTGGCTCCCCGGGTAGGATTCGAACCTACAACCCTCCGGTTAACAGCCGGATGCTCTGCCGTTGAGCTACCGAGGAATTCGGTGCGTTCTTCGTGACGCAAGAATTTATTATACGCATCTTGGAAATCGGTGCAACATCTTTTTTGAAAAAAGTTTCAACTCGATTCCTATCAGCGCAAACAGTGAATTAGCGCCTACGGAGCGATGGCCTCCTGCGGCCCCTGCCGGTGCGCGATGGGCGCTTGGTGGGACGCTTGGGGTTGGGGATCAGGCGATCGTCGGCGTATTCGAAGCCTTCGACGTCGTGAGTTTCGAGCAAATGCTGCGTGTGGTATTCAATTTCGCGTAAATCAAGAAGCTGATCCGGGGAAAGGAACGTGTAGGCAGCTCCCGATTCGCCTGCGCGGCCCGTACGTCCAATTCGGTGGATGTAGTCTTCGGGTGAGTCGGGCACGGTGAGGTTGACGACGTAGCTAACATCAGTGATATCGATGCCGCGTGCTAGGACATCAGTAGCAACCAGAACATCGATCTTGCCTTCGCGGAAGTTCTTTAGCGCACGGTCGCGTTTTCCTTGATGTTTGTCTGCATGGATGCTGTCCGCTTTCACTCCTGCGTCTTTCAGGCGCGCGGCACACGAATCCGCGGATTGCTTGGTGCGGGTAAACACGATGACGCGTTCTGCCCCCTGCTCCTTAAGCAGGGCAACAAGGAGATCCTGCTTCTGGCGCTCGGAAACGGGCAGCAAGTATTCGTTAACCGTATCGGCGGTTTCGCCCTTGTGGGCGATCTCAACGACCTCTGGATCCGTCTGAACGAGCTTCGCTTTCGCCTGAACGTCAGGTGTCAGAGTGGCACTGAATAAGAAGGTTTGGCGTTCTTTCGGGGTCATGCGAACGATGGAATTCACAGGGGGCCAAAAGCCCATATCCATCATACGGTCGACTTCATCAAGCACCAGGTAGTGGATGTTATCCAGGGAAAGAAGCCCCTGTTGCGCCAAGTCAAGCAAGCGTCCAGGAGTGGCAATAAGCACATCGCAGCCCTTTTTGAGCTTTTCGACCTGGGTAGAGTATTTCTTGCCGCCGATTACGGTAAGCGTGCGGAACTTGGTGGTTTGCGCAATAGTGCTCGCGCATTCGGAAATTTGCTGAGCCAGCTCACGCGTCGGTGCCAAAACCAACGCATAGGGCCCCTTTTTGGGGCGCTTTGAGCCAAAATGGCGCACCATTTGGTCGAAGATCGGAAGCAGATAGGCAAGCGTCTTCCCTGTTCCTGTTTGTGCGGCAGCTAGGATATCTTTCCCTTCGATTCCCGGCGGAATGGAAAGTGCCTGTACAGGGGTGGGTTCGGTGAAGCCAAGATGTTCAATGGCTTCCAATGAGGGCTTGGACAAGCCAAGCGTATTAAAAGTTGAGGTAGTCATGCCTTTCAGTGTAGGGGACGAAAGGGCAATAGTCTATGCGGAAGATAAGCAATGGTATACTTTCCCAATGCATCTGATGCCGTTTATGCGCGGCTCAATCACCCTTACGAATCAAACGAAAGAGGCACTGTTCGTTATGAGCTCCAATAGTTTTGAAGCAAGCCAGAAGCGCAGCGAGGCAATTCGCGCCGACCTTGAGGTAAATCCCGGCAAGTACACGATGCTTACGGGCGATCGTCCTACGGGCCGTTTGCATCTGGGCCACTATTTTGGCACCATCAAGGAACGCGTTGCGCTGCAGAATAAAGGCGTAACCACGCGAGTTATCATTGCCGACTATCAGGTAATTACCGACCGTGATACTACGGAGAACATTCAGGACAATGTTCGCAACATGGTAATTGACTACCTTGCTTGCGGCATCAATCCAGAGAAAACCATTATTTTCACCCATTCTGCGGTTCCTGCTCTGAATCAGCTCATGCTCCCGTTCCTTTCTTTGGTATCCGAGGCAGAACTCCTTCGCAACCCCACGGTTAAGGCCGAGCAGGAAGCATCGGGCCATGCCCTTACCGGCCTTCTTCTGACGTATCCTGTGCATCAGGCATGTGACATTTTGTTCTGCAAGGGTAATATCGTGCCCTGCGGCAAGGACCAGTTGCCCCATATCGAACAGACTCGCCAAATTGCTCGTCGTTTCAACGAGCGTTACGGCTTTGTGTTCCCTGAGCCTGAATGCCTCCTGAATGATGATGCGCCCGAGATTCCCGGCTTGGATGGCCGTAAGATGTCGAAGAGCTACGGCAATGCCATCAGCCTTTCGTTTACGGCAGAGGAAACCGCCAAAATCATCAAGAAGTCCAAGACCGATTCCGAACGTTTCATTACGTTCGATAAGGAAAATCGTCCTGGTGTATCTGCACTTCTTACTACGGCTGCTTTGTGCACGGGTCGCACTGAAGTGGAGATCGCGGAAGAGATTGGCAACGGTGGTTCGGGCACGCTCAAGAAGTATGTCACCGAAGCGGTCAACGAATACCTTGCTCCTATTCGTGAACGTCGTGAGGCTATCGCTGCAAAGCCCGGTTATGTGGAAGAGGTTCTGCATGAGGGCAATCGCAAAGCTAATGAAATCGCCAATAAAACCTTGGACGAGGTTCGTGAAGCTATGCACATGGTTTACTAGGATTGCCCCTTTTAGCGCTTCAAAACGGCTAGGCATATACGCCTAGCCGTTTTTTGTTGGTTGGTATCGCATAAAGTAAGGGCCGTGCGACAAAAGTGCTACCTAAGCCCAGCATTCATAGGTGCAGCAGAGGGCAAAATGCCAGTATTAGCGCAAGCGCAAGTTCTCATGGCGGCATTGTGGGTATAGCGGCCGTGAAAGGCATTTGCACGTTAATGTGTCGATCCTTGGGAATGGAAGTGGCAAAAGCCATAAAGTACGCTAGAATAATCAATCGCAGCTTCTGATGAAGATGCTGTATCGGGCCCATAGCTCAATGGTGGAGCAGGGGACTCATAATCCTTTGGTTCTCGGTTCGAATCCGGGTGGGCCCACCATCATGAGAAATTAGCCGTCGCTTCGAGTGGCGGCTTTTTTTATTTGCAGAAACCCTCTTTATAGGGTTATGGCTCAAAAAGTGTATAAGCGGCCTTTCCGCTACCGCCCGAACTCGGTTGGCATGTGGAAACTCGTTCCAGTCGATCCCGCTGCCGTAGTCATCGCTCGTTGCCCTCACTCCCTCATTGGATCATTCTTCCCGCTTGTGGAGGAGTAAGGTGTGCCTGGAAGAGCGACTGCATAGAGGTACTTCATTATAGCTGTGTCATCTGGCGTGGTAAGCGCAGGAGCAGTGCGTTTGATTCTGCGCAGCGTAGCTCTGTTTAAGTACGGAGGTTTTTCTGCCGAATCGGAAAAGAGGATAATTGCGCAAAAAGAAAAGCCACCCGCTAAATTGCGGGTGGCTTATTTGTGGCGTATGAAGCAGAGCGCTATTTAACTTCCTTACGGAAACGCTTAGCCTTTTTAAGCGATGGGCGCTCTTCGTCGATCTGCTTCATTGTGATGATGGTCATAACAATGAGGACGATATTGATGAGGCATGCAGGGCTAATGATGTGAATCATGAAAAGAGCAACAAGTTCAATAGCGATAGAGATGCCCAACAGAGCGTACATGAGCCCGTTTACGAGCCCATTGCTAGCGCGATCGTACATCCAAGCAAAGCCCTTTAAATTGAGGATTACGCCAGCTACAGCGGTCCACAGGCAGACAAGTGCTTCGATACGGACAAGGGTAGCAAGGCGGTAACCGTTGTATTCCCAGCCACCAGTGGCGCGGAGTTCCCAGTCGGTAAATGTTTCGCCGGAGAACCAACCAAGTAGGGTACAGGCAAGGCCCCAAACTAAAAGCACCATTGCATAGATGAAGTAAGCATTCCAGATATGATGCATCTTGGTGCGAAGAGGGGTCATAGGGTAACCATCATCACCAATCTTGGTGCCATCTTCGGTGTACCAAATCTCCAGAGGCTTTTTTTGAGGCTTCTCTTTTTCCTTCTTTTGTTTGTCCTTCTTATTGAAAAGTGCCATGTACAGCCTTTCTAAAAGGGTGACGCTATAATGCCGAGTTCCAATTCTATATGAACCTCGGATAAGTACAGTCGAGCGAGTGCTCTTATCCGAAGAAAGACAGAACTTACAGCAAGGGATTCATAGCGATGTCGAAGTGGCAGGTTATAGCCGCAAAGAGACGCAACCCGTTGCTGTTGTATATGGAGAAGCGCGCCACTAAATAACTAGCCACCGCGTTTTGTATTTTCGCGATCCAGTGATTTATGGAAAACAGGGATGTTTGATGCATCGATAGAGGAGGGGTAGCGGGGCATGCGCTTACAAAAAAGGGGAAGCATTTGCTTCCCCTTTTCCCGGAATCTAGCCAAGATAACTCTTGGTTGAAAGAGTCAGAACTAGTCGAGCTTAGAGCCAGCGATCCAGGTCTGGTACTCGAGAGTACCGTCATGATCCTCGATGCCCTTAGCGATGGTGATGCGCTGTACGGTAGGAGCGCCTTCCTCAAGCCACATAGCGCGGCAGTCGCGATAAAGGAGTTCGGTAGGACCATAAGGAGAATCCTCGAAGTAACCGTCGCCACCGAAGATCTCGAGCATCTCGTCGGAAACGAGACGAACGGTGTCGATGGAGAACAGCTTGCAGATTGCAGCCTTCTCGGATACGTACTCGCCGTTGTTGTCCAGATCGAAGTCATCGCAGAAGTCGATGATGGTGCAGCGAAGAGCATGGATCATCATCTGCATGTTAGCGAGCTTTACGCGGATAGCTTGACGCTTGATGATCGGCTTACCGAAGGTAACGCGGTCGCGTGCACGAGCGATGGACATCTCGAACATGCGCTGAGAAATACCGAGGTTAGAAGTTGCGATGTGTACGCGGGAAACCGCGAGAGAGTGCATAGCAACCTTCATGCCCTCGCCACGCTTGCCGAGCATCAATTCGGGCTCGAGCTCAACGTTGGTGAACTTCAGGCCGGTGTGACCGGAGCCACGGCAGCCCATCATGTGAGGCATAGGAACGATTTCGAAGCCAGGACGATCCATAGGAACGAAGAAGGCGGACAGACGATCGTCGCCCTTCTTGTCAGGATCGGTTACGCAGATTACGTAAGAGAACTGAGAGCAGTCGGTGTGAGAAATGAGCCACTTCTCGCCGTTGAGGATCCACTTACCCTTTTCTTCGTCCCATACAGCGGTGGAGTGCAGGTCAGCACCGGTGCCGCCAGACTTCTCGGTCAGAGCGAAGTTGGTGAAGATGGTCTTGTCCTGGAAGAGAGGCATGTACTTCTCTTTGATCTCGGGCTGACCGAAATCGTTGAGGATGCGCCAGTTCAGGTCAGATGCATAGTGCATGTGCATACGCATGCCCGAAGGACCACGGGAGAACTCTTCCTGAACCTGCAGGATTTCCTTCTCGGAGAGGCCCCATCCACCGAACTCTACAGGGAGAGAGTAACGATAGATGTCGTTGTCGATGTTGGACTGGTAGAACTTCTCGGGGAACGTGTTGGTTACCTCGATCTCCTTCTGCCATTCGGTGTAAGGACCTTCGACCATGTCGCGGACCTTCTTGAGGTACGCCTTAAACTGCTCGTCGGTGATGGTTGCATTCGGATTCATAAACCCTCCTAATCGGTTTGTGAATGGAACCTTGCGGTTCCTGATTAACCCTTATGCGGCAGATTCCGGATATTCCGCTACAAGCAGTTTAGCATTCTCGCGTTAAGAGGTGTCCAATAGGATATGCGCAATCTAAAAACTTCTTTCTATAGGCTTGCTCTATCGTTCAATTTTAAGTATTTCCGCTCGATTAGGATTCATCTCGCAAGATGTATTTATACATAAATTAGTAGTCATTCATGACGGTTCGAACCACTAGTTTTTGTTGAGTTTCCCTGGTTGCGTTCCTATACATTTAAGGAAATGTCATCTGGGTTAAAAATCAATAGATCTGACCTATGGAAATGCACTGGATGAATCGGTAATTTTTTCTCCCATCCGTCTTTTTCCTATTGGACAGCTCAGTTCTTGCGATTAAACTCAACTACAGCAGAAAGTCCGTCTTCTGGCATGCAGTCATGTCAGAACTAGTTCGTTCGCCCTTGGATAGGGTGGGCGAGGAGAAGGAGAAGATTATGGATTTTGCTCTCACCGACGAGCAGGAACTTCTTGTTGAGTCCCTCAAGGAGTATGCAGACCGCTACTTCGACGATGAGTCCGTACGTCAGATGTATGAAAACCATCAGGTTAGCGCCGAGGCCCAGGACGCATATCGCGACGCAGGCTTCCCCTTCATGGGCCTTCCCGAAGAAGTTGGTGGCATTCCTACGGATCACGTAACCCTGGGTCTTATGACTGAGAAGCTCTATGAGTTCACCGGTGCCATGACCCCGTTCATGACTGGTATGCTCGCTTGCGCTGACCTCGCTGAGTTCGGCACCCCTGAGCAGTCCGCAGTTATCATGGAAGAGTACGAGAAGTCCGGCCAGTCCGTTGCTGCTCTCTGCCTCTCCGAGCCCGCTGCTGGTTCCGACAACATGGGCATGACCATGACCTCCAAGAAGCAGGCAGATGGTACCTATGTTCTGAACGGTCAGAAGACTTGGGTTACCAATGGTGCTGACGTTCCTTACTACATCGTTATCTGCAAGGACGAGGAGCCCGCTCGCGAGAACAACAAGATGTCTCTCTGGCTTGTTAAGCGCGAGACCGAGGGTGTTTCCACCGCTCATCTGACCAAGCTTGGTCAGCACACCGTTCCCTTCGTTGACGTATTCTTCGACAACGTTGTTGTTGAAGAGTCCCAGCGCATTGGCGAAGCTGGTGCTGGTTGGCTGCTGCTTATGAAGAACTTCGAGTTCGAGCGCTGCCTCGTTGTTGCTCAGGGTCTTGGCCTTGCTCAGGCTGCTCAGAACGATGCTATTGCTTACGCTAAGGAGCGCATCGCTTTCGGTAAGCCAATCATCACCAACCCCCGCGTTCAGGGCCTCATCGAGCAGAATGAAATCATGCTTCAGCAGACCCGTCATTGGCTGTACTACTGCCTCTGGAAGCTCGATCAGGGTCAGTCCATCAACGCTGACATCGCTATGCTGAAGTCTTGGGGCACCCGCGCTCATCTTCAGATTGCCGATAACGCGATTGAGGTATACGGCGGCCTCGGTTATACTGAGGAAGTTCGTGTTGGTCGCATTTGGCGTGACCTTCGTGGTAATATGCTTGCTGGCGGTACGTGCGAGGTTATGGACTACATCGCCGGTCGTGCAATTCCTAAACTGTATAAGTAACCCTACGCGCACTGCTGCACGTAACTCCCATTTGTATAGGTAATACAAGGAGAATAGGAGCAAGAAAGTTATGAAAATTGTTGTCGCAGTTAAAGTAGTAGCTGACGACCAGGACATCTTCGTCGCTGGCGATCGTACGCTTGACTACTCTAAGGCTCATCAGGTCATCAGCTCTTACGACAAGAACGCTATCGAAGCTGCAGCTCAGCTCGCTGCTGCTAACGACGGTACCGTTACTGTTATCAGCGCTGCAACCTCCAAGGCTACCGACGCTAAGCTGAAGAAGGATATCCTTTCTCGCGGCGTTGACGAGCTCATCATGGTTACCGATGACGCTTTGGCAACCGCTGACTCCTTCGCAACCGCTCAGGTTCTGAAGGGCATCGTTGAGGACAAGGTTTCCGATTACGACCTGATCCTCACTGGCGACGGTTCCGCTGACTTCTATGCTGGTCAGGTAAACGTTCAGCTCGCAGCTGCTCTCGGTGTACCCACCATCAATGAGGTTACCTCCATCGCTGCTGAAGGCGACAAGGTTGTTGTTGAGCGCACGCTCGAAGAGGAAGTAGAGGAGATTGAGGTTCCTCTCCCCGCAGTTATCGCTGTATCTCCGTCCATCGGCGAGCCTCGCATCCCTGGCATGCGTGAGATCCTTGCAGCTGGCAAGAAGCCTTCCACCGTTGACGAGCTTGCTGGTGGCGTAGACGCTAAGATCGAGATCGAGGAGATCAAGGCTCCCGAGCTCGCTCCCCGTAAGCAGCAGATCTTCGAAGAAGGCGACATCGACGCATTTGCGGCGGCTGTTGCTGAGGCACTCAAGTAGAGATAAGGCGGTTCTAAAACATGAAAGCATTTGTTCTTGCAGAATCTACCGATGCTCAGCGCGCTCTCTGCGCTGGTGCTCGTACCATTGCTGACGAAGTAGTACTCGCAGTTGTTAAGGGTGCTCCTCTCACGGGCGTTGCTGACAAGGCATACGACGTAGAGCTTCCCGAAGGCCAGCCCGTTGAGAACGCTGCTGCTGGCGTTCAGGCTGCATATGAAGCCGCTCAGCCCGACGTAGTGCTCGTTGAGCCTACTCCCCGCAACAAGATCCTTGCTGGTCTTCTTGCTGCTAAGCTCGGTACCGCTGTTGTATCCGACGTTACCGCATTCGACGGCGACGTTGTAACTAACATGTACTTCGGTGGTCTCGCTGCTAACAAGCAGAAGGCATCTGGCGCTAAGGTTTACACCGTAGCAGGCACCGCTTTCGCTGAGGCTGAGGCAACTGGTTCCGACGACGTCGAGACCATCGCTTATGTTGCTCCCGAGAAGGCTCTCGTTCTTCGCGGCACCAAGGCTGTTCCCCGCGAGGGCGCAGACCTCACCAAGTGCGACGTTGTTGTTGGCGCTGGTCGTGGCTTCGCTGAGGAAGCTGACCTCCAGATGGCTCGCGACCTCTGCGCAAAGGTTGGCGGTGAGCTTGGTTGCTCTCGTCCTCTGGCTGAGAACGTTGATTGGCTGCCCCGCAACCTCTACATCGGCGTTTCCGGTCTTCAGCTTGCTCCCAAGGCTTACATTGCTCTCGGCATTTCCGGCCAGATGCAGCACATGGTAGGCGTTCAGGGCGCTGACACCATCATCGCAGTTAACAAGGACCAGAACGCACCTATCTTCAAGCAGTGCGACTACGGTATCGTTGGCGATATCTACAAGGTTCTTCCTGCCTTGATCCAAGCGCTGTAAAAGCGTATTATTGCAGGGCGCAGTTTTCTGCGCCCTGTTTTTTTGTTCACACTCTGAAAGGAACAGCATGTCCGATTTTGACGCGATTGTCGTCGGTGCTGGCTGCGCAGGTTCTGTTGCTGCTTACACCCTCGCATCCGCAGGCAAGTCGGTTCTTGTCGTTGAGCG
>ERZ1026876.1592-NODE-1592-length-10928-cov-7.776511_pt1 | contig 10928 bp, 8 predicted proteins | sample MGYA00380168_ERZ1026876 | MGnify/ENA primary metagenome ERZ1026876 (study PRJEB33269, sample SAMEA4719804) | human gut metagenome | biome: human-associated habitat; feature: organic feature; material: feces | place: Cameroon | collected 2013-10 ... | reverse complement strand
TTCATCGTGGACCGTCAGGATCAGGCGGCTTTCCATTTTCTCGTTCCGCAGCCGCCGCCAGACACGCACCATGGCCAGCTTGATGACATCAGCGGCCGTGCCCTGAATGGGGGTGTTGCGGGCCATCCGTTCGCCGCTGGCCCGGATGTTGTGGTTGTTGCTGTTCAGCTCCGGCAGGGCGCGGCGGCGGCCGAACAGGGTGGAAACGTAGCCGCACTGGCGGGCATCCGCAATGGTTTTTTCCATATAGCCGTCGATATTGGGGAAGGTGGCCAGATAGGTCTGCAGGAAAGCCTCTGCCTCCTTGACGCTCACGCCGATGTCCTTGGAGAGGCTGTAAGCGCCCTTGCCGTACATGATGCCAAAGTTGATGGCCTTGGCGCTGGAACGCAGGCGGGGCGTGACATCCTCAGGCCGGATGTTGTAGATCTTGGCTGCGGTGCTGCGGTGGATGTCGGCACCGGAGAGGAACGCCTCCTGCATGTGTGTGTCGCCGGTGACATGGGCCAGGATGCGCAGTTCGATCTGGCTGTAATCGGCATCCACCAGCACGCAGCCGGGCTTTGCCACAAAGTAGGCGCGGAGCTTGCTGCCCATCTCGGTGCGGATGGGGATGTTCTGCAGGTTGGGGTTGTCAGAGGAGAGTCGCCCGGTGCGGGCCTCGGTCTGGTTGAAACGGGTGTGGATGCGGCCATCCTCGCCAATGACCTTGAGCAGCCCCTCCACGTAGGTGGAGTTCAGCTTCTGGCAGGCACGGTACTGGAGAATGTCCTCCACCAGCGGGATGTCCCGCAGCTTTTCCAGCGTCTCGGCATCGGTGGACCAGCCGTTCTTTGTCTTTTTGCCGTGGGGCAGGCCCATGGTATCAAAGAGCAGGGTGCCCAGCTGTTTGGGGCTGTTGGGGTTGAAATCGGAGGTGCCTGCCTCCATCTCGATGCGGGTCAGCACCTGGTCCAGCTCCTGCCGCAGCTGCACGCCGAAAGCCTCGATGCCATCACGGTCTACAAGGATGCCGGTGCGGGTCATATCGGCCAGCACCTGTGCCAGCGGGAACTCAATGTTGTTGTAGAGCTCGTCCTCGCCGTTTTCGGTGATCTCCGCCTTCATTTTGGCGAACAGGTCTGCCAGGAAACCGGCATCGGGGTACTCCTCACAGGAGAACGCCGATTTTGCATGGTAGCTGGTGGCAAGGGTGGTGAGCAGATAGTGGGAAGCGGAAGCATCCAGCAGGTAGGCGGCCAGCTTGCCGTCCCAGACGATGCTGCTGCCCCAGCTGCCTGCGGCCATGGCTCTGGCGTAGAGGGGGGCGGAATCGAATACATCCAGCGTCACCTTGGGGTCGTCCAGCAGGGAGACCAGTTCCTCCTCGGAGAGGGGATACACGGTGGTGTCCTGCACGGCGTACCAGGCCTCCGGCTGCACGACCGCGCTCTTTTTGCCCAGAACGGCGGGGCGTGCGGCCACCAGATAGTGGCCGGAGGGTTCTGCGGGCAGGGACGCAATGGCTGCGTCCACTTCCGGCAGGGTATCGGGGTCCTGTTCCGGAACGATGCCGTCCAGCCCGAACCGGGTGATGAGGGTCTGAATCTCCAGCTCCTGCATCAGACGGACAGCGGCGGGCTTGTTGCCCTCGGTCACCTTGTAGGCCCCTTCCGCTGTGTCGATGGGAGCATCGGTGCGGATGGTGCCCAGCGTGTGGCTGAGGTAGGCATCCTCCCGGCAGGCCAGCAGATTTTCCCGCTGCCGGGGCTTGATGATCGGGCTGTCCAGATGGTCGTACACGCTGTCCAGGGTGCCGAAGTTCTTGACCAGGGTCATGGCGGTCTTTTCGCCGATGCCCTTCACGCCGGGAATGTTGTCGGAGGTGTCGCCCATCAGGCTCTTCACCTCGATGAGCTGCTTGGGCTCAATGCCGTACTTTTCGTGGATGGCATCCAGATCCATGGTCTCCGTTTTGCTGCGGCCCATGGCGCTGGTGGCCAGCAGCACGGTGGTGGTCTCGCTCACCAGCTGCAGGCTGTCGCGGTCTCCTGTGGCCAGAAAGCAGTCGTCCCTGCGGGCCTCGCAGGCAGCGGCCAGCGTGCCCAGAATGTCGTCGGCCTCCCAGCCCTTTGCCGATACCTGACGATAGCCCAGGTCAGTGAGCAGTTCTTTCAGGATGGGCATCTGCTGGGCCAGCTCGTCCGGCATGGCGTGGCGGGTGCCCTTGTAGCCTTCATACATTTCGTGGCGGAAGGTGGGGTGCTTCAGATCGAAGGCCACGGCCACCTCGTCGGGCTCACACTCCCGGAGCAGGGAATTCATAATATTCAAAAAGCCGAAGATGGCATTGGTATAGCGGCCGTCCTTGGTGGTCAGCAGCTTGATGCCGTAAAAGGCACGGTTGGCAATGCTGTTGCCGTCAATGACCAGTAAACGCATAGTCAGTCTCCTCCATTGCATTATAACTCAATTTATAGTATAACACAAAATGGGGGCCAGCGGGGGATTTTTGCAGAAAAAACAAAAATGCCCTCCCATGCTGGGAAGGCAGGCGAAGGCGTTACTCCGAGATGGTGATGGCGCTCACCGGGCAGGCCTGTGCGGCTTCCACGGCGGTGGGCACGGTGTCGGGCGGCAGCTCGCCCGGCACAGCGGCGGCCAGGATGCCTGTCATCTGGAACACCTCGGGGCAGATCCCGGCGCACTGGGTGCAGCCGATGCAGAGATCAGGGTCAACGAATGCTTTCATAAAGAAGCTCCTTTCCGGGAAAATGGCTCACCCTCTCAGTCATCGCTGTCGCGATGCCAGCTCTCCCAAAGGGATAGTCAAGAGCGGTTTGTGATAAAGAAAGTATGGACGGAAAGAAGATGAATTATCCCTAGGTTTTTTCCGGCAGATATGATACAATAGAGCACACAGGATCCAGGAGGAAAAACGATGAACATTCAGATCTTTGGCACCAGCAAGTGCTTTGATACCAAAAAGGCCCAGCGCTATTTCAAGGAGCGGGGCATCAAGTTCCAGATGATCGACCTGAAGGAAAAAGAGATGAGCCGGGGCGAGTTTGAGAACGTGGCCCGCGCGCTGGGCGGCTGGGAGCAGCTGGTGAACCCGGCGGCAAAGGATAAGCAGACGCTGGCCCTGCTGGATGCACTGGTGGATTGGCAGAAGGAGGACAAGCTGTTCGAGAATCAGCAGCTCTTCAAAACGCCCATCGTGCGCAACGGAAAAAAGGCCACCGTGGGCTACCAGCCCGAGATCTGGAAAACATGGGAATAAATCGCGCTTTCACAAAAAATCCACGCCCCGGGTTTTGCACCGGCGGGCAGTTTGTGGTATACTGAAAGCTGGTATTTCCCCAAAAGATGACCTGATTTAGGAGACGATAACGATATGAAGACCTATATGACCCCGGAAGAACACGCCCGGCTCCACCGCCGCCGCGCCCGGCAGACCCTTGGCCTGCTGATCGCCGTGCTGGCGCTGGTGGGCATTGTAACGGTCGTGCGGGCCGGTGTGAAGGGTGTGGCCACCCTGTTTGATGACACCCAGCAGAAAGCGGAATATGAGGACAGGCTGGAAGGTCTGGTCCTGTTCGACCCGCTGCCCTTTGACGGCATTGAGAACATCGATGACCTGACTCTGCGCGAAGCCGCCGTCTGGGGCTGCGTGTACAGCATCCAGGAGACCCAGGGAAGCTTTGATAACTACAACACGGACCCCGACACCGAACAGCTGCTGCTGCCCTCGGTGGATGTGGATGCCTATCTGGCAAAACTGGTGGGCCCCAGCTTCAAGCTGACCCACAAGAGCTTTGAGATGGACGACATGACCGTCGAGTTTGACGAGACGACCCAGTGCTATAAGATCCCCGTCACCGGCAGCGTGGGCACCTTCCGCGCTACCGTCACCAGACTGTTCAAGAAGGACGGCCTGCTCCACGTTACCGTGGGCTATATCCCCACCCAGAGCAGTGATGACAGCATCCTGAACACCTCGTCCGACACGCCCACCAAGTATATGGATTACCTGTTCAGCCGCCAGAGCGGCAGCTGGTACCTGACCGGCCTGACCGACAGCGAGACCAAGCCCGAATCTGCCGACGGTGCAGCCTCTGCCGCGGAGCCCGCCCCGCTGGCCGAGAGCGAGGTCAACGATGCCATCCTTGCCACCGCAGGCGATTCTGCCGCCGACAGCGCGGCCGCCAGTGCCGTTGCTGACGAGGCTGCCCCTGTGGAAGAGGCTGCGGAGAGCACCCCGGCTGAGAGCACTGAGGCTTCTTCCGAGAGTCCGGCGGCATAAAGCGAAAAAACTATCAAAACAGACTCCCCACTGTGAGTGAATCTCACGGCGGGGAGTTTTTTCATCTGTTACAGCTTTGAGAGATCTTCCAGCAGGGCCAGAGCAATGGGCTTGACACGCAGAGAACAGGCGTTGAATAATTCCACTACTCGATCGTTCGCATAGTCCTTGCGGGCTACTTCCGTGTTGGTCAGAATCGCTGCAAGCTCAGTATCCAGCTCGGTGCAGATGTTAGAGAGGGTTTCCAGGGTCGGATAGACCCGCCCATTCTCGATTTTGGAAAGATATACCACCGAGATACCAACCTGCTCCGCCAGCTTTTCCTGTGTGATGCCTTTTTCCAACCGCTGTGTTTGGATGCGTTTGCCGATGAGAGTATAGTCGATCATGTCATGGGCCTCCTGTAAATATCTTATACTGACAATACAGGATTAAACTGAAAGAATAATAATCCAATAGATTAACTTGACTTATTAGAACAATAATACTATAATGAAATCGGAATCCTCAGGATATTTTGTGGATTTTTAGGCACTGAATGAATTGGGGACGTAAAAAGGAGGAGAAAACCATGAGACGGAAAGTTACGCGCCGGGATTTTATGAAAGGAGCGGCGATCATTGCGGCATCTGGCCTGTTGGCAGGCTGCAGCGGTGGAGAGGGGCCGGCAGCTCCCGACAATTCGGAGCAGCCCGGTACCTCGGAAAAGCCCGCGGAATCGAACAGCAACTCTTCCAGTTCTTCTGAATCGGAGAGTACTTCTTCCAGTAAGCCGGAGGAAACGAATGGCATCAAATGGACATACAGCAAAAACTCTGATGGTACGATTACGCTGAAGGGCTATGATAAGAATGCCGAAAAGGTGCCCTCCGGAGAATTGATTATTCCGGAAAAGTATGATGGGTACACGGTCAGTGCGGTGGGATATCAATGTTTGTACGGCAATAAAGATATTGAAAGTGTTATCATTTCGGATGCAGTTCAAAAAATTGATCAAGGTGCATTTCAGAATTGCACAAATCTGACCAGTGTTTCTTTGCCAGAAGGATTAAAGGAAATTGGTTATTATGCGTTCAAATGCAGTAATTTGGATGAGATAACACTTCCGGCGAGCTTGACGAAAGTTGGAAATTATGCCTTTGATGAAATCGCATCGCTGGCTAGTGTAGTGGTAAAAGGAAAAACAACATTTGGTGAGGGTGCATTTTATAAGTGCCAGAGTTTGAGTATCGTTGTTTTCCAGAACAGCATCCGTGAATTGCCTGCATTGATGTTCTACGCCTGTAAAAATTTGCAAAATGTTTCACTACCTAGTGATTTGAGAACGATGGGAAATCGTGTCTTTATGGATTGCGCTTTGCTGGACAATGTGCAACTTCCGAATACTTTGACAGCAATGGGAAGCGAAATCTTTAGAGGATGTGCGGCGCTTGGAACAATTGAAATTCCAGCAAATGTTACGGAGCTTAAAAGTGCCGCATTTGAAGAATGCACATCGTTGACAAAGGTCACGATTTCAGAAAACTTGAAAATATTACGCGACCGTGTGTTTAATGGATGCAGTGCGTTGCAAATGATAAAACTTCCGGCAAGAATGTCAACAATTGAGTATGGTGCCTTTGCAAGATGCACCGTGCTGAAAAAGATGGCACTGCCGGAAGGTTTGACGCAGATTAGTAGTTCGATGTTTGCTCAATGCAAATCGATGACTGAAATTTATATTCCGGGAACAGTTGTAACCGTTGGAAAGGATGCATTTGATCGGTGTGCCCAGTTGAATAAAACGTATTTTGGCGGTACAGAAGAGATGTGGAATAATATCGTTATTGATGCTTCTACATCGTATGGATCGACGGGCAACAAATATCTGACCACTGACATTATGAACCGATATTGGAACCAGACGGCGGCATCCATCATCTGAATAAAGCTGAATTACTCTAAAAAATCCCACGCTCTGTTTTTCGGGCCATTGTATACCCGGAACAGAGCGTGGGATTTTTGTACGATGTGTTATTTCAGATCAAACCTGACCACGACCAGACGATACCACAGGTAGGGCACCATGTTCCAGATCATCCACAGCTCCATGAGGATATAGTTGGGCAGGTCCTTCAGGCGGAAGGGGCGCTTGCCGAGCCGCCCCTCTTTGAGCAGGGCGAAGGCTTCGTGCATTCCCTTGTCCCAGGCTTCGCCAAAGCCCTGCTTGTGGAACTTGTAGCACTTGAGCAGATAGCCCAGCGCCAGCGGGAGAAAGTTCAGGATGAGCATGAGCAATGGCTCGTTCTTGAGGGGGAGCAGGATGCTGTTCCGGCCGCTCTGCTGGCTCTTGAAGGCGTTGTACTTCACCGCGCCGGTGCTGGCACCGCAGATGTGGTAGCATTTTGCGGTGGGGCAGAGGACACACTTGTAGCCTGCGTTGTTGGCACGCCAGCTCAGGTCCACGTCCTCAAAGTAGGCGAAGAAGTTCTCGTCAAAGGTGCCGATCTCCTCCAGAATGCTCTTGCGGTAGAGCGCCGCGCCGCCGCAGGCCGAGAAGATACGCTTCTGCCGGGTATAGCGGCTGGCCCGGCGGCCGTCGCCGGTCTTGCAGGCAAAGCCCATCCAGGTGACGTAATCACCGGCATCGTCGGCCAGCTCCCGTTCAAAGTGGCGGAGCATCAGGCTCTGCACGGCAAAGATCTTGGGATCGGTCTCGGCGGTGCGGATGAGCTCAGCCAGCCAGTTCGGCTCGGCAAAGGCATCGTTATTGAACATGACCACATACTCGCCCTTGGCCCGGGCAATGCCCTGATTCACGGCGTGGGAGAAGCCGGTGTTGGTGCCGTTTTCGATCAGGGTGAAGTTGGGGCGGCCGCAGTAGCTGCGGGCCTGCTCCAGACTTTCATCGGTAGAACCGTTGTCCACGATGATGAGCTCAAAATCCTGCTCTGTCTGGGCATAGACCGACTCGATGGAGTCCTTGAGCCAGCCTTTGCCGTTGATGTTGGGGATGACGATGGTTGCTTTCATATATAAATGCTCCTGAAAATTCAACTTCAGAGCAGATTATACCATAATTGCGTTGAAAAAGAAACCGGCAGTTGGGAAGAAAAGAGGGAAGCACGATGAAAAACTTTTCCGGACTTTTGTAGCAAATAACCAACCACTTCACTGTACGATTGTGCAATCTGCCCTTGAATTGTGACCAAAGCGTGTAAATATTGAGAAAATGGCTGCAAAACTGTTTACAAAAGAGTAACAGGATGATATACTTTACACCAGTGAATGAAACGCTCTTTTGTGAAGAAAGGATACTGACGTGGAAACAGCCAAGCACTTTGGAAGCAAACTTCGGAAAACTCTCGCTGCCCTGCTTGCAACGATGGCCCTGATGGCCGTGCTGCTCCCCGGGGCATTGGCCGTGGACCTGAACGTTGATGTTGGGTTCTACTTCAAACAGAGCCGGGGCGGCACCTGCACCCTGGCCTCTGCCGCAATGATGCTTCGCCGCCGGGCCTATCTGGATGGGATGGACAGCTGGGTGGATGTGACCGAAAACGGCATCAAGAGCACGGCCTGGTCGGGCGGGCTCTCCCACAGCTTTACATACAACGATATGCATGTGGGTTATGCGACCCTGCCCTCGGGCAAGGCGGCCAAGACGGAAGCGCTGGTCTCCATTCTGGCAGAGCATCCGGAGGGCATTGTGCTGTACGACCGCACCAGACCCCATGCCGTGCTCCTGACGGACTACACCGACGGCGTGTTCTACTGTTCCGATCCTTCCAACGGGGTTGCCTCCGGACGTGTGCCGCTGTCTGCCGCCAGCATCTCCATTGGCGGCGCGTCCTGCTATTGGTACATCACCGAGGATGGCAATGATGATGGTCTGGAGCTTCTGGAAGAGGCTGTGCAGGCGGAGGAAGCCGCCGTGGAAACTGAGACTGCGGCAGAGACTGAAGTCGCTGCTGGCGAGGAAAGCAGCAGTCAGGATTGGTGGACGAGCCTGTTTGGCTGAATATTGATCTTTTGGGCGGCTGGCCGTTGGGTCAGCTGCCTTTTTTGTTAGCATCCTCACCCTCTCAGGCCGCTTCGCGTCCAGCTCTCCCAAAGGGAGAGCTTTTGACAAAACCGCAAACCTTGCATTTACTGCCAAGGCCTCCCACTTTGGGGGAGGTGGCATCGCGTAAGCGATGACGGAGAGGGTGAGCCCGTTCACCTCCGCAGCTCTGTCCCCGGGAAATAGTGCGCCAGAATTTCCTCCGCGCTCTGTCCCTGTTCGGCCAGCGCCTTGGCACCCCACTGGCTCAGCCCCACACCGTGGCCATAGCCCTTGGTGGTGAGGAGAAAGCTGCCCTCCTGATATTGCACCGTGAAGCAGGCGCTCCGCAGGCCCAGCGCTTTGCGCAGGGCCGGGCCGGTGACGTTCTGCCCACAGACGGGCAGGGAGGCTACATAGCCCGAAGGGGTGAGCGCGGCCTCTCCGAACCAGCTGGCAGGTGCGGCAGGGTCAGGGAGAAGGCCCAGCCCGGCGAGAGCCTGCTGCATCTGTTCGGCGGTGAATTGGACGGTATAAAGGTAGTTGTCCGCATTGAGGTCGGTGGAGCTGTCCACGGCTACAAGATAGGGAAGGGCAGTGCCCCAGACGTTTTCGCTGGCTTCAGTCATGCCGTTGGAGATGGCAAAGTAGCTTGTCCCGGCGGGGGCGCTGCCATAGTAGAGCACATCGGTCAGCACACTGTCCACCAGCGCCGAGAGGCGGGCATAGTTCTCCTCATAGGCGGTGCCCCAGTAGCTGCGGAGGACTGCATCTGTTAAGTATCCCTGCCGCCGGACAGGGTCCACGCTCAGCCAGCCGGAAGCTGGTTCGGCGGCATGGTCGCGGCAGTAGAGGGCATAGCTGTGGGCCGCGATGGCCTGCGCCTTGAGCGCCTCGTCCGGCCAGCTGATGGGCATTTCCGCCGCCACGGCACCGATCAGATATTCCCGCCGGGGCACCGAGACCACGGCCCCGGCGCTCTGGTCGGCCAGCAGAAAGCTCTCGCTGTCCTGATCGGAGGGCGGCACGGCGGCGCTGTCCGGGGCGGCTTCCGAAGCTGCAGTGCCCGGCAGGGGATCGGAAGAAGCCCCCTGGGCCGGACCGAACACCGCCAGTGTCAGCCGGTAACCGGCGATCGGCAGGAGCGTGCCCAGCACCAGCAGCAGGGCGCAAAGGAGAAAGAATGTCTTTTTCATCGTAGTTTTCCCTCCCGGACAGGCATTTTTCTGGGCCCAGTGTACCAGCCCGGCAGGGTGAAAAAGCGCACATTTCATCCAAGACTTGAATTTACTTCACAAAAGCGCTATCATAAGGGTGTGCCATCATGGTGGATGGCCGGAAAGTATATAAGAGAGAAATAAGAGAAAGGGGAAATTCGCGCATGAACTATACCCATGCAGAAGTAGCGTCGCTGGACCCGCAGACCATGCGGACGCTGTGTGAAGAGTATCTGGCAAACAACTACATCGACCCGGAGACGAGTGAGCGTCTCGGTGTCAAGCGCGGCCTGCGCAACCCGGATGGCACCGGTGTGCTGGCAGGCCTGACCAATGTCTGTGACGTTGTGGGCTACAAAAAGGATCAGGAAGGGCATGTCATTCCCATTCCGGGCCGCCTGATCTATCGCGGTGTGGACATCAACGAGATCGTGAACGAGGCCTACCGCAACGACCGCTTTGTGTTTGAAGAGGTCATCTGGCTGCTGCTGTTCGGCAGCCTGCCCACCCAGGAGCAGCTGGACGAGTTCTGTGAGCTGCTGGCAGAGCACCGCGCCCTGCCCGATGGTTTTATGGATACCATGAATGCTCCTTCGCCCAATATTATGAACAAGATGCAGCGGTGCGTGCTGGGCCTGTATTCCTACGATGAGCACGCCGAGGATCTGACGCTGGAGAATATCCTGAACCAGAGCATCAATCTGATCGCCAGCATGCCCACCATGATGGTGAACGCTTACCAGATAAAGCGCCGCTATTATGATAAGCAGAGCATGTTCTTCCACATGCCCAAGCCCGGCCAGAGCACGGCGGAGCACATCCTGAGCACCTACCGCCCGGACCAGAAGTTCACCCACGAGGAAGCCAAGCTGCTGGATATGTGCCTGCTGGTCCACGCTGACCACGGCGGCGGCAACTGCTCCACCTTTACCGCCCGTGTGCTGTCCTCCTCGGGCACCGATACCTACTCGGCCATTGCAGCCGCCATTGGCGCGCTGAAGGGCCCCAAGCACGGCGGTGCCAACCTGATGGTCAACCGTCAGCTGCAGGATATCCTCAAGCATGTGGAGCACCCGGAGGATGACGATGAGGTGCGCGAGTATCTGCGCCGCATCCTGCGCAAGCAGGCGGGCGACGGCTCCGGCCTGATCTACGGCATGGGCCATGCGGTCTATACCATGAGCGACCCCCGTGAGGTCATCCTGAAGGAGCGCGCCAAGCACCTGGCCTACGAGAAGGGTTTTGAGGAAGAGTACAACATGCTGTGCAGCATCGAGCGGCTGGCTCCCGATATCTTTGCCGAGGAAAAGGGCAGCAGCAAGCCGGTGTGCGCCAATGTGGACCTGTTCAGCGGCCTGATCTACAACATGCTGGGCATCTCTGAGGATATCTACACCCCGCTGTT
>ERZ1026876.1591-NODE-1591-length-10928-cov-8.839419_pt1 | contig 10928 bp, 12 predicted proteins | sample MGYA00380168_ERZ1026876 | MGnify/ENA primary metagenome ERZ1026876 (study PRJEB33269, sample SAMEA4719804) | human gut metagenome | biome: human-associated habitat; feature: organic feature; material: feces | place: Cameroon | collected 2013-10 ... | reverse complement strand
AAGTCCGGCAGGGATAAACGCTGAAGGCATCTAAGCGTGAAGCCCCCCTCAAGATGAGATATCCCTGACGATAGTCAATAAGACCCCTTGAAGACGACGAGGTAGATAGGCTTGAGGTGGAAGTGTGGTAACACATGGAGCTGACAAGTACTAATCGGTCGAAGGCTTAACTTAGTCAGAGAACTTGGTGAAAGCGAGTGAGAACGAAGCTTGAACCTAGTCGTAGACATATCTGTGCAGTTAGTGAGTGCAAGCGAAAGCGAAGCAGGAACTTACAAACAGATGAACAGACAAGATATGTGAATGGATGTAATCTTTGTGTGAAGTTCTGAAGGTATATGAATTATATCTTAAGGCCTGGTGGCTCAGCTGGTTAGAGCGCCGCCCTGTCACGGCGGAGGTCGTGGGTTCGAACCCCATCCGGGTCGCTTGCTTTAAGCAAAATTATATATGGGATCTTAGCTCAGCTGGGAGAGCATCTGCCTTACAAGCAGAGGGTCACAGGTTCGAGCCCTGTAGGTTCCACTTCCGAGGTATCTCGGCGTATATGCAAGAGACAGTAAATGCTTCGAACAGATATCAATGGAAATTAGTTGATAACGAATATGCCGATATGGCTCAATTGGCAGAGCAGCTGATTTGTAATCAGCAGGTTGAGGGTTCGAGTCCCCCTATCGGCTTGACAACGTTGTTACGTTGTGATATAATTATTCTCGTTGTGTGCGAGAATGATGCATAATTCTGGTTGTACCGGAATGGTTTGGATGGATTCCCGAGTGGCCAAAGGGGACAGACTGTAAATCTGCTGCATATTGCTTCGGTGGTTCGAATCCACCTCCATCCATTTTAACTTCATATCGCGGGGTGGAGCAGTCTGGAAGCTCGCCGGGCTCATAACCCGGAGGTCATAGGTTCAAATCCTGTCCCCGCTACTCGATACTATATATGTATCATGCCCAGATAGCTCAGTCGGTAGAGCAGAGGACTGAAAATCCTCGTGTCGCTGGTTCGATTCCGGCTCTGGGCACTTTTTGAAACAATCCGATTTGGGTTGTTTTTTTTGTGGAATAGATATGAGGAACGTGGTACAATATAAAAGATTAGATATAGTTGGGCTATAGAGTATATGGGGTATTGGAGTATGAAGCTTAATTTTTATTTAGAGTGTGCCACGGCTTTGATTGGAATTGTATTGTGGTGTGCATGCAGCCGCAGATATAACATATTGGATCTGAAAGATCAGATTTATCTGAAAATGATACGTTGCACAACGGTGATGGCTATCCTGAATTTGTTGGCATGTATTATAATTAGAAGAAACTGGTTCCCGTTTCGAATCATATCCGGTATTATCATATGTATTAGCTTTATATATATGGTAGGAATTTTAATGCATCTTAATATGTATCTGAAGGAGAGTATTTGTTCTAAGAATTTTGTAACCTCAAATCAATTTGTGTGGTTTGGATTCCCCTTGTTTTTGATGGGGTTAGCATTATTAGTAAATTGTGGAACGCAATATATATATGGAGTGACGCAGGCAGACGGGAATATACAGATTGTGTTTAACGCATTGTATAAGATTCCGTATATATTAGCGATATGTTCTTTGGTTATTTACAGTGCACAGTTATTAAAAGGAAGAAATAAGCTGATTGCCAAACGTCAATATTGTTTTTTTGCAGTACCTGTTTTGTTGCTCGTAACTTATTATTTACAATATCGATTTAAATCCACGTTGATATTGGGATTTGGATACAGTCTAATGTTATTAGTGATATATATATATTCATATAGTACGGTAATGAGAAGAGATGACCTTACACACTTGCCGGATATATATGGATTTGAAAGGATGGTTGCATATTGGGTGGGAACGGAGCAGCCATTTGAAATTATGATCATTACATTGCAGGATTGGAAAAAATTCCAGTTACAATTAGGCTATGAACATACGAATTATGCATTAGTTCGCATTGCAGACTATTTGAAACGATTAATACTTGGCAATGTAATTGCAAGACATGGTAATCACTTTTTCATAATTTTGGAAGGAGATAATTATGAAATGAGTCAGAATTTGGAAACAAAGATATCTGAGAGATTTCAAAGAGAATGGACAATAGAGAATGAAAAAGAGAATATGAATGTACATATAGAACATACGACATATACGGAAAACAGTCCGGATATACAGGCTATTATGAACTGGGTAATGAGAGGAATTATAGAATGAATTTTGAAATAGGACAAGTTATCAAACTAAAAAAACAACATCCATGTGGAACAAATGAATGGGAGATAATTCGTACGGGTGCCGATTTTCGATTGAAATGTAAGGGATGTGGTCATCAGGTAATGCTTGCCCGCAACATTGTTGAAAAAAGTTTCAGAGGATTTGTAGAAAATGTTTGACTTTCGGAATGTTAGTATGGTATAATTTCAATCTGTGGTGTATAACACAACAATTTTCCTTGTTCTTCCGGGGAGGAAGGGCCAGAGACCATAAGGAGGTGCATAAGACATGAACAAATATGAATTAGCGTTAGTTGTCAGTGCAAAAATCGAAGACGATGCTAGAACAGATGCTGTTGAGAAAGCAAAAGAGTTAATTGCTAAGTTCGGCGGTAATGTTACTAACGTTGAGGATGCTGGTAAGAAGAGATTAGCTTACGAGATCCAGAAGATGAAAGAAGGATTTTATTACTTCATCCAATTCGATGCGGAATCTGATGTTCCAGCACAGGTAGAAGCTCAAGTTCGTATTATGGAGCCAGTCATCAGATACCTATGCGTTAGACAGGACGCGTAACGAATAGGAGGAATCCATATGAATAAAGTAATTTTGATGGGACGCTTAACAAGAGATCCTGAGATTCGGTATTCTCAGGGTGAGAATAATAATGCGGTTGCAAGATATACATTAGCAGTTGATCGTCGGTTTCAGCGTAGTGCAGATCAGACGGCTGACTTTATCCCATGTGTAGCATTTGGACGTTCAGCTGAATTTGCAGAGAAGTGGCTGAAGCAGGGTACTAAGATTTGTATTACCGGTCGTATTCAGACAGGAAGTTACACAAACAAAGATGGTGTTAAGGTATATACAACTGATATTATTGTAGAAGAACAGGAGTTTGCTGAGAGCAAGAATGCAGCAGCAAGTAATGGTTCCGATAATTTCTCGGGTGGTGAACGCCCAACTCCAAGTGCAGCAAGCGGTGACGGATTTATGAATATTCCGGCCGGCATCGAGGATGAGCTCCCATTTCAATAAAATAGGAGGAAAAGAAAATGGCATATAATAAATCAGATAAGCCAGAGCGCAGTGATGCTCCGATGAAGAGAAGAACAATCCGCAGAAGAAAAAAAGTTTGCGTATTTTGTGCAGATGAGAATAACTTAATTGATTATAAGGATGTTAATAAGTTAAAGAGATACATTTCTGAAAGAGGAAAGATTCTTCCTAGAAGAATTACCGGTAACTGTGCAAAGCATCAGAGAGCTTTAACAGTAGCAATCAAGAGAGCACGTCACATTGCTTTAATGCCTTACGTAGTAGAGTAATTACGATGCATAACAGACTATCATCCGTTGTGATGATAGTCTGTATAATAAAGTATAATCGATGCGATATAGATTATATTAGAGTAGAATAATAATATGCTTCCCTGGCTCAGTTGGTAGAGCAACGCATTCGTAATGCGTAGGTCGTGGGTTCGAGTCCCATGGGGAGCTTGCCGAAAAGATGTCTTTTAAGTAACATGGAGGAACATGTTCTTAAAAGGCATTTTTTGTTGCAGAATTATTTGAACAGAAGTTGTGACTTCGTAACAGTTTGTGGTACAATAAATTGACATTCAATATAAAGGGAATTGACAAAATAAAACAAGTGAGATAACATGAAAATGATGTGATTTGCTATAGATATATGGGTAAAGTTATCATGGTAAAGAACGTGTTATAACAGATGAAAAGGAGCGATGGCATGAGTAAGTATACAAAACAGGATATTATGCGGTTAGTAGAAGAAGAGGATATTGAGTTTATTCGTCTTCAATTTACGGATATGTTTGGAACTTTGAAGAATGTAGCAATTACAGCAAGCCAATTGGAAAAAGCATTAGATAATAAATGCATGTTTGATGGTTCATCGATTGAAGGTTTTGTGAGGATTGATGAGTCAGATATGTATTTATATCCGGATCTGAATACATTTGAAATTTTTCCTTGGAGACCACAACATGGTAAGGTTGCCAGAATGATCTGTGATGTATATCGGCCTAATGGAACTCCGTTTGAGGGCGACCCACGATATATTTTGAAGAAAGTATTAAAAGAAGCAGCCGACATGGGATATACATTTAATGTTGGCCCGGAGTGCGAGTTCTTTTTATTCCATACGGATGATGAAGGAAGACCGACGACAATCAGTCATGAAAAGGCAGGCTATTTTGATATTTCTCCATTGGATTTGGGAGAAAATGCAAGAAGAGATATCATTTTAACATTAGAGGATATGGGATTTGAAATCGAGGCTTCCCATCATGAGGTTGCTCCGGCACAGCATGAAATTGATTTTAAATACACAAATGCGCTGAAGGCAGCGGACAACATGATGACATTTAAGCTGGTTGTTAAGACGATTGCCAAGCGGCATGGTTTGTTTGCAAGTTTTATGCCAAAGCCAGTATATGGAGTATGCGGTTCCGGATTACATATCAATATGTCCCTATGCAAAGATGGTGTGAATATATTTAATGATCATAGCGCAGAAAACGGAGTAAGCAAGGAAGCATATCAGTTTATTGCTGGTCTGATGAAACACATGAAAGGAATGACATTGGTTGCGAATCCAATCGTGAATTCTTATAAACGATTGATTCCGGGTTATGAGGCACCCGTGCATATCACCTGGTCGGAAGGCAATCGGAGTCCATTGATTCGGATTCCATCTACGCGCGGAACCAATATGCGGATTGAGCTTCGTTCCCCGGATCCTGCAGCAAATCCGTATTTATTATTGGCATCCTGCTTAGCAGCCGGGTTGGATGGAATTCGTAATGAATTGTCGATTCCAGAGAGCGTGGAAGGAAATATATACGAGATGTCAAAAAATGAGTTGGAAGAGAGAGGCATTGAAGCCATTCCTTCTAATTTAAGCAAGGCATGTCACTATTTTGAAGATGATGAGTTTATGAAACAGGTATTAGGTGAGCATGTGCATGCAAAGTATTTAGATGCAAAGCGTAAGGAATGGAATCGATTCAGAGAACAGGTTACGGAATGGGAGATTGATGAGTATCTGTATAAGATATGATGAGCACAGGAGAAAGCAAGGAGGAAGAATGTGATTAGTGTAATCGTAGCATTCCCTAAGCTGGAGGAGGCTCGAAGCATTAAGAATCTGTTGGTGCGGAATGGTATTGATGTGATTGCGGCGTGTACGACGGGAGCACAGGTAATGAATCTCACAGATGATCTGGATTATGGTATCGTTGTCAGTGGTTATAAGTTTGTTGACATGATGTATAGTGAACTGCTTGAATGTATTCCGGAGACATTTAATATGTTATTGGTTGCATCACAAAGATATTATTCGGAATGCAGTACAAGTGATATTGTATGTCTTTCCATGCCGATCAAAGCGGCAGATTTGGTGGATACGGTGAATTTGATGTATGATAAATTATACTATCAGATGAAACGTGCCAAGTCGAAACCGGCAATACGAACGGAAGAGGAAAAACAGGTAATTACTCACGCAAAACTTATGCTGATGCAGCAAAAGGGAATGACAGAAGAAGAGGCACACAAATATTTGCAGAAGAAGAGCATGGACAATGGAACGAATTTAGTGGAGACTGCTCATATGATATTAGATGTTTTCTAAAGGAGGATTTATATGAAATTTACAAAGATGGAAGGCTTGGGAAACGACTATGTTTATGTAAATTGTTTCCGGGAGACGGTAGACAATCCTTCTGAAGTCGCAAAAAAGGTAAGTGACCGGCACTTTGGAATCGGTTCGGATGGATTGATTCTCATCAGACCTTCTGAGGTTGCGGATTTTCGAATGGATATGTATAATGCAGATGGTTCACAGGCAGAGATGTGCGGAAACGGTATCCGATGTGTCGCCAAGTATGTATATGATTATGGCTTGACCGATAAGACGAGTATATCTATTGAAACATTGGCCGGGATTAAATATCTGGATCTGCAGGTGACAGATGGAAAAGTTTCCTTGATTACGGTAAATATGGGAAGTCCGGAGTTAGTACCGGACAAGATACCGGTAATATCGGATTCGAAACGCGTGGTGGATGAACCAATTGAAGTGGACGGCACAACTTATAAGATGACGTGTGTTTCGATGGGCAATCCGCACTGTATTGTATTTGTGGAAGATACGGCATCATTTCCGTTGGAAACAGTTGGACCATTATTTGAGAATCATGAAAGATTTCCGAAGCGTGTCAATACAGAATTTATACAGTTATTAGATCGCAAAACGGTTAATATGCGTGTGTGGGAACGTGGATCCGGCGAGACATTAGCTTGTGGAACGGGTGCCTGTGCGAGTGCAGTTGCCTGTATATTGAATGGTCTGACGGAAGATGAGATTACATTGCACTTGTTAGGTGGAGATTTGATCGTTCGATGGGATCAGGAAGAAAATCTTGTCTATATGACAGGACCTGCACGGGTTGTGTTCGATGGAGAGATTGTGTTGTAATGGACAGTGATATATGATGAATGGCACAAAGGCGAATGCCGGGCTATGAAATATTAATAAAGTAACAAAATAGGAGGACATCATGTTTAAAGTAAATGATAATTATTTAAAGTTACCGGGAAGCTACTTGTTTTCAACGATTGGAAAGAAAGTGAGAGAGTATAAAGCAGCGAATCCGGAAAAGGAGATTATTTCGTTAGGAATTGGAGATGTAACACAGCCATTAGCACCAGCCATTATAGACAGTTTACACAAGGCTGTTGACGAGATGGCAGTGAAAGAGACATTTCATGGCTATGCACCGGATTTAGGTTATGAATTCTTAAGAAGTGCAATTGCAAAGAATGATTATGCAGATCGAGGAGCAGATATCGCAATTGACGAGATTTTTGTCAGTGACGGAGCCAAATGCGATTCCGGTAATATTCAGGAGATCTTTGCGATTGATAATAAGATTGCAGTATGTGATCCTGTATATCCGGTTTATGTAGATACAAATGCAATGGCGGGCAGAACCGGAGATTACAACAAGGAGACAGAACTTTGGAGCAATGTAATCTATATGCCATGTAAAGAGGAGAATGGTTTTGCACCGGAGCTTCCGGATGAAACACCGGATATTATCTATTTATGTTTCCCAAATAATCCAACCGGAGCAACGATCAAGAAAGATCAGCTTCAGAAGTGGGTAGATTATGCAAATAAAGTCGGTGCTGTTATCATTTATGATGCAGCGTATGAAGCATATATCAGCGAGGAAGATGTTCCACATACGATCTATGAGTGTGATGGTGCAAAGACTTGTGCGATTGAATTGAAGAGTTTTTCTAAGAATGCAGGTTTTACAGGTACACGTTTGGGCTACACCGTAATTCCGAAGGAGTTAAAGGCAAGCGATGGTACTTCTTTGAATGCATTATGGGCAAGACGTCATGGAACAAAGTATAACGGTGCACCATATATTATTCAGCGCGCAGGTGAGGCTGTATATTCCGATGCCGGTAAGAAGCAGACCGCAGAACAGATTGCTTACTATATGAATAATGCGAAAGTGATCAAGGAAGGATTGAAAGAGGCAGGATTTTCAGTTTCCGGCGGTGTAAATGCACCTTATATCTGGTTAAAAACACCGGAAGGTATGACTTCATGGGAGTTCTTTGATCATTTACTGACCAATGCGAATGTGGTAGGTACACCGGGCTCCGGATTTGGCCCGAGCGGAGAGGGATATTTCCGACTGACTGCATTTGGTACATATGAGAATACATTAGAAGCACTGAAGAGAATTAAGGCATTATAAACAGAAAATGTATGCTTAGATGTGAATAAATGGAAATTCATTCACCGAGGCAAGAAATTCTTTCATGCCACGGAGACTTTAGAACAGGGTATTTGCTCTTGCAAAGTCACAAAGTGAGTGGTAAACTGTGTTCATGTGATACATGAACAAAAGTATACATATACAAAGTAAGATGTACAAATGGCGAGGTGGAAGATGTGGGTCTTTCGCAAAACAGCCAAAGAAAGGAAGTTTTTTTAATGAGTAAGAATATCGATTGGTCAAGCATTGGATTTGGATATATTGAGACAGATAAGCGTTTCGTATCCAATTACAAGAATGGTGCATGGGATGATGGTGCATTAGTGGATGATCCTATGGTGACAATTAGCGAGTGTGCTGGTGTGTTACAGTATGCACAGACCTGTTTCGAGGGATTGAAAGCATATACAACAGAGGATGGACATGTCGTATGTTTCCGTCCAGATTTGAATGCTTCCAGAATGGCAGATTCTTGTAAGCGTCTGGAGATGCCTGTATTCCCGGAAGATAGATTTGTAGAGGCAGTTCAGAAAGTAGTAGAGGCAAATATTGATTATGTTCCACCGTATGGATCAGGAGCAACTTTATATATTCGTCCATATATGTTCGGTAGTAATCCGGTTATCGGTGTTAAGCCGGCAGATGAATATCAGTTCCGTATCTTTGTTACACCGGTAGGTCCTTACTTCAAGGGTGGCGCTAAGCCAATTACGATCCGTGTGTCTGATTTTGACCGTGCAGCACCTCATGGAACCGGTCATATCAAGGCAGGTCTTAACTATGCAATGAGTTTACATGCAATTGTAGATGCACATAATCAGGGATATTCAGAGAATATGTACTTAGATCCTGCAACCAGAACGAAGGTAGAGGAGACAGGTGGAGCAAACTTTATGTTCATTACCAAAGATGGCAAGTTCGTTACTCCAAAGTCAGACAGTATCTTACCATCTATTACACGTCGTTCTTTGATGGTTGTAGCTGAGAAGTATTTAGGTTTGACAGTAGAGCACAGAGAAGTATACTTTGATGAATTAAAAGATTTCGCAGAGTGTGGTCTTTGCGGTACTGCTGCTGTTATCTCACCGGTTGGTAAGATTGTAGACCATGGTAAAGAGATCTGCTTCCCAAGTGGAATGGATGAGATGGGACCTGTTACGAAGAAGTTATATGATACATTAACTGGTATCCAGATGGGTCGTATCGAAGCTCCGGAAGGATGGATCAAGACAATTCGTTAATATACATAATAGTTTACAAAGCGCAAAGCATTTTGCAAATTTTAAGAATAAGATGGATTATAGGAAGCTGTCATATTGATGTGGATAGAATACACCGATATGGCAGCTTTTTGGTTCGTTCTGGTATCTTCTCGTACATTTTCTCATAGGGTATTATCAAGGAAGTTGTATGATCGATCAAGGGAGAGATATATTAGACTCATAAATGGCAGAAATTATGTTTTGAATATTATGCGAGAAAGGAAATGGAGATAGATTAGATGAAGGTAATAGACATGCATTGTGATACGATCACGGAGCTTTGTGGAAAGCAGGAGAATGGAATACAGGTCGGATTACGGCACAATGATCAGATGATTGATATAGAACGCCTGACAAAGGGTGGGTATGTACTCCAAAATTTTGCAATCTTTGTAGAACGACAGTCCGGAGTCAGTAGTTTTGAGAAAGCACAGCAGATTCGATCCGTGTTTGCAAGAGAAATGAATCAGAATGCAGATCGTATCGCAATGGTGACGACTGTAAAGGGGATAGAAGAGAATGAGCAGGCAGGAAAAGTGTCGGCACTTCTTACCGTAGAAGGAGGAGAGGCCTGCGAGGGTAGTATCGAGAAGCTGCATGTTCTATATGAACAGGGCGTGCGGATGATGACCCTCACATGGAACTATCCAAATGAGATCGGATATCCCAATCTTCCGATTGGAGCAGCGGGATTTCCATATGTACCGGATACAGAGCATGGTTTGACTTCATTTGGAATTCAATGTGTGGAAGAGATGGAAAGAATGGGGATGATCATAGATGTGTCGCATTTATCGGATGCAGGGGTTGATGATGTATTGCGTTATACAAAGAAACCGTTTGTGGCAAGTCATTCGAATGCAAGGGCAATTTGCCCTTGGGTTCGGAATCTGACGGATGATATGATACGTAAATTAGCGGAACGCGGAGGCGTAACCGGTCTTAATTTTTGTGGTGATTTTTTAAGAGATCCTTTTGCAGGAAAGACATCTGCGAAAGAGAGAAAGACCGCTTTACAGGAAAAGGATACAACGGGATATCAGACAATGGCGGGAAGTGAGGCAACCTTTGCAGATGTTGTCCGGCATGCACGGCATATTATAAATGTTGGAGGCATTGAATGTATTGGACTTGGCAGCGATTTTGATGGAATTCCGGATTATCCGGGAAGACCGAAAGCAGATCGCATGGATGATCTGGCAGAGGCATTTCATGATGCAGGGTTCACACCGGATGAGATTGAACACATATTCTATCGGAATGTATTACGGGTATATCATGACACCCTATAAAATTCATACCCTTGCACAGCGTAAGTGACGGACGATGTGTGAGGGCACATGCAAAAAGATATAGAGAAAGCCATGTTGGGTTGCCTTTATGGTACGCAGGCACGCTTGCGCTATGCTTCATACGCAGCGGTGCTAGGTTCGTAAGAACCTCACCAAGCACCGGCGTAATCAGAATGCCTTGCTTAACCATATAAGACAACCATACATGGCTTTATTTACGTTTTCGGGCATGTGCCATTCACGTTATCGCCGCGAAAAACTCACGCTGTGCTTATTGCCACACCCAGCCGTACATGGCATTGTCTCGGACGGAACAT
>ERZ1026876.1589-NODE-1589-length-10936-cov-6.095396_pt1 | contig 10936 bp, 19 predicted proteins | sample MGYA00380168_ERZ1026876 | MGnify/ENA primary metagenome ERZ1026876 (study PRJEB33269, sample SAMEA4719804) | human gut metagenome | biome: human-associated habitat; feature: organic feature; material: feces | place: Cameroon | collected 2013-10 ... | reverse complement strand
GGTGTATATATATTATACCACATATTTTCTGATTTGTCAAGTACTTTTTGAAAATTTCTCAAAAAATTTTTTCTTTTTTATTTATCGTGAAATTCATCCCAAATTTCAACAAAAGCCCTTACCCTACTACTTACTCGTCCGATTCATCTTCGTTAATTGTAGCAGATTTTTTGCTTTTATTTAAAGCATTTCTCATGCGCTCTCCGGCTTCCCGTCTTTGTTCATCCGTCATGATACGCTTTTTGGGTGGGGAGGGGAGCTTGACCCATGCCCTTGGAATCTTAGCCACCATCACGCCTTGATTGTTTTCAGGACGATCGCAAATGATAACTTCATCGGGGTGCGCCTCATGCAGCTCCATTATCCGGTTGATGACCTTCTTTTCATCGGAGCTTATGCAAGCCCACTTTTCATCGGTATAGTATTCGTAACAAGTTTCCATATTCACACCTCAATTTTTTCTTTATCGCTTTCATCAAGCATTGATTCACAACCAAAGCTGATTGCAATGGCTCTATCATCCCATTTAGTCATTTGCTTATGACCAATTTTGTTCACCAATCTTGTCTTGTCGATGGTCATTATCTGCTCGTACAAGGCTATAGATGTTACCCTCATGCCATCTTTGGGATAGACTGGAACATGAGTAGGTAGCTTATGCTTCTTTGCTGTTGTAATTGGTGCAACCATGACTGTAGGAGCATAATAGTTACCCTTGTTGTTTTGCAGGATGATTGCAGGACGGATACCGCCCTGCTCAGACCCTACTCCACAACCAAAATCTACATAGTAGATGTCACCACGATTGATTGATTCCATTGTATGTACCTTACCTTTCTTATCTATATATTTTTTCTTCTTTTCCATCAGGCGGAGGACACGGAACGCAATTGATTCTCTTGCAGTTTACAATGTGCTGTTTCATTGCATTTTCTTTTGATGTAGCTCGATAGCAATTGCCGTAGTACTTACCCGTTGCTTCATCCTTGCACCAAAGCTGATATTCCATAAAGGACTTGCCACGAACTCCGGACGGCTTCATGCGTCCTTCAGGGATGATAACCTTGATCGTCTTGTTTGATGCGCTGTAGCTTCCTGCAACTGTCTTACAGTCTGCGTAGTGGTCTTTGTAATCTCTATAGTGCATACGGATTATATCCATGTTATATACCTTACCTTTCTTTACTGTACTTATATTATATCACATCTTGATTGATTTGTCAAGGGGTTTTGCAAAAGTTTTTCAAAAAATTTTTTTTGCTCTATTTTCTTATGTAATCCCTTGCTTGATTACGTATATATTATACCACAAGCAAGGGCGGAAATCAACATGATTTTATGAATTTATTGTAAATCGTTGTTCATATTTTTAGGCGGTTCGGCTATGCCTATCCAACACGAGCACCATCGTCCGGAAGTTTTTGTTTAGGCGTATACTATTCATTGTCCATTTTTATACACCCATCTTTCATTAAGCCTTGCGCCACAGTTCGAACAATACGGCGAACTTATCGTACTCTCTTTGTTGCAAACGGAGCAATAAAGATGTTTTTCACCATATGCACCATTCTCAGTTATTTGAATCCAATGTCCATACTTGGTTTTTGGTTTTAATTCAATAGTTTTAAATCCTTTAACAGCTTCGATTATTGCATCAATAGTTTTCTGAGTAGGTTGTTCATAAAACTCTTTGTTTTTTGACCGTATATTGTTTAAGAAATTTATAAGATTTTGCTTATCAATATATTCAGCCATCGTTTTTTACACCCCTATAGCAAAATCCTTTATCAGGAACCTCGCGACCAAACAATACGCAATAAAATTTCTTGTCTTGGGGTGAAACAGATATGGCATTATTACAAACTTTACATCTAACGAATGGTTCATCAACACCTTCCCAATTTTTTATCTCGTCCCAAGCACGAAAGAATCCTGTGTATTTGGATTTACCGTGCAGAAGTGCATCGTACAGAATCTCATGCACAGCAGATTTCTTAATATATTCAGCCATTACTTCATAGCCTCTTCAATCATCGCCTTGACTTCTTCATAGGTGTTCTGTGTCGGATAACGAATCTGTTCAGCACGATCTCCATTGGTTTCAACAATACTTGAATAAATTACAGCAAGTCCATTACTACGTACAACAGATTCAATGGTATTCACGTTAATTAGGGTTAATAAAGAAGTCCCATTAAAAATTAAATTAACTTCAATAAATCCCTTCATATAGCATCCTCCAGTTCATCAATAATATTCTCAATATATCCCGTTATTGTAATCGGTTCTTTGCGCCCAATAAGGTATATGTCAACACTGCTCTTGGCTTCGCCACCTACTATATACTGCACCTGTTTAGGATTGATATAGGTTGAAATATACGAATTTAACTTGCCTGTGCCTATATCATATGAAGCCTTCTCCTCAAACTTCACAAAACAATGTTTAGCCATTCAAATCAATCCCTTCCATATCAGCTCTTATTCCAAGAACGCTTAAATACATACCCATCCATGCCAGCTGTGTCGCGAGAATATCTATTGAACACGTAGGCTTGAAGTCCAGTTCACCTGCGTTATATTTTTCAACCATTGAAGCGAGCTTATCACGTCTTATTTTGGTTTGCCAATACTCAGCCTTGAATCTGTCCTTGTAGTCGGCTGAAGTCATCATTTCAATTGTGTCTTTAAGATCGTACATTTTAATTCTCCTCCTTTTTTGTTCCTGCTTCGCAGAACCCATATTTCCATTTAACCAAATCAAATACAGAACAATATACTGAATTTTTATCTTGAAGTGAAGTATCAGGAAATGGTTCGTGGTAGATGCAATCTTTACATCTTACTAATTCTTCGCACGGATAATTGTCTGTAAGTTCTTCTAATACATGGGCAATTTCTTTATTCGTCATCTATATTATACCTCACTCCATAACTACAAAAATCATCACGCTTCATTATCAACCCATTCATATCACAACACACTTCGTCCTGTTTAAGCCAATAGTCATAGTTTCTGAAACGGCAGTCTTCACATTTCACAACTTTACAATCAAGGTCGGAATCATCCTCCCCTTTGTCCCATGCTGCAATCACTGCATCATTTTCTAAACAACCAACAATTTCTTTATTTGTCTTAGCCATTCAAATCCTCCTCATAGGGATTGTCCCATGACCAGTCCCAAAATTCCTTGCTCCGCCAATCTTTCCTAAACCAATTTTTATTACCATCCCCATAAAAATGCGTATATTCAGCAGGTAGCACCCTGCCCACTTCCATCACCCCATCTTTTTCCATATGCCAACGAACAAGCACATCTTCTGCGATGTCGACAAGTTCATCAACCAATGGATTATCCTTATCATAACCCATGAATTGATTAGGCGCAGTCACCACATCTTTGATTGTCTTCATGTCTTTGAAATCGTATTCATCGCTATCAACACGATTAAGGATACACCAGCATACAGCTGCCTTTTCCATCTTGGATTCAATACCACGTGCTTCGCCGTACAAGGTCTTGGCAAGATAGTTGATGTCCGATTCAGCGATTTCATACTCAACTTGTACATCAGACGATGAAACCGCTTCGTGAATCGGAACATTAAAATTTACCGTCTCCGTGCCTCCTGTCAATAAACTAATGGTTATTAGTACAGTTGCTAAATTATTCATTATCTTCATCTCCTAAATATTCTACTGCTTGTTCGTAATACTCAATAGCCTTGTCGTTGGTGTTGTTAATGTCGCGCTGTACTTCCTTGAGCAAAGCAATCGTATTCTTGCTATGTTCCTCAATCAATGCTTGTTTTTCATAGGTTTCACGAATTTCTTCGCGCCAGCCTATATACGTGTACAAATCTGTTTTGGTTTTGAACTGCACGAACATCCTCTTGCCGTTTTCATCCTCGGTGTATGCGAACAAATCACGGCAGTGCCAACGATAAGGACTGATTGACCAAAACGAATAGAATTGGTCAAAGGTCAAGGTAGTTACGACACACCCCAAGTTTTTGCAACCCTGTAAGGTTTGTTCTGTTTTATATACGGCATTATCGAAATCTTCTCTGATTCCTTCGTAAGAAACACAAGACCGCTCATATTCAATCTTATGTTTTTGCTTCGTGTTAGTTATAGGATGATCCCATCCTCCTATCACTTGTTGTTCATAAACAGCCATGCGCCTAATTACTGGATAATACCATTTACCTTTTCTTATTTTAGACAGCGTTTTAGCTCTCCATCTTAATTTTTCAAAGCTCATATTATGAACCCCTTTCATTTGATGATAATATTATACCACATCATCATCAAATTGTCAAGGGGTTTTCTAAATTTTCTTTATGAATTTTCTGTTAATAGCTCCTTCAACCAAGTGTCACGCTCAAGATTCTGCACCTCTTTCATGCCGTTAGCTATTGTTCTTTCATCGCCTATGATACACAGTTCTGTCTTGGCGCGTGAGAACGCCACGTATTCAATGTTCCGGTTTATCATGTATAGGTGTTGCCTAAGCATCAAAGCAATCACCACAGGCGATTCAGAGCCTTGAGATGAATGAACAGATATTGCATAGGCAAGACGCAGATGTTTGATTTCATCCTCGTCAAAGACAATAGTTGCTTCATCAAAAGCTACAATCAACGACATTTCCCCAAGCTCATCCTCTTGTACATCTACAACCGTACCTATATCGCCATTAGCAACGAATGTGGTATTGGGAATAAAATTGCCGAATTCATCATACTTAGGCACATAATCGGGATCATAAATTTGCGCGTTGTAGTTGTTACGTTTGTTGATTACCTTATCGCCTATTTTGAAACTGACCTCTTCATATTGTGTTTCATAGCCCACACCAGTAAATTTATGGTCATTAAATTCCTGCTGAAGCATGGCGTTAATAACCCTTGTCCCAAGTGCGCCCTTATTGTATGGGCATAGGCAGAGAATATCTCTCATGCCATACCCCTTTTCAAGATAATAGGCATACGCTTCTTTGATTTGGTCAAGAACATCGGAGGTCGCAGACGCTTGCTCTTCAAATGTATAATCGTCAAATTGCTCAGATTTAATAGATGACGGCACACCATTTCGTGTATCAGTAACAACAGTGGCGATACCGGATGAATTATAGCGGAAGACTTTGGTTAAGCGTGTTATGGGGATAATGCCACTATCAATGATGTCTTGGGCAAGATTGCCACAGGATATTGATGCAAGCTGTGAGGGGTCACATACCATAAAAATTTTTGTTTCGTCTACTACATGATTCAACACCATTGAGAACAAATCAATTCCAACCATGCTGAATTCATCGATCAAAACAACATCTGCTGAACATATACCGCCATCTATCATCCACATATGAATAGTAGATGCTTTTCGTCCTGTTGTTTCTGTAAGACGTTTAGCGGCACAGCCAGTTGGCGCAAGCAAAACATAGGTTTTGTTAATTGATTCAAGGTATTTGACTATTGCATTAACAGACGAACTCTTACCTGTTCCTGCACAACCACACAGCATTCCTGTCGAATAACTTTTGACCATATTTAATGCGCCCATCTGCTCATTGGTCATGGTGCTATTGCCTATCTGCCGGAACTGCTCTGTATCCCCATCGTACACCACAGGATTCTGCGCTCTTGCTTTCAGCTCTCTTGCAATCTTACACTCAGCTTCAAACGTAGATTTTTTACTTACGTATTTACTTTCTGGGTCAAAGAACACATCATCATTTTCAGTAACACATTCACCTATCCACTTGATACACTCAGGATATTCTTCCTTAACTAAATCAACTAATACCTTGGCGTTACATCTTGTTGAACCTTCGCTTTCCATTTCATCAAGTAAATCATTGACGGCACTTATACACCTTGACTTGCTGGACAATAACTCAGGGTGTTGCTTTTCCAACATTCGGTCAACAGATTTTGTCTTTCTTTCGCACAGATTACATAGTATCTTATATGGGTCATCATTAAGGGCTTCACGAAGATTGGTTGGTGATGAATAGTTGATTGATGCCTTGACGCAAGCGTGAGAATCAGTTGCTCCATATTCGCTTAGGATTCCTGCGAACAAGACGGACTTACAATCACCCCTGATTTTATCACAGTACTTAGCAAGCAACTTATCGCCTACACCATGAATTTTCTTAAGGTCGATTTCATTTTCTCGATTGGTCAGAATCAGCTCAAGAAAATTTGGATAACCCTCAGTACATGATTTTGCTTGGCTCTCTTCCATGTACATGGACAAGATTCTGATTTGCTCTTTGAGGTCAACCTTGATTTCTTCATCAACAAAACCGATGCCTACAAAACCATCAAAATTATACGAACAAGGATATTTTGAATTCTCAATAGGCGATAGGGACAGGTAATATTCCTGCCCCACATCAAATGTCTGTTCACCGGATATGCTAAAGCCCCCGTATTTGTTTACATCTATGGGGTCTCCCCCAGTAGGAAAGAACCCATAGACCTTGAAGCCACCCTTGTTGTAGACTTCTTTATTGCATTTACATTTTACATTTAAGCTCATCGTTTACACGTCCAATCATAAGGATAACCGTACATCTGTTTAATTTCCTTGAACATGATTTCGCCCATACCTTCATGCAGGTCTTCAATCGTGTCAAGTAAATCGTCTACCATCACGTGCCACTTAGACTCAGGGGCTGTGTTAGGTTTGGAAACATATGGTTTAAGTTCCTCGGGCTTGACCGCCCAACGGTCTTCTGCTGTCGCTGTGCACCCACACAAAGACGCGAATACATAATTGTAACCATCTTCAACTTCTGTATCGACAATTACAATATCGCCAATTGCAAAACCATGATCGGATATATTATCTATAATTTGATATACCCCGCCACGTTTAATATCTTCTCGTTTCATATTACCATCCCTTTCCAGTTCTTATTATCCTCATATTTCCACTGCAAATAACCCATTTGCATGCGCACTTCAATTTCCTCAAATCTTGGGTCAGCAAACAAAATTGATTTGATTTTCTCACGCTGTTCATCTGTGTATTTGTCGCACTTGTTAAGGGTCTCACAGACCTGATACTCAAAGAATTCACGGTCGGTCATATTCGCTATTCTATCAAGTCGCGCCCTGTCTTCGATGATAAGTTCGTTTGCTTCAGAATAAGAAGCATATACTTGACAGAATGGAATTGACACATAATCACACGCACGATGGATAATGGTGTTGTCAGAAGAAGGCTCGTACATAGGATGTTTAGACACGATTCTAAATCCTTGACTTGTTATTTCAGCTTCGATGTGTGCGCGCTTATCCTGCGAAGATGGGGCAACCAACCAACCATTTTCAATTCCTTCAAACGCCCATATAGCGGCAGGTAATCCGTATTCAAAAACTTTTTCATCACGCCATTCGCGCTCTTCGTCCGTAAGTATCTCAGTTTCAGAATATAGTTTCGTATTATACGTCCATCCTTTAGGTAGCTTGCGCCACTTGGTGGAATTGAAATCATAATCCTTAATTGGAATACCGTCTATTGCTCGTACATCACGTAATTCATAAAGTTTCAACCCATATGTCCCTGCATATACATCTTCAATGATACCCCAATCTACGTAGTAGTAAGGAGTAAACAAGCCTCCACGGTTAATAAAATAAACCAAATCGCCCTTCTTGAATCGTCTATTGTTCAGTTCATTGAATCGTTCAATTGATAACTTAATCTCAATCTCGTGTATCATTTACTTACCCATCCTTTCCATCTTATATTCCCATACGAAGAAGGAATCCTTACCTTTGCACAGCACCTTGTACAACCCCCATTCAGCTAATCTGAACAGGAACATTGCGCCCATAATAGCGCATACCCAAAGTGAAACAACAATTGCAAATGCCATAATCAATCTCCTTAAACTTACCTTGCGGTTTTGATGTATCTATTATACACCAAAAAACCTCTTTTGTCAAGAGGTTTTGGAAAAATAATTTTATGAATTTTTTTATGAAGTTAAGCTACCGCTATCACACGGAATCTATAGCATTCCTTTTTCAATTTCCAGAACTGCCACCAGTGACGCTTGGTTTTGATTTTCTCAATTCCCTCAAGCCTTAATAGTACTTCTTTATTGCCAATTTCAACGTAATTATTAGGAAAGTCAAGTCTGCCAAATTCCTTTTCCCATGTCTTAGCGTCAATTGTAAATACATCATCGGGACTTAGTTTATATAATCGTTCCATTTAACCCCAGCTTTCTATTTCGCTTGTCTTATTTCATTAAGTAGATACAAGTATAAATTAACATCACCCATACGCCCACCTAAGTAAATTGTTTTAAGGCATTGATTGTATAAACTTCGTTCTTCATCGGTCATGGAATTATAAAGTTCAGCTATACGTTCTGCTTTGCTGAGTGGCGGACAAAAAATATGGCTTTCCCCTTCACTTATATCTGCGTCTGTTATCGCGGGAGTTAATTCAAATTGATTAACAAAATCAACTTGTACTACCACATCATCCATTAAAACATATCCTCCCCATCATCTTCACTAATCGTCCATTCCTGAATCATTCCCTGTGGTGTTTCTACATCGTTATATCGGTTGATACCCAACGTGAATATTACATCAATCTTAAGTCGCTTTGTCGATTCAATTTTTTGAACTTCGTCTTCCCTTAATTGGAACTTGATAAAAGCTACGCCATTCTTTTCAACTTTGAATGTTGTGCTTGTTTTCTTGAACAAAGCTACATCTGAATTTTTTACACGTAACGTAGTGCTGAATCTTGGTTCAAGAATTTGATTTGCCCATAATTGTTTGTTGGATTCAATTTGCTCGCACAGGAATAGGTTGATATTCCTTGGTGATAATTGTCCTGCTATATCCTCAGTGGGTTCAAGATCAAAGTTCTGCGCGTCAAGCCATTTCAAAAACGCATCGTAATTTTCTTTTTCAATAACGATACCTGATGCCTTCTCATGCCCTTCTGCACGGCATAGACGCGATGAATTAAGGATTGAAGCGAACTCTATAGGCGAACGCATTGAACCTGTGTAGACTTTATCATCCTTGTCACGAAGGACGAATGTTGGTTTCTTTGTCGCGTCAAGAATCCGGTTAGCCAATAGCCCAGTGAATGACGCATTTTCATTTTCAATAAACGATATTGCACAATTCTTTTGCTCGTCAATCACAGGGTCTTTGGTTATTTCGTTTGTGATTTTCCTTGACGCATTGTAGGCACGATTGCATTCCTTATATGCTGATTCAATAGCTGATTCATTAATGAACCCCTCAAACACAGTAGCAACATCCGATTCAACCCGGAACAACGCGTTAATCTTGGGCGCAATTGTCCAGCCTATAACGTGTGGTGTTGCTTCCTTAGCTTTTTGAAATAGGAATTTCAGAAATGGATTCTCGATTTGATTCAGCCCATCGTATATATACTTACGATTTTCAAGAACGGTCACGTCACACACATCAGATATGATTGAACAAGCAACCAAGTCCTTTGTATATACAGGATTCAATCCATACATTTCACAATATGCGTCTACAAATTTAGATGCTACACCTGCGCCGGATAGCTTGGTATTTAGATGTGCCTTGTCCATATGAGGATTGATGATGATGGCATTTGGATTTGGTTTTGTAATTTCATGGTGGTCAAGGACGAGAATCTTTGTACCATGTGATGCTATTCTTGTACAAGATGCGCCATCATTGCTACCCGCATCTGGAACGACAAGCAAATCTAAATTTGAATTTTCGATTTGATTGAAGACATCTACGGATAAGCCATGAGATTTCTTGGGATGATGGAATACCGTAATTGAATATCCTGCACGAATAGATTGAAGTAGATTGTAGATGGCAACAGCAGATGTTACACCATCGAGATCAGCGTCGCAAAGAATACCAATTTTTGATTCAGGATTCACGGCAACATCGTGCACCATTTCACACGCCAATTTCATATTTGGATAATCCCAAGGCGATTGGTACTTAACATTAACAGGTTGGATATAATCCTCGATTTCATTTTCCGGAATGCCCAGTGCAATTAGGTAATCCGAAATGAAACTTCGTGGATTGATTTTAGGAATTAGATTTTTGACTTTCAATATATGAATCTCCTTTATGAAATAGATTGTACCATTTAGGCACATATATATTATACCACATAAAATGGATTTTGTCAATAGGTTTTTGAAAAATAATTTTGGAATTTTGAATTTCAATTTCAATCCCAAATCTGAAATTGGATTTTGGATTTCCGATTTGGGATTTCAATTTTGGTTTTGGGGATGGTCTTGATTTTTAATTTCAATTTTCTGCTCGGGCGCATAGATGTATGGATGGATGGATGGACAAGCAGATACATACACACATACATACACAGCAACAGCAACATATACATTGACAGGCGCATAAACATATACACATGCACATTCATCTACAGGCGCATATACAGGCACAGGACGTGCAACCACATCAACCCATCTATACACACATGGACAAGCGGAACGCCCCGTCATCACCGCACAGGCGCACGACAACGACACATTAGTTTACCCCAAAATAATGTGCGGTCGACAGCCTTGTAAATAAAAGAAAATTCAGCCCAAATTCAAGCGCAAGCCATGACCCTAACAAGTACTCACCCGATTCATTTGCGCGTCAATTTACCCCTGATTTTCCTTTTATTTATGGACGTGTTGACGCATTTATGGGGCATAGACGCAATAGTGGGTATGTAGGCATATAGGCATAGGGTAGGGACGATGGATGGATAGACGTATATACACGACCTATGTAATCACATTATTATATATACTGATACTTATGTACATCAATACATGATACCGCGGCGCGTTATCACTATAGTATCTGTCTCTTATACACATCTCCGAGCCCACGAGACAAGAGGCAATCTC
>ERZ1026876.1588-NODE-1588-length-10937-cov-10.063867_pt1 | contig 10937 bp, 11 predicted proteins | sample MGYA00380168_ERZ1026876 | MGnify/ENA primary metagenome ERZ1026876 (study PRJEB33269, sample SAMEA4719804) | human gut metagenome | biome: human-associated habitat; feature: organic feature; material: feces | place: Cameroon | collected 2013-10 ... | reverse complement strand
ACAAGAAAAACAGAAGAGAACAAAATGTATCATAAATTTTTTGCTGAAAAAATAATTGAAGAGCTTGAAAAGAAACGTTTAGCGAAAAGTGACTTGGTTCGTGCGTCAGGCATCAATCGAGGCTTCCTAGAACAAATTCTCGCAGGAACATCTTCACCAACACTTAATACTATGTCTCTAATCGCTGACGCTCTCAATTTACCATTGTCCGTATTACTCGATGTTCCAGAAAAAAGACAATTAGGCTGTGATAATGGCTATCACAGAGAGTTTATCATCAAGAAAAATGCACCAGTTCAAGCACAATCTAAGAATGAACTTGTTCAGAGACAATTAGAAACAGTAATAGATCAGAATTCTTTCGTTATTCAGGAATTACGAGAATTGAAGGAAATCATTGTTGCCAAACGTAAGACCCGAGCACCAAGAAATTCCAAAAAATAGTTAACAAAAAGTTACCTTTTGTCAAAAATATATAATAACAATTTTACAGTTAATTTTTTTGATATATAATACAACACATAAATACATTATGTGAGGTTTTATATGTCTTCATTATCTGATAATCTCGTTATTACCAGAACACTCGAGAAGTTAGAGCGTCAGTGTGGTTCACAGCTTCTCGGAATCTTGAACGACCCAAAAACAATTGAGATCATGCTAAACCCTGATGGATGGGTCTGGCTCGAACAGCTAGGCTCACCCATGAGGAAGGTTTTCCAGCTTTCACCAAATTCAGCCAATGCAATAATGCAGACTGTTGCAGGCTATCACGGCAAAATCGTCAACGAACAGAATCCTATCCTTGAGTGTGAGTTCCCTTTGGACGGCTCTCGCTTCGCTGGACAAGTCTTCCCATGCGTCCCTAATCCTTCCTTTACCATAAGAAAGAAGGCTGTATCTATCTTTTCTCTAGAACAGTATGTAGAAGCTGGAACGATGACAGAACGCCAGAAAGACATCATCATTGATGCTGTAAATTCCCATAAAAACATACTTGTGGTCGGTGGCACTGGCTCTGGCAAGACAACTCTTGTTAATGCCATCATTTCTAAAATGACTGATAACTTTCCTCTGGAAAGAGTAGTCATTATTGAGGACACTGGAGAAATTCAGTGTTCCGCTGAAAACTACGTTCAGTTCCATACATCTCCTGATGTCACTATGACCGATCTTCTAAAAACAACTCTCAGAATGAGACCTGACAGAATACTTGTTGGTGAAGTCCGTGGAAAAGAAGCATTAGATTTACTCATGGCTTGGAACACCGGCCACTCTGGCGGCTGTGCTACCGTTCATGCAAACAACTGTGATCAGGCGCTTGAACGTATAGCTATGCTCATCAGTATGAACGCTGATTATCCCAAACCGATTGAACCCTTAATAGCTTCCTCCGTGCATGTCATTGTGCATATTGCACGACACGAACACGGAAGACGCATTAACCAGATACTGACTGTTGAAGGCTTTTCAGCATCAGCAGGCAAGTATGTAACAAGAGAAATCTCTTAATCACTTTTATAAAAGGAAATTAAACAATGAACTTTATTAAAAACAATCTTTTACTGATTGTATGTGCAATTGCATCAATCGTATTCTGTGACTCTGCTTTAGCAGCAACTTCTATGCCGTGGGACACCGGAATTACGAACATTCAGGAATCTCTAACAGGCCCGGTTGCAACTGGCATCTCCCTTATTGGTCTTATCGCCGCCGGTGCTATGCTTGTCTTCGGTGGTGAAATCTCAGGCTTCCTCAAGCAATTGATTTATCTCGTACTGGCAATCTCTCTTATCCTCTGCGGTAACTCTTTCATTACAAATGTTATGGGACATAAGACTTCAACAGGAGCAACCATAGCCTATGTTCAGGTAGTTGACTCAACCGATAGCCACACAATTGTAATTAACTCTTAATTAGCGAGGCAACAGATGAACTCAACCATCCATCGTTCTTGTATTCGAACAAACACATTCCTTGGTGGCGACAGAGAATTGATCATGGTATCAGGAGTTGTGACTGTTGCCTGCGTATTTGTTCTCCAGACATCAATCGCTTTTCTTTTTGGCGTGGTTTTGTGGTTTTCCGTGCTGTTTCTGACCAGGCTAATGACCAAGGCTGACCCAAGGTTGAGAGATGTGTACTTGCGACACATCAAATACCAGTCTGTTTACTACGCAAAAGGCACTCCATTTGCCGAAACTGGCCTATTCCAAAAATAAATAAGATAAAAACACATGTTTTACCTAACTTTGACATTCGCAATTTTAGGTGTGTTGATGGTTTTTGTTCTTGCAAGTCTTATTCACTCAGCTTCAAGCTCACAAAGACTGTCAACTCACCGTTCTACCAGCAAAGGTTTTGCCGACCTTCTGGACTACGCTTCATTACTTGAAGACGGTCTAATGCTTTGTAAATCAGGAGCTCTGGCCGTATCTTGGAAATACACCTGTCCTGACGCTGACTCCAGCACCGCTGACGAGAAGGATCGTCTGGCAGTTCAGTTAAATCAGATTCTCGCAAAATTAGGTGATGGCTGGGTACTTCACATTGATTCAGTGCGTGAAAATGTAGAAAGCTACTCAAAGCCATCAGAAAGTCACTTTCCAGACGAAATTACCAGAGCCATTGATGAGGAAAGAAGACGTTACTTCAATGACCTGGATAAGATGTATGAATCAACATTTTATCTCACATTAACTTACTTACCGCCTCTCCTTGCCCAGCAGAAAATTCAAAAGCTGATGTTCAAGGATAACGGCAAGAAGATGACTGAAAAAGAATTCAGTCAAAAGATTGTCGACCAGTTTAAGGCTCAGATTACAGCAATTGAATCTCTGCTCAGTCTGAGTGTTAACTTAACCAGACTGAAATCCTACACCATTTCTAACGAAGACGGTTCTGAAACTGTATTTGATGCCCAGCTCTCTTATTTGCATAAAACAGTTACCGGAGAAGACGTTAACATTCGCCTGCCTCAAAATGCCATCTATCTTGACCATCTGGTAGGCTGTAAAGATTTCTTTTCTGGCGTAATCCCTAAAATCGATAATAAATTTATTCAGTGCGTGGCAATTGACGGACTAGCCCTGGAATCACATACAGGTATTCTCAACTCATTATCCAAGATCTCCTGCTCATGTCGCTGGAACACTCGTTTCATTTTTCTTGACTCGCATGTTGCCGTTTCCGAAATCAAGAAGTATCAAAAGAAATGGAGACAGAAGGTAAGAGGCATGATCGACCAGATACTTGATAGAGAAACTCGTAACGTAGATCAGGATGCCCTTGCAATGGAAGAGGATGCTGATGAATTTCTCGCTGAAATCAACTCTGGTCTTGTCGGAGCTGGGTACTACACATCTGTTATTGTCCTAATGGATGAAGACAGAAACAAGCTTGCTGATAATGCACGCAATATTGCAAAAGAAATTGAACGGCTAGGATTCACGGCAAGAATTGAAACCATCAATAACATGGAAGCTTACTTTGGATCTTTACCATCTAACGGTATTGCAAACATCCGCAGACCTCTCATTAACACTCTTAACTTATCAGACTTAATCCCAACATCCAGCATCTGGACTGGTGAAAAGAAATGTCCATGTCCGTTCTACCCTGAAAATTCTCCAGCTCTTATGAATTGTGTTACTGACGGAAGTTCTCCTTTCCGTCTCAACATTCATGTGAGAGACGTAGGGCATACGCTGATTATCGGCCCGACTGGTGCTGGTAAATCAACACACCTAGCATTGCTGGCGGCTCAGTTAAGACGCTATGCTGGCATGTCTATCTTTGCATTTGATAAAGGCATGTCAATGTTTGCCCTTAATCAGGCTTGCAATGGGCTTCATTATGAAATCGGTGGGGAAGATTCTACCCTTCAGTTCTGCCCTCTCCAGTACCTCTCTACAGCAAAAGATAGAGCATGGGCAACTGACTGGATTGCCACCATCATGAAGCTTAACGGATTAGAGCCAACGCCAGAACAGAACATTGTCATTAAGCAGGCTATTGAATCAATGGCTGACAGCGGTGAAGTTTCGCTCTCTAGCCTTGTCACCGCTATTCAGGATTATGAAATGAAGCAGATTATCGAGCAATACGCTGGTAATTCCTCTGCTGTTGCCATGATTCTAGACGGAGACTTTGACAATCTTGCCTTTAACAATTTCACCGTTTTTGAAATTGAAGAACTAATGAACCTTAACGATAAATGGAAGATCCCTGTTCTCCTTTACCTATTTAAGCGTATTGAAGACAGTCTTCACGGTCAACCAGCGGCCATTATCCTTGACGAAGCATGGCTTATGCTCGGTCATCCTGTTTTCCGCGAAAAGATTAGAGAATGGCTTAAAGTTCTCCGTAAGGCAAACTGTTCCGTCATCATGGCAACACAATCACTTTCAGACGCAGCAAATTCCGGAATTCTTGACGTTATCGCTGAATCCACCTCTACAAAAATCTATCTGCCAAACAGCACAGCCCGTGACGAAAGAACGGCTGAAATGTATTACAGCTTGGGTCTTAACAAGCGTCAGGTAGAGATCATTGCCAATGCCGTTCCAAAGCATGACTACTATTACGTTTCCGCTAATGGCAGAAGACTTTACAGTCTGGCCCTGGAGAAGCTCACACTGGCCTTTGTTGCTGTTTCCGATAAGGAATCAGTAGCCAAGATTAAGGAATTAAGAGCTGAATACGGTGAAGCATGGACACATGAATGGCTCAAGCTTAGGAACATTAACATCGAAGATTATCAGTAAGGCAGGATAAAACATGACTCATCAGAAAAAAACTGAAACAAATTTAAACGATAATCCGTATCTGAACGGCACTCGTACTTGGAATGACTTTATAAGTTCGCAGGTTGCCCAGCGGAAGATGTGGCAGGTTACAGCCCTCACTTCTCTTATGTGTACGATGCTCTGCATAATGGGCGTTATTTACATTGGCTCACAATCCAAAATAACTCCTTACATTGTAGAAGTTGATTCACTTGGTAGAAGCCAGTTTATGGGCGTTATTCCCACCTATGAAAACATTGACCAGAGAGTTATCAATGTAATCATCACCGATTTTATCAATGACTACCGTACCATATCTTCTGACGTTGATGTAGGCATTAAGTTCATAAATCGTCTGTTTGCTAAGCTCGATCCTAATGACATAGCTCACACAAAAATTGCAGATCAGTTCAGCAAAAATAACCCTATCGAAGAAGGCAAGTTTAAGACAGTAGACGTAAAGGTCACCACCATTCTCCAGATTTCACCTCAGAGCTATGCTATTGAATGGACAGAAACTACTCGTGACCGCTCACGGTCAGGAAAAATTACCGACATCGGCAAGTATAAATCCATCGTGTCGGTAAAGAATACCGACACTTCAAACATGTCTTTCGAGCAACTTCAGAACAATCCTGTAGGACTCTATATTACCGATTTTTCACTCCAAAGATTAAACAACAAATAAAAGGCTGTATTCAAATGAAATTAACCAAGAATTTACTCACTTTAGCATTATTAGGTACTATCTCAGCTCCCGCATTAGCCGACGCTGAATATGACGCTTATACATACGAAGCTGACGAACCAATCCTCTCTGACGCTGATTACAAAGCAATTGAAATGTCATCAAAGATAAATGACAGAACAATGCCATTAACAGAAGGCGCAAACGGTTACATTCAGTACGTGTACGGTGTACAGACTCCTCGTGTAGTCTGCTCGCCTATGAGAATCTGCGATGTTAAATTGCAGGCAGGTGAAACCATCTTCACTTTACACGCCGGAGACACTACTCGCTGGACAATTGAACCAGCACTTGAAGGGGACGGAGCCTCAGAAGTAGAACACATCATTATAAAGCCTCTTGATGTAGGAATAAGCACAAACATGGTAATCACCACAAATAGACGTGTGTATCACATTGACTTGTCATCAAGTAAATCCCAGAACATTCCACGTATTTCATTTGTTTACCCAGAAGAAAGCCTTGCAAAATTTAAGCTCCTTCAGGACAGAAAGAAACAGAGTATTGCTCAAAATACTATTCCTGAAACCAACGAGTACCTAGGAAATCTTGATTTTGACTATGAGGTGACTGGTGATGATGTAGCTTGGAAACCTGTACGTGTTTACAACGATGGCAAGAAGACAATTATTGAAATGCCATCAACAATGAACAGCAATGAATCCCCTGCTCTTCTTGTAACTCGCTATAACAAGACAAGCAGGAACTCAGAACAGCTCGTAAATTACCGAGTACAGAACAACCGTTACATTGTAGATGCCCTCTTCTATGAAGCAGAACTTGTATCAGGTGTAGGAAGTGAGCAGGATAAAGTAACCGTAAGGAGAAGCAAATAATGAGGAAGATTATTCCAGTTTTAGTGATGGCCATAGGTTTAAGCAGCTTAACCGCCTGCGTGACCACAAAACAGCAGGAAAACGTAAATCTCATAGATTTAGCCTCTGACGGTTACTACAAAATCAATGAAGCCTTATCAGAAGATTCCGTCAAGATGATAGAAAAGAACTTTCCTCCTGCCCACACTAAGTTTTTTAACAGAATTCCTAATGAACAGCTTAAGACTGATGTTTATGGAGCAACTCTTGTTAAGACTCTCCGTAAGAAAGGTTATGCCGTTTCTGCCGTGGCTGATGACGAATACAAGTACCTTCGCTATACCGTAAGTCAGCCGAACGCTGACACTTATCAGGTAGTGCTTAACATCGGTAGTGAACAGTTCTGCCGTTCTTACGTTAAGCACAAGGGAAACACTGTTGTTCCGCTCTCTTCATGGACTGTAAGGAGATAAGACAATGGCTAAAGATGAAAATGAATCACCTAACGAGATCTCTGTTGATACCACAAGAATGTCAGTAGCTCCCAAAATCATCGTGGTAGCCATTCTTTCGGCATTTGCCCTTGTAGTAGTTTATTCGCTGGCTTCAAAGAATCAGCCTCAGGAAGAAAATGTCAAAGAACAGCCAAAAGAAAGCTTTACAGAAACTTCAACAGACTATGTAAGCACTTTTACGGCAAAAGCTGATTATTCTGAGCCTGTCCATTTTGAGATACCTACACGCCAAGACGAGGAATTTGTTCCTGAAAGAGAAACGCCAAAAGAAATGACTCCTGAAGAACAGAAGGAATTTATCAAAAATCGTCCTGACGAGCTGGAACTTAAGGCAGACTTACCGCCTAACACGGCACAGCCAGATCCGAGATTTGAGGAATACAAGCAGTTCAGGAAGCAACAATTTATGCAGGCACTCAACTCTCAGCCAAGAAATTCAAGCTTTAATGGTAGTAGCAAATCTTCGACCGTCATTCACGGAAGCGACAAATCTTCACTCCAACGTCCGTCAAGTGATGCCAGTTATCAGGAAAAAATGAACTACTACAGCCAGAGAAAGGCTGAAATTCAAAGATTAAAGGACTCTGGTTCTAGCTACTCTGACAAGCTTGCTCTCGCCAAGCAACTTGTGGCTGAAACTACTGGCAACAGTAACAGCAATGTAGGTAATTCGTCATCCTCTGACTTTTCTGCGAATAACAACAATTCCAACAACGAGCCTAGAAACTGGCAACTTACCAATACTCTGGAAGCCCCAAAGGCTCTTACGGTTAATACTGGATTTGTAATACCTGCAACGCTTATCACAGGCGTGAACTCCGACCTTCCTGGGCATCTTATAGGACAGGTGAGCCAGAACGTGTACGATACGGCAACAGGTAAGCACCTGCTTATTCCACAGGGAACTAAGCTTTTCGGGATTTACAACTCTGGGATCATGTTCGGTCAGGAACGTGTAATGGTAGCGTGGAATCGCCTTGTTTATCCAGACGGAAGAACACTTGACCTCGGTCAAATGGCAGGTTCTGACATGGGCGGTTACAGCGGATTTACCGATCAGGTTAATAATCACTACTGGAAGCTCTTCAAGTCTGCGTTCCTTCTGTCAATGGTTACAGCTTCTGTCACTTACACCGACAACAAGTATGTCAACGACAAAGATACTACATCAGCGTCTTCTGCAATGGCAGAAGCCCTTGGCAATGAATTAGGCTCTGTTACAACCGAGCTTATCCGCAAGCACATGAATGTAGCTCCGACAATCGAGATTCGTTCTGGTTACAGATTTAACGTAATAGTGAATAAGGATATCAGCTTCAACGCACCATACAAATACTAAGAATTAACGAGGATAAAACCATGAAAAAGATACTGACTGCATCTATCATAAGTGCCCTACTAGCACTTTCTGCTCCTGCTCATTCCAGCGGTTTTCCGACAATTGACGTTGCTCAGGTAACTCAACAACTTATGAATTATCTCCAAATGATTGATGATTTTGAAATTCAGCTTAACCAGCAACTTAACCAGATTGAGCACCTTCAGCAGATTGAAGTTCCGGGAATGGCCGAGTACAAACGACTTCAGGAACTTATCTACAAATATCAGGAAACAGCCCAACGTTATAACACTATCGCTAAAAAATACAACTCACTGAATAAATTTCTAAAACAATTTGAAGACATTGATTTCATTCTACAAAACAACTGTAGCCAGGGGTACCGATGCTCAGCTGAAGACCTCAAAGTTCTTAACGAAAAAAAAATTCAACTCATTAAAAATATGGATGACGTAATCAATTCTTCTTGGGAAAACACCCAAAAAGAACAGCAAGCAATTAATGATGATCTTGAAACCTTTAATCAAACATCAGCCAAGTCTGCAAAAACTCAAGGCGAAATCGACCAGAAAATGATCTCTCTTCTAGTTCTTTTAAATAAGCAAGTAGCAGAATTAAGAAAGGCTCAGGCCAACAGAAACGAGACTGAGGTAACTTTGCAAAAGTATCGTTCTTATAATGAAAATACAGAGAAATTGAGACAGATAGGTGATATCCATGAATAAAATGCTCAAAATGCTTTTTGCAGTTTTATTCTCAGCTATAGCTCTCTTTGCAACAGAGCCGAGCTATGCTGGAGACAAAACAACTCCTCAAGATGATCCTTCCACGTCCATCGCCAATACCCTTAAATTAGTGAAAGATTCCGCTATTAAAATCTCTGAAAAAATGTCAGACAGAGCTACTGATCTATTGTGGGGACTTGCATTAATATCCCTATCAATTTTAGCAATAAAGCAAATTTTTAGCGGTGCTGATTTTAATACGCTTTTTGCCGAGATGATAAAGTTCATCATGGGGATTGGATTTTTTGTGTGGATATTAGATCCCCACTACATTGGAGTTGGTAAATTAATCACGTTTGTCGAAGGCTGGCTCAACATAATTCCTACTAATGGTGTATCAAACGCTACACCAGAGGAGTTTATAGTAAACATGTTTTCTCAGGGCTGGAAGGTATTGTGCACTGTTGCATCTTTTGGAAGCAAGGTTGATTTGCTCGATTTCATTTTTCCTGGAGCATTGGCTGAAAAATTGGTCGAGTATATACTTTCACTTATTGTAGCGTCAGCAATTTTCATAATATTCCTCTGCTTAACAGTAAATTTCATCCTCACACTTACAAAAGCGTACATTACTATATGTTGTGGTATCCTCGCTGTTGGTTTCGGCGGGCTCACGTGGACGAATTCATGGGCAGTTAATTACCTCAAACAACTTGTTAAATTAGGACTTGAGCTAATGTGCTTTGTATTTATTGTTAGCGTCCTTTTATCAATGGTAGAAACTATTATTAAGCAACCAGAGCTGCAAAATAGACCAATAGAATTATCAGAGACATTTCTAATTTTCACTGAGAGTTTAATAATTCTTATGCTCGCTCATTCTGTTCCATCAGCAGTCACGTCAATGTTTGAAGGCGGTGCTACAGGTAGCTCAGCAATGTCAGCGGCATCTCAAGCGAAAGTTAGCAAGGATACTGCTAAATTAGCTATGGGCGGTGCCGGTATGGCCATGAAGGGAGCAAGCAAATTAAAAGCAAGGCTTGCTAAAAATAAAAATGGAAGCGTTGACATTAAACCAAATTCATCTTCATCAGATTCTAAGGAATAAAAAATGAATAAACAATTTTTGATAATGGCCGTACTCACATCTTTATCGGTTTCGGCATATGCTGACAATTTTGTCGATGAAAACAAATTTAATTCGGCAATGAATGAGCTTAACAATAAAGTAAACAGCAACGAATATTCCATTTCGGATAATGGAATGAATGTTGATGATATTCTGTCTCAGATTGACCAATCAAAGGTACAAAACAGCAACAACTCTGTTATGCCAGATACAAGCTCTGACTATGATGCCGAATGTGCAATTTGGCTGTGCCTTCCTACAAAATTTAAAGCATCAGAATGTGCCAAGGCTCATAAGGCTCTGGTGAAGAGATTGGCAAAGCTCAAGCCTCCTCTAGTTCCGCTCTCTAAATGTCTCAAAAGCTCAAACGTAAGCGTTGCTGACAGCCAGATTTCATCTAATGACAATGTGGCCGCTTTTATCCCTTCTCATAAGGAATGTGTTCGTTATGAGGAAAAAACTATTTACGGCAATCAAGGAAAGCAGGTAGTTCAAGAATGTGCTGAGTACGGTTATACCGATGATTCATACGTAAAGGACAAAGTATGCATCCCTAACTGCGGAAGCACAGGATGTCATCCTATCCCTGCTGGATGTACCAAAACCGTTCACTATGTAGAAGTTTTAGTTGACGGTCAGGTCTTCGGAGAACCTTATTTCTATTAAACATGAAATAGCCCTGCTAGCATAAATAAATATACCCCCGAAGTTTTGTTCAACTTATGGGGGCATACTAGCTTAGCAGGGCTTTTTAATTATTCTTTAATTTTAAATTCAACTTCAGCCAATGGATTTGTTTCTATGTTTTCACCAATATCGAAAACACCTGCAAAACATAGACCTTTTTCTAGGCAAGTGGATTTAGAGGAAATTGGGCAA